>JABLTT010047558.1_pt1 | contig 27953 bp, 40 predicted proteins | sample 7160061 | NCBI WGS metagenome assembly JABLTT01 (sample SAMN14651232, study PRJNA627086) | human gut metagenome | isolation source: feces | host: Homo sapiens
TCCGACCTTTGCTGCCTATCTTGCTAAGAAGCGTGCGGAGGGCAAACACTACAATGTCGCGCTTTCTCATGCTACAAAAAAGTTGGTTCGTCTAATATTTGCTATGGAGAAATCCAGGCAGCCATATTGCTCGGCAGCTTGAGGGCAACTACTTAAATAGCCAGCAGAGGTCTGACAAGACCTTAGCTTTGCTATACCTTTTTTGAGCTATCCTTTTTCACCACCACCATTCATTTTGGGGCTTGACTTTTAATAGTTAATCTCTCTTATCGGCCAAACTGGGCCGCATACTGTGTGGTGAGATAAAACTCCCGCAGTTTGTCCATTGCTGTGTCAAAGCATGACTTCTCCGCCTTGCGTGCCGGTTTCACACCCTCCAGATAGAGGATGACCGCCTGCCGCTCCTGTGGGTCCAGGCGTGCCAGGGCCTGGCGCAGGCGTTTTTCCTGCTCCCACTCTTGCTCTTCCTTTTTGTCCTCTGCATCCGATGGAAGCCTGTCCTCACCCAGGAACTCCAGGGACCAGACACTGGGGCAGGTGCAGCCCTGTGGCACCATGCCATGTGGCTTATGCTGCCTTTTGATGGTCAAGATCGCATATTGCAGTTTTGCCCAGATATGGACTTTAACCGACTCGGAACGCTGGGCATCAAAGGTGTCAATGGCCTGCAGTGCTGCGATGGCCAGTTCCTGATAGACGTCGTCCCAATCCAGGTGCAGCGCATACAGTAGCAGCCGGTTGCGATAGATCGTGCGGTTGATGAGATCCAAGTGCTCCATGAAGATTTTGTTTCGGGTATGGCTGTCCATTTTGACGCTCCTCTCTAGTAAATAGTCAGGGCAAAGCCAGAATAGGCTTTGCCCTGCAATGGATTTTGTCCCCATCGAAAAAGGGACCTTTCGTATAAAGCGTGGAATGGCATCCGGGCTCCATATGCTGTGATGTTATGCGGGAATGCGCCCGGTAATCAGCGGATGGTCGGAGAGCAACCAGAACAACTCGTCCGACAGTGTCATAGCCGCCATGCCTTTCCGGTACCAGAGCAGTCGCGGCTCCTGCCCGGAAAGCGTTATCATGACAGGCACCTTGCTACTGATATGGTACGGGATCGCCATAACTTCGACCTCAACACCCGTGTCATCGAACACACAGTCAAGCACTGCCTTCAGATAGTGGGTGATCGTGGCCGGTTCATCATCGGCCGCAAAAGGACAACAGACGACTGCAGCAGAGAGCGCAAATCGGAAACTGCTGGTTACTTTATAATCCATCATGGTTTGTCACACCTCCTGAAAGATGGCTGGGAACGCCGCACTGCGGCTAATCCCGGTGGTAATTAAAAGCGGATGTACCGCTTGATGATGCCGGCCAGTTTGACTGGCAGTTTTGTGAGGTCCGTGATGTCCAGGAACGAATCTCCATAGATCCGCTCAATGTTTTCTTTGTCGCTGCCGATGGCGGCCGCCACAAAGAGGATGCCCTTGCGCTGGTACTCGTGTTTGATCCCGCGCAGGTCTTCTTCTGCAGCGGTTCCGTAATAATCATAATCTGCCGGCTGGCCGTCCGAGATCAACATCAACAGTTTGATGTCCTCCGGCCGATGCACCAATCGCTCCGCCACATAGCGCAGCGCGGCGCCGTCCCGGTTGCTGCCTCTGGCCGAGATGTCCATCATCCGATACCGGTCGTCCCGATCAATGGCGTCAAACTCCGCATAGGAGTACAGTTCAACGCCCCCGTGGTCGGATGTGGTGTGGCCGTACACGGTAATGGGGATGTGCAGTGCCTGGCAGAAGTCATAGAGAATGATCGCCGTTGCTCTGGCATAGGTAGCCCGGTCGTTCCAGGACATGCTGCCTGACTCATCCAGTAAAAGGCCCACACAGAGCGCCGGCATCTCGTTTGGCAGTGCCGATTTATAAAACACACGGGAGTCTGTTCGGAACAGGGCGTGTGAATCCAGACGCCGGCCCATGAGCAGGCTGGTCTGTTTCCCACCGCGCCGGCTGTCCTGCATCTGCTGCAGAACGGACTTTTGAAGCTGTTTTGAGATATGCAGCAGTTCTCCGGAGATGGAGTGATAGTCTTCCTTCATCTCATCACTGACAGACGCGATGCGGTGCACGGTCATCTTCACACCGGCATGGATGTCCCCGTAAGAGATACTCTGGGCAAGTTCTGTCAGTTCTTTCGTGCGCTGCCGCTCCAGCTCTGTTGTAACATTGTCCTCCGCAATCCGGGCCAGCAGCCGCTCAATATCGGCGGCCGCACCTGTGTAGCCTGTACCCTCATAGGCATCGTCCCGTTCCAAGCCGCCGCCTTCCGGCACAGATACCTCGCTGGTATCCTGCAGTGGAATACGGCCGCCCTCTTGATCAGACACCTCCTGATGCGATGGGACTGTACCGCTGCCAAACTGTACAGGTAAGTCGCCGCCATCCGACTGGCCCTCGTCACCCGATCCGCCGGCAGAATTGACCGTGCCGCCGTCCTCCTCGGATTCTGGCTCTTCACTGCCATCCGTGCCAGTCCCGGACGACTCTTCTTCCTGCTCGCCGTCCTTTTCTTCATCGTTCCCGGAACTGGCGGCAAGCGCTGCGGTTGCCGCACGCTGTGCGCTAGTCGCCGTACTGCCGCCGGAGCCAGGTGAGGCGCTGCCGCCCCCATCCACCGGCGCCGTACTGCCTGTGGCGGCTGCACTGCCGCCGGCGATGGAGGAGAGGAGTTGCTCCAATAGATTCTCCGCATTACCCGAGCCGATGCCGCTGTCTGCCTCCTGCTCGGCCCGCTCCTTGCAGGCCTCGATGAAGTCCTTAATGTAAGACCAGCAGCGGATCAGGATCAGATTTGCCGCACGGCAGCGGTCCTTGAAATCGCGGCTGACCAGTGCCCTATCCAGGTCGCTCAGCAGGGAGAACACCATCTGCACACGAACGTCTGACAGCGGTGTCCCGCCATACTTGAGTTCCCCCCACAGCATGTAGTAGAGGATAGCCGACTGGATGCTCAGCCAGATATGCCCGCCTTCTCCTTCGTTGTCGATCAAGTCCTCAATCGTTGGCGCGTTTTTGAAGTCGCTCTCCTGTACCGCCTTTAGACAGCTGCCAAGGATACCGGGATAGTCCATCAGCATCCGGTTTTCGATATAGCCATCCTCCAGGACATTCAGGATGTTATGGGCAATTCGGGCCAGCATAGCCCTATTCCTGGGATCCGCCTTCTGGTAGTCCCACAGGTCCTCCTCTGCCATGCGCTCCGTGGTGTTCCTGAGGGGCGGTGTCTCCGGAAACCATATACCTGCGTCAAGAAAGCTGTTGTACGACTGGCTGGTGAGGAAATCCGTATAGAGCACATGGCCAAGCTCGTGTGCAAACAGGCCGCAGACCTGCTCATATCGCGTTTGCCGTCCCTTGTGTTGGGTCACTTCGGGATTTCCGGCATTGATGAGGATGTTGTTGTTGTCGGTACTGGCCTGCCTTGGATCCTTTGGCTTCCATATGATTTGGACCTTGATCCGGCGCCGGTAGCCGTACCGCCGCGTCTGTGCGGCGGCGATATCGGCAAAGTGGTTGGCCAGGATGCGTGAGGTAAAGAACTGACGGTCCGTGATTTTTGACTGTTTCTGTGCGATCAGCTGCTTGATCTTTTTATGACTCACTCTTGCCAAGAGTAACTGTCCTCCTTTCCCCAGTGGTTAAACTGCTTTTTTGCGTTTGGGTGCGAAGATGGGCTCCAGTACGGTGGCAAGCAGCGCGTTCCGGTCCTCTTCATCGGCGGTCGCTTTACTCACGATGGTATAGAGCGCAGAGGTATAGGGATCCCCTGTGATCTCCGTACTCATAATCCAGTCGATGAGGCTGCGCATCCCGCAGTTCCCGTCTGAGATACCATTCTTGCGGCAGTAGTCGTCCATGTCGTTTACGACCTGTACCATGCGCCCTACCAGGACATCATCTTCGCAGCCTGTGATGCTCATGGCTCTCTGCGCCATGATCTCCGGCGGCGGCAGTTCAATGTCCTGGGTGAGATTCATGCGGTCGAGCACGGACTGATTGACCGACCGGCAGCCTTCATAGCTGATGTTCGTCGTCACTACGACCACCGCGTCCGGATGCCGGCGGATGACCTCGCCCGTGGGCAGTGTGATAGAACCATTCTGCTCCAACAGGGAGTTGAGTCCCACCAGCACACCGGGCTGAATGATGCAGTTAGGCTCCTGTATCTCGACTAAATATCCATGTTTCAGTGCGCGGATAAAATCCGTTTCAACATAGATGAAGTTCTGTCGGCCATCGCTGTTCTCAGGCTGTACTTTACACAATTGCTGCAGCTTTTCGGTGACCATCTCCATGACCATGCCCATGCAATCTTGCGATGTGGCGTTGTCCTTTTCCACACCGGTCAGTTTCTGATAGGTGCCGGCCGGGTCGTAGTCCATGTCATCGAGGTCGGGCAGCCCCATGAGTTTTTTCACATTCTCATAGGTGATGCCGCCCATCTCCTTGAGCTGCTGGCGCTGCAGATCCAGCTCGGGATCACCGGTGGACGTCCCTTCCGTATCCGGGAACACCTGTCCGATGAAATCGTAGATCTCGGAATTGGCCGAACAGGTATACTTCATATACGGCAGGTTGAGCCCGGCGGCAATCGCCTTGGCGCCCTCCGTCTTGCCGGTTCCGGCAGGGCCGCGCAACAGGAAGTTGCGCATAGGCAGTGACTTGCCAGTGGACTGCTTGGCGTGCCGACAGATGGTGACGACCTCCTCGGGCAACACATACCACGGCTCAAGAACGGGTACCAGGGCCTGCTCATAGGCTGAAAGGGTACGGCCCGGATCCAGCACATACTTGCCCACGAAGTCGCTGTGCGGTGTTGCCTCCTTGATCTCCAGTTTGGTGGGGATGTTGGACGAGGCCAGGATGCTGAACATACCGGCCACCACATTGTCCGGCTGGAAGTTGCCAGCGTCAATGTGTGTGGTGGAGACCCGCATCACATTCCCAGATCCATCGACATTGACCGGCAGATGCGCTGTACAACTGCTGTCGTTGACGCGCCGGTATGCGTTGTCGCAGAGAATCGCCATATGCTCAGTTGCTTTCCCAAGATCCGGGAACCCGGCCTGGTAGTCGCTCTCCAGTTGGGTCAGATGCTCAGCGAACTCAGCGTCCGTCATCAGCGACGGCAGCATGGCCATCATGATCGCGGCGCCATCCTGCCCGGTATTCCGGAGCGAATACGTCTCGATCAGTTCCGTGTCTTTGTTGTAGATACTGGCCAAGATAGCTCCAGATGAGGGGTCGTAGACGGCCAGATGGTAGATATCCAGGCCGGATGCGGACTTGTATTCCGCCACGCCTTTTGTCCCGCAGGTACCCACAGCACCGAGTTTGGACCCATCTCTGCACTTGAAATAGGAGAGGACGGCCTTTGCCACCGTGGTGCAGAGTGTGGACTCTGTTCCATCGCCGTATTTGGACGAGACCTTGACCTTCTTTTTGACCTTGTCAAAGGGCTCAGGAAGTGGTCGTCCGAACGAAAAGATTTTCGAACTCATTGTAATCAGACTCCTTATCGCGATTGAATTTGTACCAGGATCCCGTCAGCCAGCGGCTCAGCGGCAGTGAAGCCATTTCGGATCAACTCCTCGCAGACGCTCGGCCAGCTGTCCCCGTGTGGCAACTGCTCGGCCGGGATGCGGAAACTGTCCTGGCCCTGTGCAATCACCTCGTTGCACCGCGTGTTCAGATCCTGCAGGTTTGCATCCACCCATTCAAAGGCCAGAAGGCCATAGTCAACAGGTTCCTGCTCCGGATCGTCCTGCGTTTCATCTGGCTCCAGGGGCTCAGTGCCACGCGGCTGGTCTGCCGTTACATAGTCCAGCCCACAGAACTGCAAATGATGCACCCGTACTACGGCGGTCTGATACCCGCCGGCATGGTTGAGCATGATTTCCAGCGGCTCGCCCTGTGCAAAACGCTCTCTGGCATTGGATGCGCTCCAGACCCATCGGGCTTCAGGATACCGGCTTATGACCTGCTCCGTGATCCGTCTCTGCAGCAACGCGAAAGCGCTGTTCAGCACTGTCTCCTCGGAGACAGGCGCTGACGGCGGCGGAAGCAGTGGCGCCTGCACTTGCGGTACAGGCTTCACCGGAACCTTTTCCAGGCGAAAGAGCTGCCAGAACACATAGATGACCACGCCGATCAAGATAAGCATCAGGATCGGCCAGAGTCGGAAAATAAACATCAACAGGGTCAACATGCCAAGTACTGACAGTACATTACTCCTTTTCTTTCTTTGTCGCTCGCGGTCCATTCCGCGCAGCCTCCTTCCGTTTTGGCAGATAGAGATATACCGTAGATTCTCCACATCCAGGCTTCCCAACGAGCGCCGCCAGCGGCGCGGGCTCTGGAGCATCCCGGTCATCCAGGAGGATCCGGACCTTCTTGTCCTCGTTTGGACTTCGAGCAGAGTTGACCGCCCGCAAAAACGCTTGCCTGGATGGGCACAGATGAAACAGATATTGCCGCCGATGACCCAATGCGCGCGTCAACCGCAGGCGCTGCTCACTAGTGAACATATCACCGGCCACCTGGCGCAGCACCACATCCAGCTTCTTCATCCTGCTCGTTGTGGTTTCCTTCATAAATGTCTGGTTTTTCAGAATCATCACCCCCCAAACGCAAAAAAAGAGCGCACATGGAGTGGAACTGTCCGACTTCATGTGCGCTCTTTTACGCCTGTATTTCATTTTCTCATGGGAACTCAGTCCGGGAAATAGGGATTACTCGCCCCACTGAAGCTCTCAAACCCCGTAAAATTGCTGGGCATGGGAGGTACCGTCGCCTCCTGCTGCGGTGCAGGTGCCCCGGCGGCCTGCTGCGGCACGCCTGGATAACCCTGGGGTGCCGGGGGATAGCCCTGCTGTCCCTGGGGTGTCGGGTAGCCGCCCTGTTGTCCCTGTCCGCCAGATTCCTGTGCATCACCAGGCTGGTCCTTCTTCTGCCCACCGGAGTAGGAGAACTTGATGTCATCCAGACTGATGACAGGCGCAGATCGTGTCTCACCCGAGTTTTTGTCCGTCCAGCGCTCCTCGTCGTAGTCGCCGGTCAGGGATACGACTGATCCCTCCTTGAGTTTCATCTTCTTGATGCGTTCGCAGATGTCGCCAAATGCCTTGACCTTCAGATTGACCCACCGGTGGTTATTTTCCTTCCGGGCGTCATACTTGCGTTTGCCGATCTGGAACACTGCGAATTCACCGCCGTTCTCACTGTTAAAAAAGCGGATCGCCGGTGCGCCATCGTACCCTTTGGAAACGATGGCATCCGAAATAAAGATCTTCATCATGGTTTTTTCTGCTCCTTTCCGCAGGTTTCTTCCTGCTTTCAAATTAGATTTATTTCAACCCGCATTCCACGGGCAGAAAACAAAAAAAGTGCCAAACAGCGCATGCACGCGCCATTTGACACTGTGGAACACGGGAACTTTGTTTTCTTGAAGAAAACACGGTTACTATTGATTTGATTATACCATGATGAAATGGAAAGGTCAATATTCTCCCGCATGTCTTCCAAAAGAAGTGTACCTCTTCACTCATGCCACAGTGTTTCCAGATCTGCAAAATATGCGTAGGTCCGAGGCGTAAGTTGTTTCATCCGCTCAGATTTCGCCTCATTGTCACTATAACGGATAAAATAGGCAAAGTATTCCGCAAAGTATTCCCGGCTGTTGGTCAAGGCATAATCCCGCAGAAACCGGTTCGATCTGCCCGCCTCTTCCGCGAATAACTCTTCATGTACAGCCGGAAATCCCAGTGCGCAGTCCAGGAAATGGCCGAACTCATGAAGCGTAGAACTGGCGGCAGACACATAAATCCGTCGTGCTCCATAGTCCGCTGCCCCGGTGCAGGAGGCTTGATACTCGCGGCCGAGTTCCGCCAGATATTGGTAGTCCACAGTGTATACCCATCCCTCAACCTGGAAGTGCGCCAAGATCGGCTCCGGTACTCGGCATAATTCCAGTAAATAGTCATTGAGATCTACTCCGATAGTATTTTCAATAGGGAACAGATCCAGCATGGGCGGTTCCTCAACCTGCAGGTCCTGGGTCAGCACGGCGTGGAGCAATGCGGCGGCCTCTCCTCTGGCCACCATCTCCCAGGGGTCTGCATCCTCGGCGCAGAGCCCAAGTTCTGCGCTCACCCGCAGACAATTTTCATATTCTGACAGTCTTGTACCACCCGGGTAGAGAGACCAGTCGTAAACAGGCAGCCCGATGGCCTTAAAGGCACTGTCATAAAGTTCTCCCCGGCACAGTCCCTCATCCGGGGCCAGTATGCAGGGCAAAGAAATCCAACCGCGTCGGTATGCCTGGGCCAAACTGCTCTGACCGGGCTCTGCTTCATCCTGACTGCCTTCCTCCCCGAAGGCACGATCCAGCATCATTGCCCACTGGCGAACGGTGATCGAGGCATCGGGAGAAAAACAGCCATCTCCAGTGCCGTTTGTGATGCCGCGCTGAGACAGATAGACCACACTCTCATAAAGCGGGGTATCCGCCGGAACATCGCAAAATCCGGCGGCGGCACAGGCCGGGTTATGTATGAAGAACGCCAGTACCAAGGTAATGGCAAGTGTGAAGAAACTCTTACAGTGTGTAAACATACTCTCATCCTTCCGTAAAAATAGGAAGGCCATGTACCCCGATGGAGTACATAGCCTTCCTATTGATCGTATTGAACCGAAAAATGACTGGGGATCTCCCAGGTCTGCTGCATTGCTACTGTTTAATCTCAAATCAATAGCCAGCGTATCTTCTCGCCGTCCGGGTATTTTTCGGGTATAACTTGCGGCCGGCTCCGGCAGTTCCACCCCTTTGGTCGGGCCGCTGTGCGACCATCCGGCCGGAATCCAACCGCGCGCACGCTGCTGCCGGACTCCTGGGGCAGCGTATAGGTCACGAACCGCCGGTACCCCATCGCCCTGCCTGCGCGGATGGCTGCACCGCAGAGTTTGCTGGCTGCGTTATGATAGGCCGGGTCACAGCATACCCGGTTGATTTCCAGAGTACATCCATCGTTCAGCGCCCTGGCCTTAGGTATACTGGCAATGGCAACGCCGATCCGTGTGCCATCGGCGGCTGACAGCCCAACGGAGAACTTGTGGCCTTGCGGCGGGGAGCAGTGCCGGTGGTACTGGCGGACAAAGTCCAGGGCCTCTTTCAGGGATACCGGAGTGACTTCCATCGGAGTGATGAGGCTGAAACGCTCCCCATCCGCATAACAGAATCTCGGCCAGCCATCCGCGCCACGGTAGATCAGGAACCGCCCCAGCCTGTGTTCCACTGGCCAGTCGAGCCGCCGCTGCCTGTCATGCACGGACAAGCGCGTTGTCGGCAAAGTTGTCACAAGCGCCATCGGGTCAAGGGAGAGAACCGGTCGCTGGCATATCACCGGATTGTCCAATGTAAAATGATCTCGGCCAGGAACGCCGTAGTGGTAGACCTGGATACCGGCCGGCAGGCGCCATTCTAATGCCGACATAATATGGTCAAACTGTTCATCCGAATAGATATCGCCGTCCCGATACCAACAGCCCTGGACACGGTAATTAAAAATATGATAGACCATACCGCTATACTGCATCATCCTGCTTCCCGGGTGTCATGGCCAGATAGGCATACAGCCGGTGAATCCCCTGCCACTCATAGAGCGGCGTGGTGTCGGAGATATAGAGCGTTACCGTGTCACCCTCCTGTACTGCCACATGACGGTTTCGAAGCACCACCTGCAGGGCCTTTCCATCGGCCTCCAGCAGTACTGATTTCGGCTGTCGGCGCAGCGGCGTATACTCCACCTTCAAAACTGTACCGCGCAGGATGAGATACTGTCCCCGCGCCCCGATTCGGTAGAGCCGGAATGCACTGAACGCCAACAGGGCCGCACACAGCAGAAAAGGCAGCGCAATGGTCGTGGAAAACAAAACCAGAGATACGACTGCCAGCACAAGGGACAGTAAAATGAATCCCACACGGATCAAAAGCTGGCGCTGGAGCGCCGGCGGAAGCAGGCGTAGATTCTGTCTCATGAGTTTTTATCCCTCCCCTCATATCAGAAACAGGCTGCCGGCGCGCAGCAGCCGAAGCAGCGAGGCCACAAGAGCATCCCGCGCCGGGGACTGCTCCATCCTGGCCTCCAGCGCGCCATCTGAGATCGTATCCCGGTCATAGATTCGCTCCGTCAGGTTTTGCCGGCCGTCTTCCCCCAGTAAATCGGGCGCCGGCTTAATGCCCAGTTCTTCCAGGCAGATCAGTTCACTGGCAGTAAGCCGCAGGCCCGCCCGTTGGAGCCAAGTCCAGACTCGGCCATCCAGCCCCGTATCCGCACCGGCCCCTTCCGGATCCGGGCAGATAATGCAGCCGCACAGTAGGCGGTAATTTGCCAAGTCGCCCGCTTCTTCGGTGGTAACGGCCAGGCCGGACTGCCGCAGCCTTTCAATATAGTGGGCCTTCGCATCCGGCACCGCCTGCGGCGCCAATCTGGCCGCAGACCACAGCGCCGCCATCTCATGGCCCAGCACAAACAGCCGGCCGCCGTGCGAAACGCAGAAATCACCGCCCGTTTCCTGGACGAGCAGCCCTTTGGATAAGTACATCATGTCCATTCACCTCATCCGTGTTGCTATTTGCTCTATTACACGGGTTTGCGGACATTTTTACAACACCGTCATGAAAACAATAGCCAGCAGAATCACGCCGAGCGCACCGGCCAGCATGAGTACAATTTTCTTGACCACTTCAGGATCCATGCGCTCCCCCTGCTGTCCGGCGTCAATGGGCTTTACATCGTCATAGTATCCGTCATAGTTGATATCCATGGGGTTTTTCTTCCGCCTGGGCGGCCGCTGCGGCTCCTGCTGGGGCCGCTTTTTCCGGCGTGAGGGCGGTATCTCTGCTGGACGCTTCTTCCCCGGTTGTGGACGAGGCGCCTGGTCCGGCTCTTGCTGCGGGACCTTCCGCCCGCATTCCGGGCAAAAAGAGGCGGCGCCTCCCAAGAGAGAGGCGCCGCAATAGGGACAGTACTTCATCTGAATCACTCCTTGCATGAGATTGGATTTCCAGCATATTGCTGTCCATCGCCATGCACAGGAGGAGACAATACGATTATACCATCAAAATATCCGCGTGTCATCCGCACCAAACCTGCCATTTACACTGCCATAAACACTGCCAAATGCACTTGCAAAGCCCGGCTGCGGCGCCTCGGGCGGTGGCGCAGGCTGTGGGACGGGCGCGGGCGCCTGCTGAGGGCGCTGTGTCTGTGCCGCTGATGTTTGACCGGTAGATCTGCGGTCCCGGCCCTCCAGCCGCGGTGCGTGGACCGACTGCCATTCCGCCGCATATTTGGCGGACAGCCAGGCACGGTAGTGCTCCGCCGTAGTGAGCAGCAGCTCGTTGAGCTGCCGCCAGCTGAGGATGACGGAGACATGCTGTTCCGGCTTTGTCCCAAACCTGGGCACGATGAGCCCTGTCTTATTCTCCTCACCCGGCCCGGAATCAGCGGTAAGAAAGTAGTCGGACTTGGCGGCCGTTGTCAGTTTCACCACACGGGACAGGCTCTTCCCGTCCGGTCTTGCCCGCCCATACTTGTTCAGCTGCCTGGCCGGGGTGCCGCCGAGATGCTCATACAGAGGTTCCTGTTTCTGCGCCTGTTTGTACTGCCGCATCCGCATATGCAAGGCACCGGACGCGGCCTCCTGGGTCAAGGCGAGGAATTCTGGTATGTCAATGTAAATATTGACATTGTTCGTGTAACGGCTTCCCTTTGGTTGAGAAGTGTCATAAGACACAAACTGCAGATGAACTTTATCCAGATGAAAGCAGTCGTTCTTAATCTCAACGAAACAGCCTTTGGCATCTTTCCGTATAATCTGACCCCAGTTATCTGCGGGGGCCGAACTGTTGGCCTGCTCCATGTTATTCATCCCCTTTTACTGGGACGAAGAATAGGGCTGTTCCGGATACATTACCCCCGCCTAACTCGCGCAACGCAGTACAAAACTTGTTGATCTTGTTCACCGTCTGCTCGAACTGCGGCATGAAATCCTGCTGCGTATCGTAGTCTACATATAATATCCAAAAGAGGCCAAACTGTATCTCTCCCATCGTTGGCTCAGAGCAATAGTTCTTCAGTTTCTGCATCATTGTGCCCAAATTTGCAGTTGCCACCGACCACTGGATGAAGAACTCATCCTCCTCCGGGATGTTGAATCGCGCCAGCCAACTGCGGATGGTATTGACCTTCTGGGCGGATCCACAGCTGTAGTCGTTGAGGATATATCGAATTTTCATATTCTCTCTGGTAATCTCTTTGTCCGAATCCTCGGTTCCCTGAAAGTCACCCACGCGCCCCACAGGGAAAAGTGTGCAGACCGTAGGCTTGCAATCGTAAACTCTGCATCGACCGTCATCCATCAGCAGTGGGCAGCGTCTCTGACGCCCAACAGGCACCATATTGACCAACGGAATTTGGGACGAGCGGTCGATACAGACCTCCGCATATAACTTAATGACCAGTTCCAGCGTAACTCCAAGTTTTTTTGCGATATTGAAGATGTCGCGCGGTGTGAGCAGAAGGGTATCCTGGTTCATACAGCACTTTCCGCACCTGTGGCATTTGAACCGGAATTCCGAGTCCAGATCCAGCAGGTACTGCTCTATCTCTTCCGCTGAATGGGCATTCTGCAGTTTCTCTATAATATCCATTTGCATTCTCCCTTCGCAAATATGCCGCGAGGGGCATCCACTGGATGGATGCCCCCCCCAATCGTTGTATACGGTATCGTACCAGTCAAATGCTCACGCCTCGATGCCGGCATCTGCCAGCATCTGCAGGAACTCCTGCTCCGTAAGCGTCGCAACGCCCAGAGATTGGGCCTTACTCAGTTTGCTGCCTGCATTTTCGCCCACGATCAGGTAGTCCGTTTTCTTGCTGACGGAGCCGGCCGGCTTGGCGCCCAGGCTCAGAAGCTTCATCTGGATCCCATCGCGAGTGTAGTTCTCCAGCTTGCCGGTCGCCACAACAGTTTTCCCGGCAAAGGGGTTGTTCATCGTTTCAGACATAGTCGTCTCCTCCTTCAAAAATGTGATGTGTTTGAGCGCAGGGCGCCAGAGTTTGGCCTCCTCCGCATCGTTGTACCAGGCATAGATATTGTCGTGCATGACCTGCCCGAAATCCTTCAGTTGGGTGAAATCAAAACCTGTCTGGATGGCCTGCTCGAACGCTTCCCAGGAGCCGCTGAAGTACCGGTTCAGGATACGGCCGGCATGGCGGCCCACCTCCGGGATCCCCAGGGCAGCGATAAACCGGTTGAGCGTACAGGTGCGCCGTTGATCCACCGCCTTCTGGAGCCGGGCAAAGGACTTTTCTCCAAAACCGGGCGTGGCGATGATCTCGTCCTTATGGCGCTCCAGCTCGTAGAGGTCGCCAAAGTTCTGTACCCAGCCATGTTGTACGAAGGTCTCCAGCGTCTGCTCCGCCAGGCCCTCGATCTCCATGCGGGTCTTGCTGCAGAAGTGGACGAACTTGCGCATCAGCCGGGCCGGACATGCCTCATTCTCACAGTAGAGCTGCTGTGTCCCTCCGCTGCTCTTTCGGGTCTGGAGCCTACTGCCGCAGCACGGGCAGACCTCGGGAATGGGACAATTGCCGCTCTTGGTCTGGTTTTCCGCCACCTGTGGGATAATCATGTTCGCCTTATAAACGGTAATGCTATCCCCTGGGCCCAGAGCCAGACGCATGAAGTTGTCCAGGTTGTGCAGATATGCGTGGTTCACCGTCGTCCCATCGATCTTCACATCGTCGAATACTGCCGTCAGGCTGACCATCCCCGTGCGGGTGGTGGCCACCTCCAGCCGGCGGAATTTGGTTGGGTACCTGGTGTCCGGCCATTTATAGGCGATCAGCCGGTTCTCATGGTGTCCGGTGGCGCCCTGGGAACGGCCATAGGCCAGGTCATCGAACTCGAAAATCAGCCCGTCCGTTGGATATGCGTATTCCTTGGGCTGATACTGATCCATCGCCTGCTGGATTGCCTCTTCCGAGGCCCCGGCGGCCAGAATGGAATAGTTCACGGTGGTGAAGCCCATCTGCGCCAGGAAACGCAGGTTCTCCCACTTGGTACTGCCGCCCAAATGGCTGCTGATGAGGTCGAAGGCCATAAAGACCACGCCGCGCTTCCGGCTCTCTTCCGCGTCCAGCTTGCGGACGCTGCCCGCCGCCAGATTGCGCGGGTTGGCGTATTCGTCGTCCAGTGTCTCATTGAAGGCGTTGAAGGTCTGCCAGCTGATAACGCCCTCGCCGCGCACCTCCAGCGGCTCCTTGCAGGGGATGGTCAGGGGGACATTCCGCATGACCCGGACGGTGTGCGTGACATCCTCGCCTTCCAGCCCGTCGCCGCGGGTAATGGCCTGCACGAGCTTGCCCTGCTCGTAGCGCAGCACCAGGGTGAGCCCATCCAGCTTCCAGCTCAGGATGGCCCTGTGCCCGGCGAGGAACCGGTGGATATCCGGCACCGACTTGCACTTATCCGCCGAGAGCATGGGGCGCGTGTGCCGCACTGCGGTCAGACCCTTCAGCACTGCCCCAGGCACCTTCTGGGTGGGCGAGGAGGACAGGGTGATGCCCGTCTCCTTCTCCAGCCCGGCCAGTTCTTCATACAGCTGGTCATAGGCCAGATCCGGCATGATTGGGGCATCATGCTGGTAATAGGCCTCGTCCGCTGCGGTAATGGTCTGGATGAGTTCTCTCATCCGGTTGATGCTCTGCACCATATTCCCTCCGTTCAGTAGATTTTTAAGCACTGCTGTTCGACCTCAGCGGCCCGCCGGGAAACTGCATGCCACTCGGCATCATCGGCCACCTTGGCGTCGTCCAAATCCAGGATCTCCACATCGGCGTCTGCCAGTTCCGGGCCGGTATAGACCCCCTGGATGCGGCCATCTGCCACCACAATGGAGATGGTTTTGGCCTGGTGTGCGTCCTGATCGATTGTCTTTTGTTCGGAATCCAATTGCTGCACCTCCTTCCAAAATAAAAAAAGGGACGCTGTGAAAGCGTCCCTTTTGTGGCCCGAAGGCCCGATCTATATTAAAAAGCGCCCAAAGGCTATTCTGCCTTCAGGCGCTTTGAAACACGGTGACTGATGATTGCAACTGCAATCAACGGATACTTTATGGCGCTATTATACCCGACTGCCGGTGGAAATGCAAGTATTCCCCGAAACAGAACCGTAACTTTCTGCCAAGCACTTGCATTCGATGGCCAAACAGGTTATACTGACTGTAAAAGTATCCGTGCCAACCGGCAAAGTACACCGTGTTTCATCTGTGCCATCGCCCTGCGGGGTCGATGGCACTTTTTTGTTTTCTCAGCCGTTCCCGGCAACAAAGCGAGCAGGACAGTTCCCGTCCCGGCTCGCTTTTTTATATAGATCCGCTTCCGGTCCGGAAGCCCTACCCTGTGCTCCGGACCAGAAGGTCCGTTTACATATATATCCTATCCAATATTTGAGGAGAAAGGACTGTGACAATGAACTATCAGGAACTGGAAATGATTAGTGAAATCTGTCCCAAACTGCTACAAAGAAATCAAAAAAGGGAATACCATCAGGTACTCCCCTTTACAAATTTCTAATCAACCTTTATCTCATTAGTATAGAAACCAAAATGATGTCTAAAACCTCTTCTTTATTTACAACCCCTTTGGTTGAAAGCATACGACCACCTTTGGATATTGACAATGCGCTATGATTAGCATATTCGATTTCTTTATAGTGAAATTCATCCTTTAGCATTTTATAATATGGGTCATTCTGTTCATTAAGAATTTCGGCACCTCTGTCAACAATATGAACAGCAACTCCTCGTGTCTGAGCCAGTCTACACGTTTCCCATAGAATTAACTCAGCATATGATGATTCTGGATTTTGTGCAATTTGCCATCTGTTCAAGCCATATTGAAGCATATATGGGAGATAATATTCAATCATTTCCTTGTTCCAATAAGAACCTATATTCCAGCAGAGAACAGCGTCAAACTCATAGTTTTGAGCAATCTTGTTTCTAAAAGAATCTTCTGCAATATCGCCCTCTATAAATATTACTTTATCATCTGTAATTTCGTTGTCTGTAAGCAGTTGTTTTGCTTTTACAATACAGCTTTGATTTTTCTCTATTGCAATTACCTTATGGCCATTTTCAATTAAAGCCAAAGTGCTGTATCCAGTACCACAACCAATTTCGACAACCGTTTCCATTTTTTCTACTTGCTGTGCCATCCAAGAATAATATCCTTGTTCATAAAAAAATTTAGCACTTACATCCCACTGATCCGCATAGTCTTTCTTTTCGCTCATTGTGCCCCTCCAGTTTTCATAAAATATTTATATTAGTTTACATCCGAACAATGCTTCCGTCAATCTTCGGGCCATGCTGGCCCGAAGTGGTAAAAAAAGAACAGGGCGGCAAGCCCATCTGAACCTGCCGCCCTCGTCTTACTTTGCCACCAGTGCGGAGAGTTCCCGCAGGACCTCCGACACCTGCCCCCACAGCTTTTCATAGTCCCGCCGCAGGCCGTCTATTTCCTCCGGGTACACCCCGTAGGTGTTGGCGTGAACTGCCACCTGATTGAGATTGTTGGAACAGCGGCGCTGCAAGGACACCAGCTCCTTGACCGGGGCAAGGTCTACATGGAGAATGTAGCCGTTGAGCGCCATCTTCCGCACATAGGCCCCGGTGTTGGAGATACCGGCCTCGGCCATCCGCACATGGATGGCGGCCAGCTCGTCCTCCGTGACCATCACATGAAGATGAACATTCCGCTTGCGGCCCGGCATTACCGTTCCAGTTCCCGGCCCTTCCGGCGCTCCTTCGGCTCCTTGACCTTATCTAACGGCTTCTTGTCCAGCTCCGGCGGCTCCGGGGGAAGGGGTGTGTTGTTCGGCACCCCGTCAATCATGTTCTGGTTCTGCTCCGTGGAGAGCTCGGCGGTTTTCAGGTAATTGTCTTTTTCGTGCATGGCAGTCCTCCTATCTGTCCTCATGGGCCTTATGGTTCCGTTTCTGCCCGGACTCCTTCGGCGGCTCCTGTCCCTTTGCCGCACCCTCTTTGAGCCGGGCGGTGATAGATCGTTTCCTGTCCGGGTTGTCCGGGGCAGGCGTCAGCTCATAGTCTCTGATCTGTTTTACGGTCAGGGGCTTTTTATATATCCCGGCCCATGTCGATACCGTCCTTAACTATCTTTGATCTGCTCCATACTTGGCGCTGTGCTGGAAAGCCAGTTTTCAGTCCTGTATTCTATATAGGCATCCAGGATCCTTTCATAGATATATCTGGACACATCGAGGGAACTGACATCGTACGCCTGTATATCGCTGTCTTGGCAGCCAAGGGCATCGGCGACCGCCCGATCCAAATCCAGCAGGCCTTCAAATCCGTCTATGACCCGACTGTCTAATACCAAAATTCTGTCATTCACAATTGTCTCCTCTCCCGGCTGTGTCCGATCTGTTTGCCGTTGTCATGGGCCGTGCAAAGGGCTGCCAGGGCCGTATACTTTTCGTCCGACAGCCTGCGCTCCGTTGCCCGGTACTGCTTCGCCGCTTCCGACTGGGCAGTAAGCGGGTATTTCCTGTCCTCCGCCGGCAGCAGTTCAAAAGCCGCCTGAACCGCTGCACTATACTGCTGACGGATCTGCTCAGCTTCGCCACTACTCAGTACATGCCGGTATCGGGCGAGGCTCTCGTGCCAGCCGACCAGCACTACATACTCGCAGAGCATACGCATGACCTCACGATCCAGCCCGGCTTGGCCCTCCTGCTGGTAGACCTTGGTGAGGCTGTCACAGCGCCAAATATGATAGGGTCTGTCATCATTTCTGCTCTTTGAGTATAGGAACACCTGCCCTTGCTGCACCACAATTTTCCGGATATATTCCACACTCATGTTCTGGACACCTCCTTTTCCACGAATCGGACCCCATTCTCCAAGGGCCGCTCATAGATGAACAATATGGCATCGACGGAAGGCAGCGGCCGGCCCTTCCGGAGGTTGCAGACGGTGCCCGTGTTGCCATCTTCCCCGAGAAAAGAGTGATAGGCCGCCTGTGCTTTCAGATTGGCCTTGGTGAATTGTGGGTATGTGCTTGCCTCCTGGAAGATTGCCCGGATCTCAGGCCAGTCCAAATCGCAGCCGTCCAGGCAGTCGCCGTGGGCGGCAAACTCGCTTTTGTCGCCGTTAAATTCTTCCGTGATGTATCTGCGCCCGTCCTTTCGGACAAAAATGACTCTGCGCCTTGTCATTCGATAACCTCCTGTCTTTACAGCCCGTCTGGCCTCACGGATGATTTGCTCCTCTGTATGTGCGAATAAACTGACCGGATCGTTTATATTCAACCTGCGCTCCTCTCGGTAGTGGAATAGGCCATAGGTGATGGTCGCCAGGATCTCGCCGGTCTGGAGATTGACCTGGCCGGAGCAGTGACCATACTCACTGGCAAGCCGATCCGAAGTTTGGAACGAGAAGAACGCATATTTTTGCGGCTTGGACATCGGCTCAGCCTGCTGCGGCACCTGCTCTGCCTGCAGCATTTCGATTGACATTTTTACACTCGCCTTCTATTTGATTTGCGCAATGCGCATGGATGACTGGAAACGGAGCATGGGAAGGGGGGAGAACCCCAAGCCCATGCTCCGTTTTGCACTGTGTTCCGGATCTGTAAAAAAAGGAACCGGATGCCTAATGGGATTGCTGGCTTTGCGCCTTCATCAGCCATGCAGCCGCCTTTTCCAGCAACATCGCCTCGGTGTCCGGGTCCATCTCCACTGCAACCTCGAAATCCTCTTCACCAGCCGTTCCACTGTTGTTGGCATAGATGATCAAGAGGCGGACGCTCTGCAATTTGGTATTGTAGATACAGTAGAGATTGATGAAGTCGTCGTTCTCGAAGGTCTCCACATGGATGCCGGAAAAGACCGAATCCACATCAAACCAGCATGGAATATAGAAGCTGACGGTATCTTCATCATCCCACTCCGGATCTTCCAAGCACAGTTCTGCACTGGTCAGCGGCCGAAGCATAGTGGTTTTGCCAAACGGTTTCATAGACCCGCCTCCGTTTCCGCCTGCGGCGGCATTCCCGTTGTCAGCCATGACTGCCAGCATACCTGACAGGTATGTCCGTGGCACGGGAAATTTTCCAGGTCCGGCGGGAAGGGCGGACAGGCGCCGCAGAGGAGCCGCGACAACTGCTCCGCATCCAGCTCCGCTGACCGGATCAGAGTCAGTCCGGGGACAACCGGCTGCGGCCGACAGCCTCCCGACCCAAGCGTCAGTTCTATGACCCGCTCCATGGCCTGTGTAAACGCTTTGCGGGGAATGGAACTACGGTAGCGATCCAGAGTATCGCTGGTGATCTGAAGGATCATCGCGGATTTGTTCATTGCTGGGCATCCTCCTCGGCTTCGATCACAGGACAGGCTGCGCTGTCCGGTTTCATGGCCTTCATCTCTTCATAGAGTTCGGTACGGCGCTCTTCTGTAATGAGGCCCAACTGGCGTGCCAGATCAATGGATCCGATGTGCGACCAGTACCATGCCAAGCGGGCGGCTTGCGCGGAGTTGGGATTTTTAATACAGCGCTCCGCCTCCCGGCGCATATCAGCCAGCAGGGTCTCAATGTTGCGCTCTTCGTGCGTCCAGGAACTGCCGCATGATGGGCAGTACTGGAACGGCGGCAGGAAGGCACTGCATACAGGGCATTCCCCGCTGTCTGCAATCTCGTAGAGGGTAATCGTATCCCCTGGGTCATCCTCCATCAGTTCCAAACAGCCATTGCCTCCCACGGTAGACTCTGTACAGTTTAGTATCATGGCATAGTAGCCGTTCCACTGCTAGAAATCTTCATAGCGGAGAATCTCTTCGATTTCATCCACGGACAATTTACCCCTTTTTTTCCTGATGACAACACAGGGCTTATCGCATCGGTCATACTTATTGGTCACAGTAATCCCTCGTTTCACGCCTTCTGCCCCTCCTCTCTGGCGTTGTTCAGGCAGTCCGCATGAGCAGCCAAATATTCGGCAAAGTCGAACTCTGTTTTTGTGATCGTGTAGGTATAGCCGTCCCTGGACAGGTGATATACGGTCTTCGGCTTGCTCTCCTTGACGTCCCAGCGGCTTCCGTAGTAGGTAATGACCCCTTCTTCTTTTTTGGGAGTCCATCCGTCCTTCAAAAAGGCGATGACGAATTCCCTTCGCGTCATCAACCTGCCTTCCACCCAGATGCTGGTCTCCAGCACCGAGGAGGCTCTTCCAAACTGCATCGCGGTCATTGGATCGGCCCAGCCAAGATATCTGGCTCTGGCGGCCGCCTCCTCCGCTTTCTTCTGCGCCTCTTTCTGCGCCTGTTCTTCTGCACGCTCCGCCTCCAGATGGCGCTCTTTCTCCTCACGGCGCGCGATGTACTCCAATCGGTATTTGGCGTACCGGTCGCCGCGCTCCGTGTCAAATTGACGGGTAAACGCAATGATTGCGGCGCCAATGAATCCCCCTTGTTCCATCGTCTTATCAAAACTATGCAGGAAATTCGGCAGTGAGTCATAACCGGCATGCTGAAGAGTTTCCAACAGCCGTTCCGGCGTATATCGGCCTGGGTTTCGCATCCCTTTTATGTATAGCAAGCCATCTCTGCCCGCAGGGAAAAAGAGATAGATGTCACATTCGATCTCGCCATACTGCGTCTTCTCTTCCCTGCCTTTATAAAGCGGGCCGGCAATGTGTTGTGCCTCATACCAATGATGCACCACCTTATTACTGCCCGCTCCATACTCGATCACGCGCCGCCGCTCATACGGCGTGTCGAGATTAACAAGCGTTGACATTTTCATACCCCCTCGTAGAAATTGTGTGTTTTTAGTCTGTTCAGTCCCAGTCCAATACGGTTCTGCCGGTGTCCTGGTTGTAGAGTGCATAGTCGCGCTCCTCGTCACCGGACAAGAAATCTTCCGGAACAGCGTTGCAGCTGATCTGAGCCGCCTTTACCCCCGCCAAATCGTCGTTTTCTGCCTCAAAGAACACGGCAATACGTCTGGTCTGCTCCATTGTGACACAGTACTGCATCTCTATTGACCTCCCACTTTCGTGATGTAGCAGGCGCGTAACTGCATGAGCAGACGCCCCAGATGGTTGCGGCCGCGTTCACCGCTGCAGCGGGGACAAATGCAGGAGCCCCAGAAATTATCGTGCCAGGTGTTCCCCTCCACCAGGACAGCGCCGCCGGTATCCAGCAGTTTGGGGACCAGGTCCGGGTTCTCCTCGAACTTATGGACAAGCAGGTTATGCATGATGGTCAGTTTCCGCGCGTCCCAGTCCGGCCGCATCCGGATCCGGCGTCCAAGCCGTTTGGCCTGTGCGGGTGTCAGGGTCAGGAACCGCGCCCGCACCTTCGGGTCAGCGCATTTTGCCGCCTGGAAAGCCGCCTCCACGGAGGGGAAAGTCATTCCATAGAAGGTCACGCGGCACGGGAAAAAATTACTTAAAAAGTCGTATGGGCCAGTAAAGCGACCGATGACCCTTCTGTTCTGGTTATCCATTGGATTCACCGTCCTCTTCCGATTTTACCGCTTTTTCCATCCCGCACTGCTTGATATAGGCATAGCGGCAGTCCGGCCATTGACCGATATCGCACTGCAGGCAGTTGGCCTGCACACAGTGCTCTTCCAAACAATTGCGGCAGAGCGTCGTTCCAGCAACAAAGTCGAAGGTAGTCAGGAAATAAGGGGCGCCCGCACCCGCCAAGTAGATCAGCGGCCGGCCGCACCCCGTACATTTTTGCTCCTTCCATTGGACGTGTTTGGCCTTATCGTATTCGATGGGCGCTCCGCAGCCCGGACAATACCGCCAAGGATCGCTTTTCACACCCATCGCAGTCCCGTCTGGAGCTGGAAGGGATCGACCGCAGTCGGCGCACCAATACCGTTCCACAATGTTGGGGGCGTCCTGTGTGATCTTTGGAATCATTCGTCAGCGGCCCCCTTGTATCCGACCATCTGCTGCCGCAACTGGTAGCCGACGACCTCGCCGATGCTCGGACAGAAGATTGGCTGCACCGCCCTCTCGCACATCTGGATGGGGATCAGCACATTCTTGACTTGTTCCAGTAGTCCTTTATCCAGGCATCGGTCAATGAAAAAGCCGATTGTCCACAGGAATGGCCGCTCCTCCCGGTCGGTCAGCACGATCTGGTGCGCAAGCGGCCGGGCGCCAATGAAGTTGGCGATGTTCTCCGGACTCCCGTGGAGCAAAAACTCCGAATAGCCCTGATCGTCATACACATGGGCACAGACCACATCATTAGCATTCAGTAGCTCCTCCATTTCAGCCTGCCGGCCGGGCATCTGGTCAGCACCCATCTGCTCGCCGGTGGGGATAGCAGCTGTGTTCAAAGCGGCGCTCCCAGTGATTTCTACATTTTTCTTGTGCATTTTTATGCCTCCTCAGCACTCAATTTTTATGATCATTTACTGTTCCCGCTCTTACCACTTGATTCCGAGCGTGTTTCTGACTACCGGGTCAAGCCTGCCGCGAATCACGCGTTTCGTGTCTCTGATCCCCGTAATCGAACACTCTTCCCATCCTGGGACCGTGAAACGGTACACATTCCGGTACTTTCCGTCCGGGAACTTTTGCTTATGGACCATACAACGGATGCCGGAGATGATCTCCTCGTGTTCCTCAGTGCTGTTCATAGTCATCTTCTATACTCTCTTTCGTATTCTGGGTGCCCGTTATAACACGGACAGATTTTGGTTAGTGAAAAAGGCCATAGCCTACTCCGCGGATGTGTCGTCCCAAACTGTCAAACCCATAAAACTGCAATCTGGGGATTTCATCTTCTATCATGCTCAGTTCCAATGTTGGGTCTGCTTTTTGCAAAAGGAACACCCATAGCCGCGCCATTTCCGGCACATTTACAATTCCATCTCCCATACCGGTGCTATTTTCAAATTCGAATCCCATTTCCTTGAGGGCAACAACGGTTTCTTCATCGATTTCGTCCTCTTCGTACTCAGAGCAAATACTTTCGATATCGATCCCTGTCGCATCTCTGATCTTGTAATGCGCCTCTCTCACTCTTTCGACAGGCACATTTGAGATAACCAGAAAATCTTCGGAGCGCCCGTGGCCATCTCCGCTCCAGTCTCCGATGGTTAAACGGAATTGGTGCATATCCTTTTTCTCGTTCATGATGTAAACTCCTCTTCTGGTAGTATTTCGTTTGAATTGTCTGCACTGTTTGCCTTTGGACCCAGCCCGCAGATATGGCAGACTCCGATGAACCCCTGTTCGACTGCACGCCAGTGTTGCCTTGCAGCCGGATGCAGGTGCGACTGGTCAATCCGGACCAGGCACATCCCACGCCCATTTCTGAAGCCGCGTACACGGAAAACCGTTTCGCGGACATACCGCCCGGCAAATGTGGTATATGCTGTGATGCAGCCGGAGTATGGACCCCGAACATGGTATTCAAGATTGGAGACGTAGAGCCCCGGCGCCGGACGGAAGGTGTTGCTGAGTTTCATCTGCTTTCAACCTCCTTGAGCCGGCCGGTACCGCATCAGCACCTCACCATCCGGCAGAGGGCAGTCTGGGATCCACTTCATGTGGTCCTTCACCTGCCACTTCGTACTGCAGGCGACCGGCCCCACCTCCTCAAAGATGTTCAGCCGGAGCGACTTCCCGTCCAGGTTCCGAGCCGACTGATCAAAGCGCCAAAACGGCAGGTAGTCGTCCGGGGTGTGGAGGGTCAGAGTCACGCCGTCCAAGAGAGGCATCAGTTCGTCCAGGCCCTGCGTCATGGCGGTGTAGAGGTAGATGGGCGCTTTGGTCTGCCTGCGGATTTCCGTCACCGCAGAATGGATGATCTCCGGGTGCAGCATGGGCTCGCCGCCTGTGAGCATGATGATTTGATACGGGGTGAAGTCCTGGCAGACGGGAAGGGCCTGCAAATCCCAGTCACGGTTACAGCAACCGGGGCAGTTTCGGCCGCACTCCTCAAAGAGCAGCAGGCGCAGCTTGTCCGCAGCCATGGTCACACCTCCCCACTGTCATCGGTTTCCGCCACACAGTCGTCCACATCCGACTGCGTGAATTGGAAAGTATCAACCAGTTCTTCTTTGGTAAAGCCGATGTCCAAGAGGGTGCCAATCACCTCTCTGACATGCCCGCCGGCGTCGTTGACCATTCGGTCAATCATGGCGTTGATCAGCGCCACAGCCCGCTCCGGTGGGATACCCTGTTTCTGCACATTTTGCGTGTTTTGGTGCATATTCAACACTCCTTTTTGTTTTGCGGCTGCGCCGCATAATATGGGATATATATAAAAAAGGCACATGGGCCGAAAGCCTCATGTGCCTTTTGAACATATTGTCCTCAGTAAACTTTTGGGAAAAAACCGGATAAAAAACAAAAAGAGCCCAAAGGTCAACGACCCTCGGACGCTGTGTTACACGGATCACTGTAATTGCCAAAGGCAATTCCTGATACTGTACGAAATGATTATACCGCAGTTTCGCAGAAATAGCAACTGTGGAATCTTCGCTGACATGAAGCCTTTTAAATCAAGTTTGATAATTTTTTGATTTCGTGTTATATTTAAAACACAAAATTCTTGATAATGTGTTTTGGAGAGGTGAAATCTGGTGAAACGAAAAATCTATACTCAACTCATGGCATGGAAAGAGGACGGTGCAGGAAGGACTGCCCTTCTGGTAGATGGCGCGCGCAGTGTTGGCAAAAGTTATATCGTTGAGCAATTTGCCAGAGCCGAATATCGATCCTATATTTTGATTGACTTCAGCCGGGTCAGTGATGATGTAAAGGATCTGTTTGAGCATTACCTAAACGACCTGGACACGCTGTTCCTGTATCTAGCAAACTACTACAATGTAAAACTGTATGAGCGCGAGTCCTTAATCATCTTTGACGATGTACAGCTATGTCCACGGGCAAGAGCCGCTATCAAATATTTGGTGGCGGACGGCCGTTATGACTATATTGAAACAGGCTGCTCATTCACGGTGCTCAACCGGAGTGCCAAGGATATCGTAATTCCCTCTGAAGAGCGCCACATCAAAATGTACCCCATGGATTTTGAAGAGTTCCTGTGGGCGATGGGGAACGACACGCTTATGGGGATTGTCCGCACACATTATGAGGCTCGCAAACCCTTGGGACAGGCCATGCACCGCAAGGCCATGGACTATTTCCGGCAATACCTCATTGTAGGTGGTATGCCGGAGGCGGTGAGCGAGTACATTCAGAGCCGTGATTTTGACAGGGTCGATCAGGTGAAACGGGAAATTTTAACGCTTTATCGGGAGGATATTGGAAAGCACGCCGATGGTCTTGCAGCGAAGGTAACGGCCATCTTTGATGCGATCCCGCTGCAACTCAATAAACGAGAAAAGAAATTCAAGCTGTCTTGTCTGAAGCAGGGCGCCCGGTTTCGGGACTACGAGGACGCGCTGTTTTGGCTGAGTGACTCCATGATGATCAATGTCTGCTATTATCACACGGACCTCAACGACCCTATGGCGCTCAAAAACTATCTGTCGTTCAAATGCTTTATGGGCGACACTGGGTTGCTGATCAGTCATGCCTTTGATGAAAGTCAACTCGTCAATGAAGAGATCTATCGAAAACTTCTTTTTGATAAATTAGATACAAGTTGGGGCATGGTCGCAGAAAACATCGTGGCGCAGATGCTGGCGGCCAGCGAACATAGGCTCTACTTCTACTCTAACTCATCACGGGAGGATAAAGATGCGCGGATGGAGATTGATTTTTTGATTCCAAAAAGAGGGATTGGAAATCAACACATTTTCTCCCCAATCGAAGTAAAATCCAGCAGATATTATACCCTGTCTTCACTGCGCAAATTTATCAAAGAATTTCATGAACAAACCGCCACCCCCTATATACTGCATACAGGAGATGTAAAAGAAGAGGGTGGCCTCGTATTTTTACCGCTCTATATGGCTCCTCTTCTGTGAAACAGTTGCTATTTGACAGCTGTTATGCTATAATCAAGATAATCAGTATCAGAAATTGCCCAAGGCAATTAAAGTAATCCGTGTTGTACAGCGTCCGAAGGCCAATGGCCTTTGGGCGCTTTTTCTTTTTCTGGGCGAGCAGAATTTCATCTGGTGTTACAAAGCATCTGAAGAACCTATCTTCAGATGCTTTTTATATAGATCTCCCCGCCGCGCTCTGCGCCGGGGCGTCCCTGTTCAACGGTACGCCCCTGGGCGCACCGATCATATAAAAACTAAAAAGAGGAGCTGAACATTATGAATTACAAGGAACAGTATGTGTATGCGTATCGAAACTTCATCAAGAGGGACGGCTCTGAGTCCCTGCTGAACTGGCTGATGACCACGGACTTCTTCGAGGCGCCCGCCAGCACCCAGTATCACGGCAATTTCCCCGGTGGACTGACGCTCCACTCCCTGAATGTCTTTGAGCGCATGAAACACGCCTGTCTGCATGAGTATGGGAACAGTTATGATGGCCTCGACGCGTTCCGGCCGGAGCAAATTGAGTCCATCGCGATTACTGCGCTGCTCCATGACATCTGCAAAGCAGAGTTCTACAAGCAGGATTTCAAGAATCAGAAGATCTATTCCGAGCACGGTACGCAGTTTGACAAGCGCGGCGCCTACAGCTGGGAGTCGGTCCCGTTCTACACGGTGGAGGAGAAGTTCCCGTTCGGTCATGGGGAGAAATCCGTGTTCCTGATCAATGAGCATATGCGCCTGACAAGGGACGAGGCGCTGGCCATCCGTTTCCACATGGGCGATTTCACCGACCGCAATACCGGGAAGGCCTATGAGATGTGCCCACTGGCGCTGCACCTGCATATTGCAGATCTTCAGGCGACCTATCTGGACGAAAATACCCAGATGGCCGGCCGAAAGGGATAGCGCTATGGGGATTGGGAATTGCTGCGTCTTCGGCAAATGCGAAGGCCTCTATTTCATCGACAATGATGATATCCATATGTATTGCCGGTCAGGCAGGGCGCCCGGCGAACCTCCGGAACTGCAGCTGCTGCGGAACTTGGATTTCAGTTCTTTGACAGACGGCACATGGGTCTACCATGAGATGGCCACACAAGTGGAAGAAGCGGATATCCTATCGTGCTTTTCGGACGACTTCATCCGGATGTTCCCCAGCTTCCACCGTATCGAGCCGGGACAATGGATTACACGCAGCCGGAAAGCCATTATGGAAAATGCGCTCTTCTATATCTGCCTGGAGGACAACCAGTGGTCTCTGGCCGTGGAGCTCATTCAAAAGGAGCCGCCTTGGGGCGAAAACTATGAGGCCCTTCAGGCGCGGCATTACCGGCAGTACCTGCTGGGTATACAGACGTGCCTGCTGAACCGGCTGCCGAGCATCGGTATCTACACCGGGCCATGGACCTCCGGCGTGCTCAAAAAGGAGGAACATAGCGCATGAAAAAACAGTTGACATTAGACGCAGATGTGGAGTTTTTGGAGAAAGAGGAACAAATAGAAGATGTAGAAGCTGCACGCGCCGTATATGAGAAGTTCAAGTTGGAGTGGATGCTGGACCACGGCTATACGCTCAAGGACCTCATAGATGAGCTGGAGAAGCAGCGGGAGGAGTGCCCAGACCTGACACTCGATTCGATCTTCCGAGACTGGGAGTTCAATTTTGGGTTTGGTTCAGAGATCTGGCCCTGCTTCTGGGAATTCTACCATTCCGAATATGAGTTTAGATAATATGAAGTGACCCCACATTTGTAACAACGTGGATTTACCTGTATACTGGAGTTTGAGCAAAAACAACGGTAACAGGGATTACCACA
>JABLTT010054234.1_pt1 | contig 27863 bp, 43 predicted proteins | sample 7160061 | NCBI WGS metagenome assembly JABLTT01 (sample SAMN14651232, study PRJNA627086) | human gut metagenome | isolation source: feces | host: Homo sapiens
AAGAGGATACACCTGTTCCCATACCGAACACAGAAGTTAAGCTCTTTAGCGCTGATGATACTTGGTGGGAGACCGCCTGGGAAAGTAGGTCGTTGCCGCTTATTTTGGTCCTATGGTCAAGCGGTTAAGACACCGCCCTTTCACGGCGGTAACCCGGGTTCGATTCCCGGTAGGATCACCAACAAAGCCTCGGAAATCCGGGGTTTTTTCGTTGTTGAAATTTCAATGGAAGCAAGTATTTGCAACGCTTTCAGCAGATGGAGAAATAAGAAAAACGGGCCGAAATATGCCCGTTTTTTATATGGTATAATATGTAAATATGCACTGAAATGCACCGAAAAGCACTTGTTTTGGCGGAAATTTTGGCGGAAAAAATTACAGCATTTTCCTGTTTTAAACGCCTGGAAAGAATTTATCTATCAGGTTTTCTACGGCTTTTTCTTTGTCATAGCCATTCTTTTTTATATCATCTATTGCGTCTGCGATCTTCACTGACTGTTCCTGCCTGTATATATTCAACAGCTTCCGAGCCGTCTCCAAAGACTCCTCGGTCCTGTGGGTGTAGTTATCGGTCACAGAGCTGTCTGCGTGTCCCAGCAGCTCCTGTCTGATTCTAAATGGGATATTGGCATCTTTAAGGCTTGTGGCAAACGAGTGACGAAAGCAGTATGGTACAAGATCCTCTGCAACTTTTTCTTCCTGGAGCTGGTTCCGGTACACTCGACATCCTACTGCAATATTCATCTCGCGCTTGAAGCCGTGCCACAGCTTGGCGCGTGACGACTTTCTCATGCGATCGCCGTAAGCGTTTGTAAAGATATATTGCCCTGGACGGCGTTTAAGTTTAGCATATTCACGTAGTAGCGCCGTCGGAGCGGGAACTATTCGTTTTGCGGCAGCAGACTTTGTGCCATCGATATACACGAGTCCGGCATCATAGTTTATATGTTCAGCTTTAAATAGATCAGTCTCTGCCGGCCTGAAGCCGCAGAAAAGTATCGTCTTTAGCCAGAGCCCGGCCTTATGACTGTCCGCCACCATGAGCATGAGCGCTGTTTCCTGCAAAGTAGCCGCCCTGCCCTGGCCATTCTGAGATGGAGGCCGCCTCAGATCTTCAGCGGGATTTTCATATATGAGTTTTTCTGAGCGAGCCTTTTTGAAGATATTATAGAGAAGCTGACAAGTCTTATCTATTCTGTCCTTAGAGTATCCGCTCATCTTGTTTATTATATCCTGACACTGGCTGGATTTCACATCGCGTATTTTCATAGCGCCGATGTATGGGCGGATATGATTTTTGTATATGCTCTTCCGATCTGCGAGAGTGCCGCAGACTACTTTTTCAGCTACAAACGTATCGAAGTAATATTCCGTCCATTTATTGACTGGAGTGGATCCGCCGCTTGTCACATATCCTTTTTCTATAGCGTCTATCTTTTTGGCATATTTGATTCCCAGCTCCTCTTCGGTGTGGGCCTTGATATCGATCTTGACTCCGTTATACCATACGTTTTTCCGATATGGATAATCACTCATCGTATCACCTCATTTTGGGCATAAAAATACCCGGGACTATTGAAAATTCCGGGCTGCGATGATACAATGAAGTTGCGAATTTCGGCTTGTATCATTGCAAGCCCTGCCCCTGCGAAAGCGGGGGCTTTTAAATTTTAGTTTAAACGAACTCTATTGGAGAATGTCCAATAGTTAAATGGTTTGAATTTAACTTGCTGGTAACTTGCTATGCCCAATATGGAATATACTTCATATGCTTTTTTCTTTCGACATTCTATTGAATTACTAAATTCAACATGCTATAATTACTTAAGTTGATTATAGTAAATCAACTAGCAAGATTATAAAAGAATGTTATAACATTCTTAATGTTGAAGTAAAAATCAATGAAGAATAATCCAACGATGTTTCTAGTGTGTACTAGAAAATGTTCGTTGGATTTTCTCTTTATTGAACATTTTCTAATAAATCTAAGTACATTACACACCTCTTAAAATGTGTCGAGTTCATAGCGTCGCTCTTATCGAATAAAAATAGTTCTTTCAATATTTCTCTTATTTCAGTCACGTTTAATGCTTTTATATTTTTAAGTACTAAGCCTGCTTGTTTGTGCAGAGTATCGGTTGAGCTAATTATAGTTTTTAGGTCTTCGTAATTCGATACAGTAGGAATGTTTCTTATGCTTTTTTCAATATTACTTGGCACAATTTTTTCGAAATTATTATGGAGCTCCATGTATGTTGCAAGCATTGATGTTGACGGAACTGTGAAGCCAGCTTCATTTGCGGCCTTAACATATTTGAATACTGGTAATAATCTAGTTTTTGCCAAAGATTTAAAACGCTCTTGACACATTTCAATAGCATCAAAATCTTTATTGTCAAATATAATATCTTCAATAATAAATTCATCAGCTAATAGACCATACCCGTACTTATTTAATATATTTTCTTTATATCCCACAGCTATAGCCAAAGGCTTACCGCTTAAATCAAGATTGTCCAGCTTATCAAATCCTATAATTATAGATTCTGCGTTTGATGAAGTTATGCTCTGATCAACAATTCTTTTGACAACTCTACGAGTTGCCCTAACTTTCGAAGGGGATATGCCAGGCGTAATCTGGTTAAGAATATCATAGATAGCCTCAAAATTATCAGTGTGTATTTCTGTAATAGGAATTATAGATCCATCTTGTGCAACTATAGTAGCGTTCGATTCGATTAGCTGATATTGTTCTTTTTCGTGACTGATAAAAATAAAGTGTTCAGCAATATTTTTTAATTGTTCACTTGAAAGACATTCTATGAAATCAGAAATAATATTTCTAATATTTTCGTCAGTAAAAGAATAACCCAAAAAAATTAAAGGTGATTCTGTAAATAAAGTTAGCATTTTAGCAATTATCAATTTTCTTGATTGTTGAAAATTATCGTAATCCCGTTTTGTTATTATTATGGAATTTGCATCACTTACACATCCGTGTATTTTATAAATTTCTGCAATGTTATAACTATCTTTAGAAAAGAGATCATTTTGATTAATAAAGACTGTATAGTCAGAATTAAACACTTCATCTTCTAAGAAGGTATCATAATTGGTGGTAATAATTGCAGATATTTTATTTTTTAATGCCCGGAATTTTTCTAATTCTCGGTTTCTCTGAGGGCTGTTAAAAAGCTTTTTCTTTTTAAACATTTGTGAGAGATACATTTTATACGGAGAGATACCGTTTCTTAGCCAATTAGGATTCTTTTTGTTCCCAATATTTAGGCTGATTTTTTTATCAAAATATGCCTTATTAAATTCATTTTCTGCGTAGCTGCCTAATAGCGCATTAGTTTCAAATGGACCAATATTCTTCCTTGATAATTCGTCTTTGTATTTTTCATATAAAAATGAATCTGGATCAATAAATTTAAAACTTTGATAAAGCAAAGTGTCCCAATCGGGATATCTATATAAATATCTTTTGGAAATACCGGAACCGATAAATAGAACGGGCATTTTCTTACTTTCTACAATTTTTTCAAGAGTGTTCATAACACTTCTCCTCATATTTTTCTTCTTAATTCAATTACAACACCTATATATTCATTTTACTGACATCAGTAAAATGGGAAATTTCAACGTTCATATGATTTATCAACGCCGGCAAAATGGTTACATATCCAGAATCCCATAATACATAAGAGCGTCTCGCAGAAACTCCTCATCAACATCAAGATATTCTGCCATATCCCAGATCTCTTTGTGACCATCCTGGGCGGCAAACAAAATGTTCTCTACAGGAAGGAGCTTCTCATAAGCCCTTCTGCGAGCTGCTCTTTCCTGGCGACGATTGTTTACATCGTTCTGATCGAGGATATCTCCAACATTGACTTCGTAGTGTCCCAGTTCTTCAGCTAGCACGCAGTACTTTTTGGCGCTAGTCTCAATACTGCTCCTAATGGCAATTCTATTTCCCTTTATTCTGCCATCATGTGCCTGCAGAGGCTTTTCTTTAACCACCAAGCCCTTTTCGTATGCTTCATTTAAAAGAGTCTCATATTTCATGACTAATGCTCCTTGAGTTTTATATTCTGACTTTTCTATGTTTAGAAATTATTGGCCTGTTGTTCTTGGCAAAGTAATCAGATAAACTATCATCCTACATAGCCTATTCTAATTCGTATTGACACTTCCGATGTTAGTTTTTCAACATCACCATTCAATGAAACAACTTTATAATCTCCGCCCGACAGAAATGATGAAATAAACTTTATGTCGCAAGTAGAAAGAATATGCTTAACGTGTAAAGCTTCCTCTGCACGGATATAACCAACCTTCTCTCCGGCAATGAGCACCATAACAGCGTTCTTATCGTGTTCATTATTCGGCTCGGGAATTAATTTCACCGGTTTATTAAGATATGTATACCGGAATATTTTTCGCATAACTAAGCCATCTTTTATATTTCGTTTTGCCCCATACCTGTAGTCAGGGTTGCTGCATGCGAGATTATTTATATTCTTTTTATAATAATGTCCCCCAGCTACAAAGAAGGTTTCTTCACGATATTTAGCGTCTGAAGAATCTGTTGATGATCCATACTGGTTAATATATGCAGCAACAAGACCGTTGGTTTTATCCTTAACTTTTTTGAAAAGTCCCATTAAATCACCTCATATTCCACATATTAAAAATCATCGCCATCCATAATATCATCATCACATTTCTTCATCTCGTCAGTAACCTCAACATCAGTGCGTTCATGCGCTGCGTTGAGTTCCGATTCGTATGAGGAAATGTTATCGGACATATATGAAATAGTATTTTCAGCTACCATTGAATAATCTTCCCTGGCTTTGCTATCTACTATTTTGGTATATGGTTGCGAAGCAGAGCAACGCTCATATTCTTTTTTCAAAATAAAATCTATGATCTCTTTTCCATGTTTGTCCAAGGCATTATATTTCTCTATTATTCCAAGCTCAAAAGAAGATAGAGAAGGACCGAGATTTATATCTTTGCCAGTCAAAGCGTTAAATCCTATTTTCATCAGCTCATTTACAGCTTTAGATTGGCTTTTAATTCTTTTTTCAAAGCGAAAATCTTCTATTTTCCTATAGAGACTATCATCTACGGTGATACTAAACCGTTGTTTTTCTGTAGCCATTTTAAACCTCCTTTTTCTGCATTATACACCACTACACCAGAGATGTAAATAAAAAGTGAATCAAAAAACCTAAAAAGCATTGACAAAGGTGAAATGGTGAAATATAATCGAAGCAAATAAATCAGTGGTGCAAATATAGAAAAGAGGTGAATCAAAAGTGAAACCAGATATGCAAAAACGCATGTCGATTTCCATAAATGAGGAAATGGATAAGAAAATCATAGAGTTAAAAAAGACTGACCAATACTGTAGGTGTTCTTATGCTGAAATAGTAAGGCAATTGATTGAAGCAGGAATTAAAGCAACTGAAGCGGATAGGAGAGGAGTGTGAAGCGTGGTAGCAAAAATTGCAGTAATGGTAATACTTACAAGTTTCATTGTAAGCGCAGTGATTACATATAAGATGATGCACGCGTTTTTTAAAAAGCTAAGGAAGATAGACGATGAATATCGATGTAAATTGGTAGATGTAGTTGTGGACACTGTTGAAAATAAAATAAAAGGTGTCCGATAATCGCGGGCAGGAGGGAAGTGTGAAGCCATGAGGCGCATAGATTTGATACGAGATCTGAAGGAGTACACCGGTAGTGGCGTGATAAGTAAAACTAAATTATGCGGATACCTTCAGAAGAGCAGAAACGATAACGATGTGGTAGATAGGTTTCTTGAGGGCCTCGACTATATACCGGACGGCCGGGGGCGGAAGTATTTCATTCCGGATGTAGCTGACAGGATCCTGGAGAACGTTATTAAACAATAGGAGGAGAAGGCTGCATGAAGAAACACAAAATAAGGGAGTATAGCCCTGCATGGTGGTTGATGATGACGGTTTTTATAACAGCCTTTGTCGCTTATATGTCAATACCAAGCAGTATCGAATTTTAGGATGTAATTAAATGAAAAAAGTAGAAGAAGAAAAAAGAAACTATATAACGCGGTTGAGTCTGCTAATATCTTCTGATTACAGATCCGGGGTAGAGCAAATCAAGTATACGCGCGATCAAGAAGATGAGTATGCAGAGATCACGTTTGAAGGTGGGCATACCGTAGCCGTGAATATCACAGGCGATAGCCTGGGAGCAATATATAAAGATGTTGGAAAGGTGGTGTATAAACTGTAATGGAAAATATGATGGGAATTTGTGAATACTGTGGAAATGAAATTGGAGTGATAGCAGAGAATCAGCAGCAGGCTAACGAGCTTGCATCTGAGCAATGCAGCTGCTTAGGACAGCGAATAGCTCAAAGAAAAAACAAAGTGAAAGAAAAGATAAAGGAACTTACAGGTCCGCAGTGCGAAACTTTGAATTTTATACCAGTAGACGATGAAATAAGGATACTTATAGAAACGTTGGGGTGCATGGCTGTTGAAGGTAGAATACAGCAAGTAATGCTGAAAATTGACGGAACGATAATAACGATAAAATCTGGTGAAAAAACAAAAGTAGCGAGGAAATTTACTTATGAGCAAGGAGAAACGATCGAATAGTTTAGAAGAATATTATCAAACATGTCCTTTTCCAAAACCTAAGCCAACTAAGAAAAAACAGCTTTTATATAACGGATATAAGGAAAAATCAAACAGGATCTGTTATTACACAGGAAGGGCAGGTGCAGAGCGCCATGAGATATGGGGAGGACCTTGGAGACAAACGTCTATTGATATGGGCTTTCAGGTAGATCTATCTCCGGAAATCCACAAGATGTTTCACGAAAATGAAAAGGACTGGGTAAAAAGAGAAATACTTTGGTGGCGCAGACATTATCAGAAAGAATATGAAGATAAATTGATAGATACCGGAATAACGCCTGAACAGGCAAGACAATGCTGGATGACGCTTATAGGAAAGAACTATTTGTAATGATATAACCCGAAGCTCGCAGGAAGGAAATGCAATGAGAGATTATTTTACAGGATTCATACCAGGCCTGCTGGCAGGAATCCTGATAATAGCTATAGTAAGACACTTTTTATGATATACGCTACGATGCTGACGGAAACGCCGGAAATAAATCCCCAGAAACGGTTTATCCAGACGTCGTGACGGTTTAGCTGATAGATGGAAAAGCCGTCGTGTGTAAGGGAAACGTGATAGGGAATGCGCTTGTCACCGTAGCGGTAAGCACAAGTTATACAGCCGGAATTTTCAAGAATGTGCATTGCCCTATTATATTTTTTAGAATAGAGCAGAGCAATTTCATCATCAGACAAACCGGCAGTATTATCAGATGATTCAATGATGGCTATACATTTATTGATTTTATGGCGAACAAACAGATTTTTCATAAAAGCACCTCCGCATCTACATTATATCACAAAGCGAAAGGCGGAAATCAAAACATAAGAAGGAGGAACCATGAATCCCGAAATTCGCAAAATGAAAGTAGAAAAATACGGCTCCTTCCTTTTTTGTCCGAATAAAGGGGTATTGTGCTTCGGAACGTATACGCCGGACGGGTCATGTAAACATGACAAATGCCTGTTAGAAGATCCGGCATATTTGAAAAAGCAGAAAGAAATCAAGAAGAATATGGAAGAAAACAATCTTAGAGAGCAGGCACGAAGAAAAGCAGAACATGATGATCCGCCGGCTCAAATTCGATGCCAACAGAAAAGTAAAATAGATATGCTTCGAGAACAAGTGAGAAAAAAAGAAGAACTTGCTAAAAAATTATATCATGACAATAAGCCTAAAAGAGGTGATGCAGTAATGCATGAAGCCATGTTGCTGCAAGGGAAATTAAGAAAAATTGAAAGAATGGGGGCGGAAAAATGATAAACAAGGCAATAGCGAAGATAACGGAAGAAGCGATGGAGCTGGACACGCCTCTGGCCATAGGCATAGAGGAACACCTGACGGAGATCTGCAAGAATGATTACGTGGCTCAAAAGCTCCTGGAGCCTGAGAAGAGTCTAAAGGGTGCCTGCGATCGAATAACGGAACAGGCAAGAAAACAGGCCAAGAACGGAAGAGCCTGCATATCAGACGCAGATGCTTTCCGGATGGTTGACGAATATTTTGAAATCGAAGAAAAGAAAAAATCAGACAAGATTGACATAATGGATCTCATATAGGGGGCGGCTATGGAAATAAAAGAGATACTGGAAAAACTTCCGCCGGCGCCGCCGGGTGTGGTCAGATGGATCAATGATCAGGTAATAGAGAACACCTACCTCATATATAACAAGAAGGAAGACTGGGTAGTATGTTCTAGATGTGGTCATAAGTACAGAGCATCACGGTTTAATATAAAAAATAACTATACAGGCATTTGCCCCAGATGTAAAAGTGAGGGTACATATAAAGCGAGCGGCATAGGAAGAAAAAAACTGACAGAACATTTTAGAGTCCTTGTTTTCACACACCGTGGAAATACTGTATATGCAACGCTGACGGAAGTTAGCGCAGAGTTTAATAACCCAGGAAAGCCGCAGCTTTCAAGATGGCTTTCAGCGGTATATGTATTCAATAAGGATGGGCAATCTTACTATAAACATGTTCCGGAGTGGATGCTTGGATCGGAACATTGGGAAAAGAGAAAAAAGATACGCCTGCCTGCAGCTACAGGGGGCGCTCTATATAATATGCCGCTGTTTTGGCGCACAGAAGTATATGAAGACAATATCAAAAATGTATTCAGAAACAGTTGTCTTAAGTATGGATATATACCTCAATTACTTGAGGGATGTGAAATAGATGCGTATGAATTTATAAGATACATCGATCTTTTTCTCAAATATCACAGCATTGAACTTCTTGCCAAAGCAGGCTTTGAGCGTTTGGTTTTGAATAAAATTGATGGCTTGAATGGCAGCGGATGCATAAACTGGAGAGGAAAGAGCCTTGATAAGATTCTGAGACTTCCCGCAAGGCACATTCGAAAGCTGAGAAAGATGGACCGTATCGATTTTGGTTTTATTGCATATTTTCAAGAACTTTGCGAAGAAGAAAAATTGCTGCCGGAAAAACAATTAACCTACGCCTATGAAGCTGAGATGCGTTGGGATATAGAAGAGGTAAAAAAGAAAGTGGACATTATGAAGTGGGCCGGATGGGCAGCGAAGCAAAAATCATATTTGACTGTAGGAGACTGGCTCGATTACATAGATGATTGTAAGAAACTTGGGATGGACACAAGAAAAAAAACGAGTCCTTTTTCCTGATGATTTTGATGAAATACATAGACAGCTGTCGGAGAAGGTAGAAGTCGAGGAAAACAGGGAAAAAAACGAAAAAATTAAGGCTGTCGCAAAAGCGTACAATCTGAAGGTCAAGGACGATAAATTCACATTAAAGATAGCGGCCAGTCAAACAGACCTGAACATGGAGAGCTCTGCCCTGTGTCATTGCGTGAAGACATACGGCGATCGAGTTGTTGCCGGTATGACGATCATATATTTCATTCGCAAGAAATCAGAGCCGGCCAAGCCGTTTTATACGCTGGAAATTAACCCCGATGGAAGATTCGTTCAGTGCCGCGGAAAGAATAACTGTAGCATGACAAAAGAGGTGGAAGATTTTAAGAGTAGAGTGGTAGCCGAATTTAACAGGATTTTAGAAAAGAAAGAAAGGAGCGTAGCATGTGCAATATCGTAGAAGCTGACTTTAAAATTGTCCAGGAGAGAACGCTTCCGGTAATCGCCAGTGAGATACTGCAGATAGAGGAAAATGTCGGCCGGGTGGCACTAGATGGTGCCATCAGGATCGGAGAGCGCCTGAAGGAAGCGAAAGAAAAGGTTGAGCATGGTCAGTGGGAAAACTGGTGCCGTGAAAACCTGAATTACAGCAAGTCAAAAACTGAGAAACTCATGAAAATAGCGACTGAATATGGCGATGAAAATAGCTCGTATGCGAAAACGTACACGTGTACGGATTTGAGTATTTCCAAGGCTTTGAGGCTACTTCAGGTGCCGGAAGATGAAGTGGAAAAGTTCGTAGCAGAAAATCCTGTGGATGATATGACGGTAAAAGAGCTTGAGGAAAGGATTAGGGAGCTGGAACAGGAAAAAATGGAAGCAAAATCTGCGGTAGATCGTTTAAAGCCGGAAAATGAGGACCTCAAAAGAGAATTGGAAGAGTTGAGAGTAGCCGGAGCGGATCCTGAGGAGCTGGAAAAGCTTTTTGTTCAGCTCGAAAAACAAAAAGAAACGGTAAAAAGGCTGAAAGCTGACTTAAAACAGGAAAAGGCGAATCGGGAGACAGCGGTATCCGAAGCACTGGCGAAGGAAAAGGAGGCTATCAAAGACGAGGCGGTCAGAGAACAGGAAGAAACGCTGAAAAATGCAAGGGCTGAGTCCGAAGAACTAAAATCTCAGGTGAAGCAGCTAGAAGAGAAGATAGAAAAAGCTTCAAACGAGGCGACTCTTATCTTCAAGATCAAGGCCGACTCTTTCCAGGAAGCATTCGCCGATTGTCTGGCAGCCGCGCTGGACTCAGATGACCCTGAAAAGCTAAAGGGAGCACTCAGGAAAGTGATGGAGTATATGCTCGAGGAACTGGAGGGATAAGATGTCTCAGGAAATTAAATTGATAGACGGCATATTTCAAGCTGGAGATGTGATGGTTAAGACAAAGATAGAGTGCAGAGTGACTTGTGACGGAACTCTTAATACGATATCACTTCACACAGACAAAACAATAATGAGCGTTCCCCTCAAAGAGGTCAAAAGAATAATAAGCAAGGCGGAAAGATCATGAGGAATAGGAGCAACAACATGTTAAGAGCGGTTTTGATTATATCTGTAGCGATTGTAGTCATATCTGCCTTCTGGGCAGGGATAGGAGTAGGAGCATTAAAATGAAGGAGCAAAAGACGGATCGAGAATTTGAATTGGTAGAGGATCTGGGAATAGTAGGCCGCAGCAAGAACGGAGGATATACGAAGCATCTCATACTGGCGAGATGGGGGAAACATCCTCCGTGCTATGAACTCAGGACGTTCAAAGACGGTGAGCCTTTAAAACGTACGGGCCTGACCCCAGAAGAACTTTCAAACTTGAAAGATATATTGAGCACTATGGATATTTAAGCCGTGAGCAGCCGCTCACGGCGTTGCCTTAACAAAACCTACATTATATATAAAGGAAATACCGGCGACCGAAAGGTCGCATTAAACCTTGATAAGAGTATTAACTTAGGAGCATATTTATGTTTTTCAGAGATACCATCGTAGCAGGAAAAACAATAATAAGGACACTTAAAGCAACTTCCAGAATAAACAATACCGGAACACAGAAGAGAAAACCGAAAAGCAACCCTACATCTGAAGCAGTTCGCAAAATCAATTTTAGAAATGCCGTGAAGATTTTAACTGCTAAATTAAATCATAATTTTAAACCTGGTGATTACCACCTAGTACTTACATATGCTCGCCCGCTCGCTCCGGAAGAAGCAAGACGATGCTTGGAAAGATTCCTGAACAATCTTCGAGGCTACTGTAAGAGAAATGACATAGATTTCAAATGGGTGGCGGTGACTGAATATGAGCACTCAAGAATCCACCACCACATTGTGATGAGCGAGATAGACCTTGAAGAAATAAGTAAGCGATGGAAGTATGGATACATAAAGCCGGTGCTCCTTGACAAGAGTGGCAATTATTACAGGCTTGCTGAGTACTTATTGAAAGAGACAGAGAAGACTTTCAGAAATGATGACAGCCCTCAGAAGAGGAGATATTCGTGCTCACGCAGCGTTGTGATGCCGGAAGTAAAGCGTGAAAAGGTAGCCGGCCGGGAAGTATATCAGGATATCAAAACCCCAAAGGGGTACAGCGTGGACGAAGACACGGTGAGGAAGTACGAGCATGCTATCCTAAGAGTGGAATGCATGGAATACATAATGGTTTGTGATGATGAAAGCTGCAGATTGAAACGGTGGAAAAGAGGACGGGCAGTCACAGTCAGAGGATTGTATAAAGATTTTGAAAAGCAGATGTCGTTTGATGATCTGGATATTTAACGTGAAAGGAGATTTAGGTGAATCGAGAAAGACTCTTGCAGTATAGACATATCGAATCAGCCTTGAAAAACATTAGGAGAGAAATCAGGAGGCTTAAAAGAAGAGCCGAAGAAAGCACAGGAGAAATAATACCGGATGTCGCTAAAGGCTCTTCTTCGGAGTTCCCTTATGCTGCGACAAGAATAAAGATTGAAAGCATAGATCACACCAAGCAGGACAGGTACCTTAGATTGCTTACCATTCGTGAAGCTGAGTACGAGGAATTGCTGGCAGAATTGGAAGACTGGCTTAGCGAGATAAAAAATCCTCTGCGATATGATATCTTTAGTCTGAAGATGAGAAACAACATGACCGATAAACAGATCGGAGATGAACTCGGATATTCCAGATCAAGGGTGACACAGATCATAAATGATTATTTGCAAGAAGATAAAGATTAACACAATTAACATTTTGAATATGCTATAATGATATTAGCCAAAGACGGCACAACGAAAGCAAGGAGAAAAGTCAGCAAGGCTCCTTGCTTTTATTATTATATAAATCAATCATATATTTGCTCGGCATTATATTGCCGAGCTTTTATATTATAGCGAAATGAACAAGTACGAATCACACATCAAGCCATACCTTCTCGAGATCGAGAAGTGGGCAGGCAAGGGAGCAACTGAAAAGGAAATAGCAGGAAAGATTGGGGTGAGTTACTCAACCCTCAGAAAGCACGTAAATACAGAGCCTGAGCTTGCAGCTGCAATAAAGAGAGGACGGAATCATGCTAGAAAAGTAATTGAGAAAGCTCTGGCCCAAGAAGGACAAGTGAGCAGGTCGCCGGCAGTGCAGATGCCGGAGCCTGCCACTATATATATTAAAGCAGGAGGGACGGCAAGACCGGATCAGAATGGTACCCACCGGGGAGCATTTGAGCGAAATAAAAAGAAAATATATGCCACCCAGACAGTTTGTGGGATATGCGGAAAGCCTGTGGATTTCTCATACAAATATCCGCATCCGCTTTCACCATGCATCGATCATATTATTCCAGTAGCAAAAGGCGGACATCCAAGTGATATCAGCAACTTGCAGCTGGCTCACTGGACCTGTAACAGGCAGAAATCAGATAAACTTATCGACCGCGGCCAGCTGGGGACAAGACACATTGAAACTATAAGCAACCGCATATTACCACAATCATGCGATTGGAAAAATTATCGAAGCGGGAAATAAAAGGGGGCATATCTCCCCCGCAATCCCGTGCTCAGTGCTTCACGCCGTCACTACGAAAAAAAACACACGATGAAAGAATGCCAAGGAGGAAAAGAAAGTGGCACAATACAAAGGCATCGAATATCTTCGCAGAAAGTTATTCAGAAAAGAAAGCAGGGTGAGACTGCGATATAAATACTACGAAATGAAGAACGCCGTTAAGGACTTTAATATCAGCACCCCGCCGGAGCTGCGAAACTGGAAGTCGGTGCTTGGGTGGTGCGGCAAAGCTGTTGACTCACTTGCAGACAGGTTGGTATTTCGAGGATTTGAAGCGGATAATTTTCAGCTTACGGAGATATTCCAGGCAAACAATGCAGACGTGCTATATGACAGCGCCGTTTTGTCATCTCTTATATCTTCCTGCTGTTTCGTTTACATTTCGCCAGATGAAGATGGCTATCCCAGACTGCAGGTAGTGGATGGAGGAAATGCTACAGGAATAATCGACCCAATAACAGGACTTTTGACGGAGGGTTATGCTGTACTGGAACGAGATGACCTCGGCCAGCCGACTATAGAATCATATTTTGTACAAGGATATACAGCTTATTACAGAAAAGGTGAAAAAAGAGTGCAAATTGTGAAGAACGCCGCACCCGCTCCCTTGCTGGTCCCTATAATTTATCGCCCTGATGCCAAAAGACCTTTTGGTCATTCGCGCATAAGCAGGGCGTGCATGGATATAGTGGGCGGAGCAATGAGAACAGTGAAGCGGTCAGAGATATCGGCAGAATTTTATTCGTTTCCGCAGAAATGGATTGTGGGCACTTCCAATGACAGAGAAGCAATGGATTCGTGGAAGGCGGCGATGTCGGCCATGATTGAGATAACGAAAGATGAAGACGGTGATAAGCCAACGTTTGGACAGTTTACGCAGCAGAGCATGGCGCCTCATATTGAGCAGCTCAAAATGTTTGCTGCGCTGTTTGCGGGAGAGACGGGACTCACGCTCGATGATCTCGGATTTGTTACAGATAATCCATCGAGCGCAGAGGCGATAAAGGCGAGTCATGAAAATCTGCGCCTTACAGCCAGAAAAGCACAGAGAACGTTCGGAACAGGATTTTTAAATGCAGGATATCTGGCCGCTTGCTTGAGAGACGATTATCAGTACCGCCGCAGGCAGTTATATTTGACAAAGGCTAAATGGGAGCCTGTGTTCGAGCCGGACGCTGCTATGCTCTCGGCGATTGGCGACGGCGCGTTGAAACTGAATCAAGCGGTAGAAGGATATATGACCGGAGAAAATCTTAGGGATCTGACAGGAATAGAATCAAAAGGATGATGCGGTGGCACTATGGAAGATATAGCACCAAAGCTACTTGAAGAAATACAGAGTGACTTCGAGCGCGAGGTAAAAAACAGCGCGAAAGTGAAGCGGATAACAGACAAAATAAAAAAGGGAACAGCCACATATGAGGATGTTGATGAATACGCTGTTGAGATCGGAGAGATCTTGTCGAATGCATATGGTCGGCACATCTCGTCGGAAGTGCTGCCTGATGGGAAGATGTATTATAACATCGCAGAGCGTGTTGTATATGGCACGCTGGAGTGGATGTATGAACGGATAAGCAACGCAGCTGAACAAGTCCAGGATACGCTTAATAGAAAAGCGGGCATAGGAATAAAAGCGATAAAGACACCGATGAACTCGAATCGAGTTATGGGAATTGTAAACAAAGTAGCAGCAGCAAAAACATTCGACGACGTTTCCTTCATGCTAGGCGAGCCCGTAATTAACTTTGCTCAGAGCATAGTAACTGAAAACATTAAATCCAACGTGGATTTTCATGGTCAGGCAGGACTTAGCCCAACAATAACAAGAATCGTGAGGGGGAACTGCTGCGAGTGGTGTTCAAATCTCGCTGGCAAGTATAAATACCCAAAAGTCCCTAAAGAAGTATATCAGAGACATAGATATTGCCGATGCCTGGTTATATATGATTCTGCAGATGGCAAGCGTGAAAACGTACATACAAAGAGAGAGCTGACCCCGCAGGAAGAAGCAGCCCTTAAAGCTCGCAAACGCTTTAGGGATTTTAAGTATCAGAATGTGACAGCCGAGTATTTTGGGACAGCACGACCGGGGGAAGGGAAGATAACATATGGCGACAACCTTAAAAAATCTACACACAGGAAAGAAATTGAAGTGGCCGGCCTTATTCATAAGATCTTTGGAGGAAACATAACGATACCGAAAGAAAGAAACGCCGAATATGTGAAGAATCCTGATTATGTATGGAAAGATAAATTATGGGATTTAAAAACATTAACCACAGAGAAGAGTGCAGATACCGCTATAAGAAAAGGACTTAGACAAATTGCGGAAAATCCAGGAGGAATTATTATCGACTATAGAGGTAAAAACATATCCATTGATAGATTCGAGGAAGTTATGGACAGGAGAATGGCAAGAAGCGCAAAAGGAACGACCGACATATTAGTTATCTTAAAAAACAATGAGTTTAGAGTTTATAGATATAAAAAATAGAGGGGTTACCCTCTGCCAATCTGGGCGGAGGGCGCCCTCTATTTTTTAAGGGGCGTAATCCTTCGCCAATATAGGGCAAAGGCCGCCCCTCAAATATATAGTATCAAAAGGCAGTTGAAATTGCAAGTGTTTTAAAGGAGGTCAGTAATGAAAAGGGATGATTACCATGTGGTTGTGTATCAGCTGTTGTCGTATCTGTACAGGAGCCTAAAGGAAGGAACTAGCATACAGGAAGACATGATAAAGCATGATGGGAAGTTATTTCAGATTCATGAAAAATATTGGATATACATCATGGAAATGATGATAAAACAGGAATTTGTCAGCGGAATCAGCGTACGGAAAGTGTGGGGCGTCAATGTAGCTGTAGAGAATATTGAAGATGTAATGATAACGCCAGCTGGGATTGAGTATTTGTGCGACGATAAGATGATAAAAAAGGCATATGATTTTGCGAAAGACATGCTCATGATGGTGCCGATAACATTATAAGGATAAAACTGGAGTAGGCATGGCAGAATTGAGGAAAGGTCGTCAGACGCCCACACAGTCATTCATTTTGCCGTATAAGGATACGAGAGGCCAAGAGGCTATAGATTTATACAACAAAAGCGGCCGGAAAGCTATCCCGTGGCAGGAGCTCCTCATATGCGACATTATGGCGGTTAACGATGACGGCCTTTGGGTGCATACGAAGTTCGGGTATTCAGTCCCGCGTCGAAACGGAAAAAATGAGATCATCGCCATGCGTGAGATGATAGGCTTAAAGAAAGGTGAGCGGATCTTGCACACAGCCCACAGGACGACAACGACACACAGTGCCTGGGAGCGCTTGTACAATCTGCTGTCAAAGGCCGGGATAGCCATTACATCTTCATACAGGGCATATGGCAAAGAACATATAGAAATTGAAGGTGGAGGTATTATTGAATTTAGAACAAGAACATCAAAAGGTGGTCTTGGAGAAGGCTTTGATCTTCTCATTATAGACGAGGCTCAGGAATACCAGGACGACCATGAATCGGCACTGAAATACGTTGTTTCTGACAGTAAAAATCCGCAGACAATTTTCTGCGGGACTCCGCCGACACCTGTGAGTTCCGGAACAGTATTTACAAAATTAAGGGACAAGGTGCTCGCAGGTGAAGCAGTAAATACGGGCTGGGCAGAATGGTCCGTAGAAAATGAAACAGATCCGCGAGACAAGGAAAGCTGGTATGAAACAAACCCATCCCTTGGGTACCATTTAACTGAAAGAGCAATAATTGATGAAATAGGAACAGACGATATAGATTTTATGATCCAGCGCCTCGGGTACTGGATAAAATATAATCTTAAATCGGCTATAAGTGAAGCGGAGTGGAATCAGCTCAGGGAATATAAACTCCCGGAGCTGAGAGGAAAGATTACCGTAGGGATAAAGTATGGAAAGAACGGAGAAAATGCGGCGTTATCAATCGCGGTTAAAACCGCAGATGATAAAGTTCTTGTGGAATCCGTGGATTGCAGGTCAACGAGAGCCGGAAACGGATGGATTATAGAATTTCTCCGCGCAGCAGACGCGCGTCAGGTCGTAGTTGACGGAGCCAACGGTCAGCAGCTGCTTTCAGCGGACATGAAGGAGGCAAAATTAAAGACTCCGATATTGCCGACGGTAAAAGAGATCATATCGGCAAACGCTATGTTTGAGCAGGCAGTATGGTCTGAAAGTATATGCCATATGGGACAGCCGTCACTTACACAGTCCGTCAGCAATTGTATAAAACGTTCCATTGGATCAAATGGAGGGTTTGGATACAAGTCAATAAAAGAAGGCGTGGAGGTTTCTCTGCTGGACAGCGTTATACTTGCACATTGGGCAATCAACACATTCAAGGAGAAGAAAAAACAAAGAGTCAATTATTAAGGTGCCGAAAAAGGCGCTTTTTTAATATAAATTTTACCGACACCACCGGGTCAAGTGGGAGAAAGGAGACTGCAATGTCAGAAGAGTTTAAAGCCATCACTACACAGGAAGAATTTGACGCAGCTATAGGAGAGCGCATTAAAAGGGAAAGGAAAGTCACTGAGGAAAAGTATAAGGGTTGGATGTCGCCTGAAGATGCAGCCAAGAAGTACGAAGGATTTCTTTCGCCTGAAGATGCAGCCAGGAAATATGAAGGGTATATTTCTCCTGAAGAGGTGGCGAAAAAAGATGCACAAATCAAGAAATACGAGTCCGACTCGGCAAAAACGAGAATAGCCCATGAAGTGGGTCTTGGTTATGATGCGATTAAATTCCTGCAGGGAGATGATGAAAAGTCGATAAAGGAATCCGCCGAATCCCTGAAGAAACTAATGGGAAACGGAGCGGGTGCGCCGCCGATGTTCTCATCGGAGCCTTCAGGAGACGGAAAGAAAGATAAAGAAAGAGAAGCACTGAAAAAAGTGTTGTCTGATATGAAAGGAGAATAGACAATGGCAAGCATTTTAAGCAAAGGGAGCATGTTTCCGGCAGAGCTGACAAAGACTATGTTCAGCAAGGTGAAGGGTAGGTCATCTCTGGCGAAACTGTCGGCAGCAGAGCCGATACCGTTCAACGGTACTACAGAGTTCATATTTTCTATGGACAAGGAAGTGGATATCGTAGCTGAAAATGGAAAAAAGAGCAACGGAGGAGTTACAGTTGATCCGGTAACAATAGTACCGATAAAATTTGAATATGGAACACGCGTATCCGATGAGTTTATGACTGCCGCTGAGGAGGTACAGCTCGAATATCTCGCAGCGTTCGCAGATGGGTTTTCAAAGAAAATCGCAAGAGGTATAGATATCGCAGCAATGCACGGCCTTAATCCGAGAACAGGAACAGCCTCTACGGTAGTAGGTACAAATAATTTCGATTCTAAGGTTACCGAAGAGATCGTGTATGTATCTACCGATCCGGATGCCAATGTAGACGATGCGGTAACAGCAATACAGGCGGCAGACGGAGACGTAAATGGACTGGCGATGAGCACGGCATTCGCATCTGCACTCTCCAAGATGAAAGCAAACGGCGTGAGACTTTATCCGGATCTTGCCTGGGGAGGAAATCCGGGCAGCATAAACGGGCTTAATGCGGATGTAAATAATACTGTGGCTTTTGGAACATCCACGACCGATATGGCTATAGTTGGAGATTTTCAGAATGCCTTCAAGTGGGGCTATGCGAAAGAAATTCCAATAGAAGTGATCCCATACGGCGATCCTGATAATTCCGGCCAGGATCTCAAGGGGTACAACCAGGTGTACCTCAGAGGTGAGGCGTATGTAGGCTGGGGTATTCTCGTTCCGACAGCATTTGCAAGAATAGTAACCGAAGCGACAGAGCCGGAGGATCCGGAAAGTGGAGGCGGCACAGAATAGAAAGAAAGCACAGAATAGCAATATAAGTCGCTTTCTGCAAAAAAGGAGAGAATATGAATAATTTTGCTGATATTGAAGATATTGAAAATCTGTGGAGACCACTTTCGCCGGCAGAAAAGGAGCGGGCGGAAAATTTATTGCCTGTCGTCAGCGACAGCTTAAGAAGTGCGGCGGATAATGTGGGCAAAAGTCTTGATCAGATGATAGCAGAAAAGCCGCACTTAAAAAATGTAGCAAAATCTGTAACAGTCGATGTTGTGGCAAGAACGCTTATGACATCGACTGACACAGAGCCTATGACGCAGATGAGCCAGTCAGCGCTTGGATATTCTGTATCCGGAACATATCTTGTACCGGGCGGAGGATTGTTTATTAAAAAATCGGAGCTTGCCAGGCTTGGACTGAAGCGCCAGCAGATAGGAGTGATAGATCTATGGGATGGCTCAAAGGAATAACTGTAACGCTTTATGAAAAAACAGAAACAGGGAAAGATCCTCTGGGTGATCCCATATATAAGGAGACGCCTGTTGAGGTAAACAACGTTCTCGTGTCGCCGGTGTCCACGTCGGACATTACAGAGGATACGAATATCGACGGCCGGAAGCTGGTCTACACTCTGGCTATCCCGAAAGGAGATACGCACATTTGGGAAAATCGCAGAGTGAACTTTTTTGAGAGAGACTGGCGAGTCTCAGGATGTCCACAGGAGGGAATAGAGGGACTTGTGCCGTTATCCTGGAATAAGAAAGTACAGGTGGAAAGCTATGAGTAAGAAAATGGATTTTAAACTTAATAGAGCAGGAGTTAGAGAACTGATGAAATCCCAGGCAATGATGAATGTTTGCAAGGAGTATGCAAACAGAGCGCTCCAAAGGCTCGGAGATGGATATGAATCTGACACATACGTAGGAGCTAATAGAGTAAATGCTATGGTATATGCTACGTGGTATCAGACTAAAAAGGAAAACTCAGATAACAACGTTATATTAAAGGCATTGAGATAATGATAGAAAAAATAATAAAAAACTACCTCGATGAGCAGTTGTCGGTACCGGTATATTATGAGGTGCCGGACGATGCGCCGCAAAGATATGTAACTCTCGAAAAGACCGGAAGCGGGAAGAGTAACCACATAAACAATGCGACGTTTGCTATCCAGTCGTGGGCGGAAAGCACATATGAAGCGGCTGAGCTCAACGAGCTTGTAAAAGAAGCAATGGACGATATAGTGATTTTGAATGAAGTTTCAAGATCTGCTTTAAACAGCGACTACAATTTCACAGACGTTACAACCAAGAGACACAGATATCAGGCAGTATATGACCTGGTTTTTTATTGATGGAGGTGTAGATATATGAGTGATGTTGCCAAGGTGTCAACAGGAAAACCAAAGGTGGGAGGAGCAGTCAGCGTTGCTCCGCTGGCAACGGCACTGCCAACAGATCCAACTACCGAGCTCAATGAAGCATTTGCTTCGCTGGGATATATATCGGAAGATGGACTGACAAATGAGAACGCTCCAGAATCGGAGGAGACGAAAGCATGGGGAGGAGATACGGTCCTTACCAGTCAGACAGAAAAAAGTGATACATTCAGCTTCACGCTTATAGAATCACTCAACATAGAAGTTCTCAAAGCGGTATACGGAGATGATAACGTAACCGAAGAAAGCAGTCCGTCGACTTTCATTTCCGTTAAGGTGAATACGAGCGAAGCGGAAGAAAAAGCATGGGTAGCAGATATGATCATGAAAGGCGGAAGGAAAAAGAGGATAGTGATACCGGATGGAAAGATAACGGATATGGGCGAGATCGTGTATAACGATTCTGATCCGGTTGGATATGAAATTACAGTGACGGCCTTCCCTGATTCCAGTGGGAATACGCACTATGAATACATAGCTTAGGAGGACATATGAAAGGAAAAACATCAAGAGGATTTAAATTTGATATAGATGATAAAAATCTCGACAATATGGAGCTGGTCGACTGCATCGCTGAGCTGGATGAAAATCCATTGCTTCTTCCTAAGGCTTGCAACTTACTTCTGGGGAAAGAGCAGAAAAAACAGTTGTATGACCATTACAGAGCAGAAGATGGGAGAGTTCCGATAGAAGATATTTCTCATGCACTGGAGGAAATTTTCAACGCATCCAACGAATCAAAAAACTTATAGCCCTCGCCAACATGATAAGACTCGATAAAAACGCTTTAGCGTGTGATCTTGCAGAAACATATCGGGTATATGACTATAGGTCGCTGCCGGCAAGAATGGTAGCGACTTTTTCTGTTGGTTTGAGGGATGATTCGAGGATAAGAAGAAAGATAAACGGGGAAGCTGTTTCAAAAGACTTGATGATACAGGCGGCGATTGCTGATCGGCTGGGGCTTATATGCTATTACCTTACAGGCAAGAAAGAAGTGGCAAAACCGTTGTTCGTAGAAGCTCTTCTTGGGATAGATCCGAGGGAGCAGGAGACGAAAGATGTAGTGGCATTCGTTACGCCGGAAGAGTTTGAAAAAGCGTGGAAAGAAGGTGAGACTGGTGGCAACTGAATTAGGGCAGGCATATGTGCAAATAATGCCATCTGCTAAAGGTATAAAAGGATCTATTCAAAGCGCAATCGGCGGGGAAGCGAGTGTTGCTGGTCAACAGGCAGGCTCAACAATAGGTACTAAGATCAAAGGGGCGCTGATGGCTGCAGGAATAGGAACGGCTCTTAAATCAGCGGTCCTTGAAGGCGCAGCGCTCGAACAAAGTATAGGCGGTATAGAAACGCTTTTTAAAAACAGTGCATCCACTATAGAACAGTATGCAGTAAATGCCTGGAGAACAGCGGGAATATCCGCAAACAATTACATGGAAACTGCTACAAGTTTTGCGGCATCACTTTTGCAATCACTTTCTGGCGACACCCAGAAAGCGGCGGAATACACCGATATGGCCATTAAGGATATGTCTGACAATGCCAACAAAATGGGCACAGATATGCAGTCGATCCAGTGGGCGTACCAAGGTTTTGCAAAGCAAAATTATACAATGCTGGACAATTTGAAACTGGGATATGGCGGAACGCAGGAAGAAATGAAACGGCTGCTTGCCGATGCGGAGAAGCTTTCCGGAAAGAAATATGATATAAAAAATCTCTCTGATGTATATGAAGCAATACACGTAATACAGCAAGAACTTGGGATAACAGGAACGACAGCGAAGGAAGCAGAGTCTACTCTTATGGGATCGTTCAACTCCATGAAAGCTGCAGCACAGAATTTTATGGGAGAGCTTGTACTCGGAGGACAGCTTCAGTCGGTGAATAAGTCAATGAAAACTTTGGTAGAATCAGCATCTACCTTTCTGTTTAATAATTTGATGCCGGCGATTGGAAATATAATAATGTCGCTCCCAGGGGCGATAGGGACGTTTCTTGTTACAGCAATACCACAGATTGCAAGTCAAGCGGGAAAGCTTATACAAGGACTGACGCAGGGGATAAATGAGGGCATTCCGCAGTTTGTTGAGACTTTTCCAATACTGATAAATAGATGGCTGTCCAAAATGAGTGAAGCGATGCCAACGATCCTCAGCAAAGGCGCAGAACTCATATTGAAACTTGGACAGGCTATAATACAGGCGATACCGCAGCTGCTAACGATGATCGGGCAATTATGGACCCGACTGGGAGAATGGTTTAGCCAAAACTCTGGTATAATCGCACAAAAAGCAGGTGAAATGATTGGTAAGATGGCATCTTACATAATACAGAATTTACCCAAAATAATAGCAAGCATGGGGAGTTTAGTATCTGCCATTTGGGAAGTTTTGAAAAAGCTTCCAGGCATAATGCTAAATATGGCCAAAGAGGCCATAGCGTCATTTATAAGTGGAATAGTGCCAGATAGCGTAAAAAGAAAATTCAATCAAGTGAAAGATGCTGTAACAAAACCAATAGAGGCGGCCAGAGATGCTGTGAAAAAGGCCATAGACAAAATAAAATCATTCTTCAATATTACTCTTAAATTCAAAGGCATCAAAATGCCGCATATAAGCGTTCGCTGGAAAAAAACTGGAGCACTTGCAAAGGCGGCACAATTTATTGGCCTGGACGGAATACCAGATTTTTCTGTTTCATGGTATAAGACAGGAGGTATCTTCAGTGACCCATCGCTGATAGGTATCGGCGAAGCCGGACCTGAAGCGGTTGTGCCACTCGATAAACTATGGGAGAAATTCGATCAGATGACAGAGGCGATAATAGCATCGACCGGAACAGGGGTTATAAATCAGGAAATAAACATAAATCAGCCGGTTTCTACGCCGATAGAGACAGCGAGAGCAATAAAGAAACAGATGGAATTTGGATTGGCAGGTATGTGATATGTCAAATAAAACTGTACTAGTAAAAGCCGTGCGCAATGATGGAGAGGTATTTAATTATCATGACAGTGACTGGGGGATAACATCACTTGAAGGTGTCGATTTTCCGGTAATTGAAATATTTAAATCGAATCGAGGATACGGAAATGGATCGATCATTACAGGAAAAAGGAAGCAGTCAAGACAGATCGACATAAAGGCTCAAGAGCAAAATAAATTGAACAACGCCGAAGACAGAGCTAGAGCTATAGGCTTTCACAACAGTAATTATACGTTTGATTTGTATATAACGTATATGGGAGTAACACGTATAGCGAAAGATTGCCAGCTGGAAGCGGCAGCCCTTCCAAACGATAATGTATGGAAGCGCCTTAATTTAACAGTGTCTTATCTGCATCCTGAGTCGGATTTGCTAGGAGAGAATAGCGAATCTACAAACTTTACGGACACAGATCCATTATGGCATGTAACAAGGGCGTATGCGCCTGAGGGCGGAACTCTTGCTTTTGGTGTGATAAATCATGCGACAAGCAAGGTCTTGAGTTATCTCGGGTCGGAAGATACATTCATACATGTGTCTCTTGAGGCGACCGGTCTTGTGCAGGGTGTAAAGGTTAGCATAGGCGATGTATCTGTGACTGTAAATGTGACACTTGGCACGGAGGACGTAATGGAGATAGACAGCGAAGCAAAAACAGTCAAGGTGAACGGAATTGACGTACCACCAGCAAATTATAATGGCGAGCAATTACCAAAGCTGATGCTGCGCTATGGCGACAATGTTGTATCAGTAGAAGACGCTACAGATGAGGGGAATACCGCATTTGACGCACAGGTAACCTATATAGGAAGATATGGAGGACTGTAATGCTTAGGGCTATAGATTATACAGGGAAATTGATCGGACCCATAGATTTTATCGAGGCCAGCTGGGATAGACGATGGAGCGAGCCCGGAGAGTTTATGGTGTACATGACACTTGAAGAATACAATCGGCTAGAAGCCTTGGGCATGAAATACATAGAAAATATAGAAAGACCGGAAATGGGAATAATCCAAAAAACAGAATATAGCAAAGGGAATGAAGGTGCGTTTATAACTGTGAGCGGTCATTTCATTGAAAAGTTATTGGACTTTGGAGCGTACCGAAAAACTCATGTGCTTAGCGCTGCTACATCTGCAGAAGTAAAGAGTTCCATAATATCATACATAAATAATGCCAATGCGGCAGTTGTAGTTGATGGAGTAAGCTATAAACCCCTTGCAAATGTTACGATAAACCCTGATTCGTTATTTCCGGAATCTGCAGACGTATCGATTGATGAGTTTGAACAAATGGGAACTGCTCTATATGAAATCATTTCCGGAACAGAATTTGGAATACAGGCTAAAATAGAGACATTTCCAGAAGAAAACGAAGATGGTGCGATTGGATTAAGTGTTCTGTTTAAAAAAGGACGACACCTTACTGATGGCGAGTCAGGCATTTTCTTCGGCAAAGCTTACAACAACGTTGATGACATGAGCTATACACTTGATGAGTCTGCGGAAGCCTGCTTGTATGAAATCGTACAGGAGGTGGAAGCGGATTATTACAGCAAATTTTCTTCTTCGTATTTTCCTATAAAATACACGGAGGTGGCAGACGGCACAACAAAATATTATATTGGATGTACATATTTTTATTCCGGGAATCAACCAACAAAGATAGGAAATTGTTATCCAAAAAGAATATTGCCGACAACATTATCATCGGATGAGTGCGACCTCAAGATAACGACAACTGCAAACCAGCAAAAGATAAGAAATCTGATGCAGAAAAAAGCGCAGCTGGATATGCTGGATCATTACAAGGTTGAGAGCATAGAGGTAAATATAATTCAAAACAAGTATGAATATATCAGGGATTATGATCTCGGAGATACATGTGTGGTGTTAATAGACGATCTGGAACAGATGTATCATGCTAAAATTGAGAAAGTAAACGAGACTCATAAGGATAACATGATAGAAATACAGCTCGTTCTCGGCACACCGAGCAAACAGAAATGGAGGAGAGGATAATGGCGATAACAAGTTATCCGTTCGAATCGCAAAATACAGGAACAGTAACTGAGCCTATCTATGACAGAGCGATTACAGCGGAAGATGAAAGGTTGTTCAATAAGCTCCGGTACACAAACGGAGTATTTGAATCTGCAGATAATGGACTAAAAGTTACAGCGAACGGAAATATGACGGTCAACGTAGGGACCGGAGGAGGGCACATTGAAGGTGCTCTTTTTTATAATACAGCCCCTATGACGCTGACCATTGAAGCGGCTGATGCAACTCTAAACCGAATAGATCGTGTGGTAGCGCAGTTTAATACGTCTGTGTCCGTTCGGGCAGTGAATATTCTCGTGCGAACAGGGGTTGCAGCTACAAATCCTGTAGCGCCGGAGCTGAGAAGAGAATCAAATCTTTATGAGATTGCCCTGGCAGACGTGTTGGTGACTAAAGGCGTGACATCGATTTCCACGTCGGTCATTACCGATCAGCGTTTAAACAGCGATCTTTGCGGGTTTGTCATCCCGGCGATACCCACACCGATCGATACGTCGGATTTGTGGGATCAATATGAAGCAAGCCTTAATGAATGGCTTGACACGGTAGCTGCGGCACTCGATGAAACTCTTGCCGGGAATTTACAGAATCAAATAGCTGTATTAGATAGCAGGCTTTCGACTGAAGAAACCAAAGTACAGTCGATAAATTTAGGCGGCACGGGAGCTACTACAGTAAAACAGGCGCAGATAAATTTAGGAGTGGACATCTCAAATGAAACTGTACGGATGTTCGAGGATGCGGGATATCCGATAGAGTAAGAAAGGAGTACATATGAGTGTATTAGATAACGCCTTACGACAAATATGGACGCACGGCGTTAAATTGATTGAAGAATGGCGAAACGCATCGCCCGGAAGTAATTTCCCGGCACAGACGATACCGTTTCCTGATAAGTATAATTTTGCAGCCATAATTGGAAGCGATTATACTACTGGCGCAATAGTTTTAGAAAAAGGAATGGCTGGGAGCTTAACACGAATAGGCGCGATTGATTCGTCCACAGCATTTTGGGTAGCACAGAGATATATAACATGGAATAATAGCGGGTTAGTTTTCGATCCGAGCTATGTTAAATATGCCAATAGTAGTAACCAGCCGAGTGCAAACAGTGCATACTGCAAGCCTGCTTTAATTTATGGCATACAAGTACTGGGGGGGGTACTACTTAAAATTAAAGAAGTACTTACAGCACCTCGCAGAGAGGAGGTGCTGGCATGAGCGCATTAGATAGAGCCTTACAGCAGATATGGGTGCATGGGGTTAAGATTAAAGAGCTTTGGAAGAATGTATCCCCAGCAAGCACGTTTGGAGAGCAAACGATACCGATTTCAGATATAGCAAAGTATCAGCTGTGTTTAATTATTCACGGCGTGACAAATAGCATAGATAATACGGGTGCAAGCATAGTTGCTTTAGACACGGCGGAGAATTTTACAGCCCAGTTGGTATATGGAGCTTATGTAGGAACAAATACAGTAACAGCAACCAGACGCGGCTCCAATGCGGCTCGCGGAGTTAAAAAAGTTGCTACCGGACTGGCATTTGAAGTTGGCATACTAACAAAAGGTGATGGCGGAATAAGTACCGAGCTAAATAATAACACCTGTATTCCGCATGTAATTTACGGCATACAGCTACTGGGGGGGGTAATACAGAAAATTAAAACCTTCCTTGCTTCCCTTTCGAGAAGGGAGGTGCAGGTATGTCTGTAATAGATAAGGCTATACAGCAGCTGTTTAAAGATGGAATTAAACTGAAGGAGCTTTGGACGAATGTGAGCCCGGAAAGTGACTTTGCAGGGCAAGACTTAACACTGACAAATAACAATGCAGATATGCTCGCCATAACGCATGAATCTAATGCGGATTCACCCACCGACGCGGCAAACCAGACCGTTATAATCGGACAGGTCGGCACTGGTGGACAGGTGAATGTCCAGGCGTCAGCTATCTTAATGAGCAGAGGATATACGTGGCATGAACAAAATAAGTTATCTATCGGAGATGCGCAACGCGTTCCAACATATGGAAATTCTGCAAGCCGAACTGAGGTAAACAACAGACTTGTTCCTCTTGCTGTATATGGTATAAAACTCCTC
>JABLTT010057052.1_pt1 | contig 27790 bp, 8 predicted proteins | sample 7160061 | NCBI WGS metagenome assembly JABLTT01 (sample SAMN14651232, study PRJNA627086) | human gut metagenome | isolation source: feces | host: Homo sapiens
GGTCTTGTTGGAGGTCATGCGGATGTCGTCGATGGGCTCGGTCAGGGCCTTGTCGGCGTACCAGCCGGTAAAGGTGTAGCCCTCCCGGACGGGCTGCTTGTCCAGCTCTACCAGGGTGTTGCGGCGGTACCGCTCACTGTCGTACTTCGTGCCGCCGTTGCTCTCATAGCGCAGGGTGTAGTAGGTGGTGCCGCCGTGATCCCCGCCGCCGGTGTCCTTTTTTGCCCAGGACAGCACAAAGGGGGAGAAGCCGTAACGGTCCTGATCCACAATGAGCTGGATGCCGTGCTCGGTCAGCACGACCTCCTCCACCTGCAGGGAGAGCGTTTTGTTGCTGGCGGCCTCGCCCTTTTCATTGTTGATGTTTGCGGCCGCCTGATTCACCATCGCCTGCACCTCGCCGTTGGTTGTGTACTCGCGGTGCAGGCCGGTGAAGTGGAACACGTCGAAGTCATAGCTGCCCGCCGTCTCATAGGTGATCCCGTCGGGGTAGGGCCAGTAGATGACGAGCTGCCGGTCAGCCTTGACCCAGACGTTGCCGTCTCCGGCGTCCACCAAGTCGAAGTATTTGCTCTCATACTGGCGGTCGTTGGGGTTGTCCAGACCAAGCGCGTCGGCGTTGTCGATGACGGCCTTTTCCAGCATGGTCTGGCCCACCTCGGATTCCGCGCCGCCGTCCAGCTCGTAGCTGCTGAGCACGTCGTCGAACAGGATGCTTGGCTGCTCATCGCCCACCATCGCCCAGTTCTCGTGGCCGTTGACGGTGTACTTCGTGCCCGCGGGCGCAACTACGCCCGCGTTGGAGCCGCCGTCCGTGGCGGTCTCCGCTGCGGCTGTGTCGCCGGCGGCCGCCTCCACGGTGCTGTGCGCACTGTGAACCGCGTCGAAGGTGTAGGGCTCACCCCCGGTGGCGTCGTTGGTCACCGAGCGGACGGTCAGCGTGCCAACGCCGTACCGCAGGGCGTATTTCTGGCCGTTCACCTCGGCATACAGGCCGGTGTTGCCCGCACCGCTGGCGTCGGATGTGCTGATGGCGGCATAGAGGTGAGTGAAGTGGTTTCCGGCGATGTTGTCTGTACTGGCGGGAATGGTGCACGCCTCATCCGCAAAGTAGAGGCAGGAGGCATCGGCGGCGGTGGAGGGGTCCGCCGAGACGATATCCCACACCTTTCGGCCGTCCTCGCCGATGGCCTGCTGGTCCCCTTCGCCGCCGTAGGGCGCCAGCTTCCAGGACTTTTCCGTACCGTCCGCGCCGGTGCCGTGGAAGGTGACGCCAGCCAGATGCTCCGCCGGGATTTCGCTGCTCTCCACGTAGAAATGGGGGGCGGGGATTCCGCTGTCGGCGTCGGGAAGGTGGGTGCCGTCGACGTCCTCCCAATAGTCGGAGCTGCCGCCGATATACAGGGTCATATCCACCGGCGTAATGGTAACCGGACCGACCTCCTCCAGGGTGATGGAGCCGTAGAAAGAGAATTCATAATTTGCATATGAGTTCCTGATACATGGGCCATCCAGCGCCCACTTGCCGCTGTAGCTCAGGACTGAGCCGGACTCGGGGGCCAGAGCCTGGCCGTCCCCGCAGAAATATGCGTCGGTCTGTTCCCAGAGGTCAGTTCCCTCCATGTAGTCGCCGACGCCCCGCTCATGGCAGGACGTGTGGCCGGAGGAGGATGTGCTCAGGTTGGCCATATCGTCGCCGAAGGCGAAGGCAAACATGGACTGATACCAGCCGTCATAACCGGCAGTCTGAAGCCCGGACTCCGGCCACTTTAGCTGGAAGGTGTCTCTCGGCCCCTTTCCGGAGGGGAAGTAGGCCCAGCGCATCACTTCAGGGTGTGCCTCCTCTAACTCAGTAAATTGTTCAGCGGTGCAGGAGAATTTCATGGCATTGCCCTTCTGGATATCCTCAAAGAAGGCGGGGGCGACCGCCATGATCGCGTCAAAAGAGGCGTAATCCGTGCTGTTCTTCTTGTTATACCAGGCCACAAAGTAGTTTGTCAGGCTGTCATAACCCTCTTCCGCCAGGGTGTCGTAGAGGGTGACAATCTGCTCAAGCGAAATATTGACCGAGCTGGTGTTAAACAGGTCTTTGAGCATCTGGTTGGAAACCATGCTGCTGGTAAAACGGAAGGGGATCCACTGTCCGTCATAGCCCAGCACGGGGAGCAGTTCACTCTGTTCCATGCCGCTTGTATCGGCGGATGCCAGGGTGAAGCTGCCGGGTTTGTAGCGGTAGGAATTCCCGGACTCATTGTGGATTTCAATGTCAAACTGCGCCGCGTCACCAGGATACTGCACGGTATCTGCAAGGGCGTCCGCCAGCTTGCTCAGCTCAAGAACCTGGTCGCCCTCTGCACCCTCCTGGATGGTGTAGACCAGCTTGGCGGGCGCGTCCCCGGTTTCTTCGACAAATTCACAGCTTACCGTGTCGGACTGCGGCTTATAGTCCACGGTGCAGGTCGGCTCCGGCCAGTCGATTTCGGCGCCGTCCGACTGGGTGGCAGGCTCTGCCGCATATGCGGCGGGTGCTGTTGTCAGCAGCATGGAAAGGGCGAGCAGCGCTGACAAGACTCGCTTTTTCATAAAAAACGTTCCTCCTTATTCAAAACAGGTGCCTCTATATAAACATCCGAAAATGGATGACCATTTGGAGGGGGAGGGCGAGGAGCTGCGCCTCTTTCGGGCTTTGTTGGGAAACCTCTGCTTTTTCAGCCTGCGGGCAGAAGTGTCAAAACATGCAGACAAAACAAAAGCTATTGCTAAATTTTTAGCAATAGCGCTTGTTTTTGCCCTTCATTTGTGGTATATTATGTAAAAATATGAGGACAGACGTTTGTTTGAAAAGGTAGAGGTTTTCAAACAGAGAGCACCTGCTGAATTGCAAAAAACAGCCCCCGGAACCAAAAGGTTCCGGGGGCTGCTGTTTCATCCGTTCCGGCGGGCGAGCTTGAGGACCAGGGCGGTGCGGTCGTCGGCGGCGCCCACCTGGGCGCCGCTGTCGTCGATGAGAGCCTGGGCCAGCTCCCGGGGGCTGCTGCCGTCAAAGGCGGCCAGCCGGTCCCGCACCCACTGGTCGGATGCGCTGCCGGCCACGCCGTCGGTGACCAGAAGGACACAGTCTCCGGCCTCCAACTGGAGGCGGGTCACGTCGGGGGAGACCCCCTCCCCGGCGGTGAGGCCGGCGGGGAGGGCCGTGCCGGTGATGCGGCTGACGGAGTAGCCCTTTTTCACATAGGTGGGGGCGGCGCCGTACTTGTACACCCCGGCCTCGCCAGTGAACAGATCCACCCGCAGCAGGTCGATGGTGGTGAAGCCGCCGGCGGCCTCGTCGTTGCGCAGGGCCAGGGCGGAGTTGAGGGTGCGCAGGGCGTTCTCCGGCCGGACGCCCGCCCGGAGAAACTGCTCCAGCAGGCGGACGGCCAGGGCGCTCTCCTGCTCGGCCAGGGAGCCGGAGCCCATGCCGTCGCACAGGAGCACATAGAGGGAGCCGTCGTCGTGCTTGAACCAGGCCCCTGTGTCGCCGGATACGGTCTGGCCGTCCTTCTTTTTGGCGGCCACCCCGGCCACGGCCATCAACGGCTCGCTCTGTACCAGCACCAGCCGGTCCCGGCGGCCCTCCTCCACGGCCCGGAGGGGGAAGTTCACCAGCTTGGAAAGCTTGGCTGTCCCCTCCTCGGTGCGGAGGGGGGCCAGCCCCGCCCCCTCCAGCTCCAGGCGGAGGTGCCCGGCCTGGTCGTAATAGGCGGCCAGGCGGCAATCAATGCCCTGGGCGGTCAGGTATTGCCGCAGGCGCTTCTCCCGCACCGGGTCGGGTACCAGCTCCGCCCCCAGCTCGGCCGCCGCCGTGTTCAGCACCCCGGCCAGCTCGGCATATTGGCGGCACACCGCCGAGCGGTTCTCGCTGAGGCGGCTCTGGAACTGCCGCCGGCACAGCAGGGCGGCCAGCTCCTCGTTGGCGGCAGAGAGAAACTCCGGGAACTTCATGCAGCGGTTGGAGAAGTAGGCGGGGAAGTCTCCGCTCTCCCCCCGGCCCCGCTCCAGCATGGCGGGGAGGGCGTCGTTAAGGGCGTTGAAGGTGGAGACGTAGTCCCGCTGCCAGCAGGCGGTTTGCAGAGGGCAGCGCTTGCAGATCCGCCCGGCCGCCCGATCGAAGACGGATGCGGCGTCGTTGTCATTGGGTGCGGCGGGGTGGAAGGCCGACCGCATGGACTCGTACAGGCTCTTGAAGGCGGTTGCCGTGGCCTCCATCCGGGCGCGGACATAGGCGCGGGCCCGCTCCTGGGTGTCGTGCCGGGGCTCCCGGGCCACCAGCGCCCCCACCTGGCGCAGGGCGCGCTCGGGGAGGACCAGAAAGACCACCGAGGCGATAAAGACCTCGTAGAGCAGGGAGAGGTGAAGGCCCTCCGACCAGGTCCACAGCACCGCCAGGGCATTGGAGAGCACGTAGGCCAGGGCGGCGGCCAGACGGCCCTGCCGGTGGAACACCCCGCACATCACCCCGGAGAGGGCGAAGGCCATGGAGTAGAAGGGCATACCTCCCGCCGCCAGATCCATCCCTAGGCCGCAGGCCACCCCCACCGTGGCCCCCACGCCGATGCCGCCCTTGTAGGCGGTGACCATCACCGCCGCCGCGGCGGCGCAGCGGCCCACCGACAGGTCGCCCAGCAGGGTGATCTTGGACAGGGTGAGCAACAGGGTGCCCGCCAGAATGAGCAGGCTCACCGTCTGCCGGGGGGTGAGGCCCTCCTCCTCCCGCTTTTCCGTCCAGGGGGTGAAGGCGATGCGGTAGAAGTAGGCCGACGCCCCGCACAGGAGCAGCTCGGTGCCGAAGAAGATCAGGCTCTCCGGCGACCAGCCCCGGTCGGATAAGTACACAAAGCCCGTGATGCCGTCCATCCCCGCCGCCGCCAGGGGCATGAACCAGCTCTTGCGGTAAGCCTTCACGTCGAAGAAGGCAAAGGCCAGGGAGAAGGCCAGAATGCAGCCGGCCACGTACCGCAGCCCCTCGGCGAAGCCCTGGAAGGAGAGATAGCCGAAGCAGGCCCCCAGCAGGGCGCAGAAGCCGTCCAGCCCCGAGCCGGAGGCCGCCACCAGCCCCAGCCCGAAGGGGGCGTATCCGCCGAAAATCTCCGCCCCGGAGAGCATGGCCCCCAGCAGGAAGCGGATGACGCACTCGGCCGCCCGCACCAGGGCGGGGGCGCGCAGAATGACCTTGCCGGTCTCCCGGGCCTCCTCCCGGACACGGGCCGCCTTTGTCTTGAGTTTCTCTTTTGTCGCCATGGTTCCGTCTCCTTTTCCAAATCAGGCTTGTCCGCCCTCGTTGAGTGACAGTATAACCCAGTATTTGGAAAAATGTGGTCGGAACGCGGCGCGCCGGGAAAAAGGAGGGGAAGGGATGAAACCGAAGGGGCGGTTTCTCAGCGTGTCAAAAAAGTGGCCACGGCCACTTTTTTGAGAGGGATGTGCGCAAGATGGACCTCGATTCCTCAGGGAAAAGTCGGCCCATCTTGCGCGAGAGGTGTCATTTCCGAGGCGCATGTCCCCGGAAATGACGGATTTTCATTTGATTCCTGCGGCTGCGGCCGCAGGAACTCTGCGAGGCTTTCCTCCGGGAAAGGTTCTTTGACAGTCTGTGAAACCGCGGGGGCGGTTTCTGTGTTAAGATCAGTGAGAGCGCGCTCGAAACCGGAGCAGGGAGGTGGTATGGTTGGAGGAGCGGGAGCTGCTGCGCCGCCTGCGGCGGGGGGACCCCTCCGCCCTGGAGGAGCTGATGGACCGGGACATGGGCTTTGCCTGCGGCCTGGCGGGCTCTGTTCTGCGGGGCCGCCCCAGGGACGCGGAGGAGGTGGTGTCCGACGCCTTCCTGGCCCTGTGGGAGCACGCCGGGCAGGTGGAACCGGGCAAGCTCCGCCCCTGGCTGGGCCGGGTGGTGCGCAACAAGGCCCTCAACCGCCTGCGGGCGCTGGGCGGTGAGCTGCCTCTGGAGGAGGACTGGCTGGCGCTGGAGCCCGACCGGCGGCCCGGCCCGGCGGAGGCCGTGGAGCAGGCCGAGCGGGCGGAGCTGATCCGGGCGCTGCTGAACGGACTTCCGCCCCAGGATCGGGCCATCTTCCTGCGCCATTACTACTACGGCCAGACCGCCGCCGACATCGGAGCGGCCCTGGCCATGCCGCCGTCCACGGTGAAGGTGCGCCTGCACCGGGGGCGGAGGAAGCTGAAGGAGCTGCTGATGGAAAGGGGGTATTCCTGTGCCTGTGCGGATGACTGACCTGCTGGACGGCTGGGAGGACGGCTCGGTGGAGCTGCCGCCGCCCGCCGGGATGTCCCCGGAGCGGATCAAGGAGAGAACGATGGAACAAATCAGACAAACCAAGCGGCCCCGCCGGCGCATGGGCGTCCGGCTGCTGGCCTGCGCCGCCCTGGCGGCGGTGTTCACCGTATCGGCCATGGCGGCCTATCACCTCTGGGGGCCGGGAGAGCTGTTCGACCCCTTCTTCACCCTGGAGAGCGCCCCGCTGAACGGCGGGCAGAAGGAGCTGCTGGATCAGATCGGCGCCACCGACCTGCCCCCCGTCACCAGCAACGGCGTCACCCTCACCCCCCTGGCCGCCGTCGCCGACGAGCACACCCTCTACCTCCGCCTGCGGCTGGAGGCCCCGGAGGGCACCGTCCTGCCCGACATGGGGGAGCAGGAGGATCACATCGCCCACGATGTGGAGCTGGTCGACGCGGACACCGGGGAGCGGCTCAACTGGGGCATGCAGAAGGCCCGCTTCCTCCCGGACGACACCCCGGGGGACAACTCCCTGGAGCTGGTGTTCATGCTTCTGGGCGGACCAAACGGGGCCAACTGGGTGGACGGCACCTCCAAGACCCTGACCATCACCGGCCTGATTCTCTGCCCCCGGGAGCCGGAGGATGCCGGGAAGACGTATCTGGAGGGGGAGTGGAGCTTCTCCCTGGACTCCTTCTACCAGGGAAAGGAGGTGGAGATCAACACCATAGGGGCCGTCCGATGGGATGAGGAGACGGAGCGGATGGTCACCCTGGAGGGACTGACGCTCTCCCCCCTGGCGGCCTCCTATACCATCTCCTACCCAGTGGAGGAAAGCTGGGAGTTTGTCGATCTCCAACTGGAACTGGTCTACAAGGACGGGTCCTCCGTGACGATTGACGGCGGCGGTGGGAAGGGCAGTCACGGCCCCGACGGACAGGGCGGAACCGACTATTTTACCGGCGTCCGCAATTTTGACGCGCCCCTGGATTTGCGTGAGCTGGATCACCTCCAGTACGGTGGCTGCCGTCTGGAGATTCCCGGCGAACCCAGTGCGGTGGTGGAAGCGGACACCGCTGAGGCGGTGTGGTACGATGAGACGCACCAGAACACACTGGTGCTGGAAAAGCTGTCCTTCTCCTCCCTCAGCCTCACCTACCGCATGCACTATGACACCCCGGAGAGCGCCACCCTGGCCGACACCGGGATCCGCCTGGTGCTGGCCGACGGGACGGAAATCCCTGTGGATGGCGGCAGCGGCACGGCGGGCGGGACCTTTATGGAGGGCACCACCTACTTTGACGCGCCCGTCCCCCTGGAACGGGTGGATCATGTTCTGTTTGGTGATATCCGGGTTGAGCTGAAATAAGCATGAAAAAGTGCCCCTCTGCATCGCAGAGGGGCACTTTTTTGCAAAAAATGGGCAGGAGGATGGACAAAGGTAGAGAAAAGTGATACGATGAGTTTGGAAAACGAAATAGACAGGAGGCTGTACCCATGAAACGGAGACTTGCCCTGTCCCTGGCGGCCCTTTTGCTGTTGGGCTGCCTTACCCCGGCGCTGGCGGCGGAGGGGGACGCCGAACTCAGCCTGTACCAGCAGTATGGCCCCTGGGGCGAGTGGCCCCAGGAGCAGAAGGACGCGGCGGAGGAGACCTGGACGGACGGCCAGTGGGACGACTACTGGACGGAGTACGACGCCCAGATGTGGGCGGCGCTGAACCGGTACAACGAGGACTACGATCGGTGGAGCTATGCCCGTTTCGGGGACCCCTGGGACGAGTACCTCCGGGTGGAGAAGGAGGAAATGGGAATGCCCTACCCCGACGGCATCAATGTGAGCCTGAACGGGGCGTATCTGGACTTCGGCGGCACGGCCCCCCTGGCCGCGTCGGGGTGCACCATGGTGCCCTTCCGGGCCTTTCTGGAGGGGCTGGGGGCGGAGGTTGCCTTTGACGGGAGCCGCATCGCGGCGGTGCTGGAGAACGGCGACAGCCTGGAGCTGGTCCTGGGGGCCACTGAGCTGACCGTCACCCAGGGCGGGCGGATCACCACCTTGGACATGGGGGCGGCCCCCTTTGTACGGGATGGGCACACCTACATCCCCGTCCGGGCCGCGGCGGAGGCACTGGGGCTGGACGTATACTGGGACGATACCTATGAGGCGGCCCATCTGACCGACTACGCCGCCCTGACGGCGGAGCTGGACAGCCGGTTTACCGCCGCCAACGGGATTTGGGCTGCGATACGGGATACCATTCCCCGCGAGGCGGGCAAGGGCTATGAGTCCACAGCATCCATGCGCCTCTCCGCCACCCTGTACGGGGAGGAGGAGCACGACACCGCCTCGCTGACGATGGAAGTGAAACAGCTCACCCGGGACGGCAGCTACCGCATGGAGCAGGAGCAGCAGGTGGATCTGGGCGGTCTGGGGGACACCCTCTTTGCGGGTCTCTCCCCGGAGGAGCTGGCCCAGCTCGAAAACCACAGCGTCACCCTCTACGACCGGGAGAGCGGCACCCTCTACCAAAAGGGCGTACAGCTCTATAGCCTGGAGGGAGAGCCGTTACCTGATGACGTTTGGGTGAGTACTCAGGTGGGGGAGCTGCCTGCCGTGAACACCCTGTCGCTCCCCGGGACGCTGGGCGAGCTGCTGGTGGAGGCGTACGGCCATAGCTGGTATTACTACCGCTCCAGCCCCTGGGAGACGGTGATGGACTCCGCCCTGCCCGTCCGCCTGCTCCTGGACGACGGCAACTTCACCCGCAGCGCCTCCGGTGGACGGACCAACTATCGCTGGGCGGTGGATCTGCCCGCCCTGCTGGAGCGGGCCCGTATGCTGGGTGTTATGGAGGACGCGCCCGCTGTGGAGGGGCTGCCTGCTCTGGACATGCATGGGGAGGCGGTCCTGCGGGGCGGTGCGCTGGAGAAGCTGGACGGCAGCGGACAGATGGAGCTGGATGTGCTGGGCATCCCAGCCGACGCCGGCTTTACCCTGGATGCCGCTCCGGGGCGTCTGGAGCTGGAGATGGAGTTCACTGGGGCTTACATCGGGAAGGTGGAGCTAAGCCTGAACGGGAGGGTCACGGAAACCGCTGCGCAGCCCGTCACCACGCCTCCGGCGGGGGAGACGGTAGAGCGCCTCGAGGTGCTCTCCGGCCAGGTGGAGCCGGGCGTGCCCGCCGATTTCGGCGCGGCCCGCTATGTCCAGTGCCTGCTGGATGCCCGACTGGGGCGTGGGTATGACCCGGAGTTTCTGACCGCCCTTGGGGAGACGGAGGAGAGCCTGTCCGCCCAAATTGCGGAGGAGAACGTACAGGCGCTCTGCAACCTGCTGATAATTGAATTCCCCACCGAGGAGATCCGCGGAGAGGCGGCCGGCCTGCTGGAGGAGCTGTACGCCAAGGCGGACTATACCGTGGGGGCCGCCGTCCCGACGGGAAACGGCTCCGAGGTGGAGATAACGGTGCGGCCCGTGGATGCGCTGGCGCGGGTAAACGATGCACTCTGGGAGCGGCTGGACGCGTTCAATGCGGGCTACACCGGGGATACGTCCACAGACGAGGGATATGCGGCCTATGACGCGGCCTGGGCGGAGGATGCGCTGGCCCTCTTCCGGGAGAAGCTGGCCGAGGCGGAGTATCTGTCCGAGACGGTCTGCACCGTGACCGTTCTGGACGGGCCGGGCGGCACCATTGAGGCCGGCCGCGACTCCCTGGATACAGTATACGGCGCGCTGTTCCCAATTTGGATGCTCCAGGAGACATGAACGGAACAAAAAGGGGGCGGCGAACCGCGTATGCGGTTCGCCGCCCCTGTGTGTCTGGCCTATAGCTGGTCGCTGTCTACCAGAATGTTGTCAGTGCCGTGCTGCTCGAACTCGGCAATATAGGCGTCAATGCGGCTGGACAGCTCCTCATAGTTGTTCTGGTCGATGGAGGCGTCCTCCATATCCCGGCGGGCCAGATCCTCGGCCAGGATATCGAAGAACACGTTGTTCTCATATTCCATGATCGCCTCGTGGATGCCGCCCTCGGCAAAGGCGCGGGAGGGCACCACCTCGCCCTGCCAGTCCTCGGCCAGCACGCCCATGCCCTCCTCCCGGGCCTTGGCAAAGAGCAGGCTCTCCACGTCGTCGTAATCCTTGAACCGGTCGTCGCCGCGGGTGGAGTTCAAAATCCAGTTGCCGATATAGGCCATATCCAGCAGGCGCCGGAATTGTTTGGTCGTCAGTTCCAGCTTCATCACACGAAACCTCCTCGCTGTCATGACGTTGCGGGGCGTGAACGGCCATCCCCTACCTCATATTATAGTCAGCCCCGCCAAAATGTCAAACGGGGAGAGCGTCGGAAAACATGAAAACGCCCCTTGTCTTCCGGTAAATTTTCGCATATCATTATACAGATAACAAATTTGCGCTCTTTTTATTAGGAGGAATCGCCTTGGATGACAGACCCATCGGCGTGTTCGACTCCGGCCTGGGCGGGCTGACCACGGTACGGGAGCTGTGCCGCCTGCTGCCGGAGGAGGATATCGTCTATTTCGGGGACACCGGACGGGTACCTTACGGCAGCCGCTCCCGGGAGACCATTGTGAAATACGCGCGGCAGGACGTGGCCTTCCTGCGCACCTTCGATCTCAAGACTATCGTCATCGCCTGCGGCACCGTGTCCACCACCGCGCTGGACGTGCTGGCGGCGGAGAACCCCATCCCGGTTCTGGGAGTGGTGGCCCCAGCGGCCCGCGCCGCGGCCCGGGCCACCCGAAGCGGGAGCATCGGCCTCATCGGCACCCAGGCGTCCATCCGCAGCGGCGCCTACGAGCGGCTCATCCGGGCGGAGAACCCGGCGGCCCGGGTGCTGGCCCAGCCCTGCCCCCTCTTTGTACCCCTGGTGGAGAACGGCCGCTTCCGCCCCGGCGACGTGGTCATCGAGACGGTGGCGGCGGAGTACCTGGCCCCGCTGAGGGAGGCGGGGGTGGACACCCTGGTGTTGGGCTGCACTCACTACCCCCTGCTGGAGAAGGTCATCGGGGCCTATATGGGACCGGAGGTGCGCCTCATCAACTCCGGGGCCGAGGGCGCCCGGGCGGCGGCGGACTGCCTGCGGGAGCGGGACGCCCTGGCCGGGCCCGGGCGGGGGAGCTGCCGCTGCTTCGTCAGCGACCGGCAGGAGGACTTCTCTCGCCTGGCCTCCACCTTCCTGGGCTGGGATGTGGCCCAGGCGGTGGAGCAGGTGGATATCAGCCAATATTGAGGGGAAAGCCCTTTACATCTGAGGCTCCATTGGGTATAATAATGTGCAATTTGCAGTTTGAACGTGGGACAAGGAAGGAACAACCATGGAGAACAACGTGATTATTTCCATCCAGGGAAAGCAGTCCTTTGAGGCACAGGACGATGACACCATCGAGCTGGTCACGGAGGGCTGCCTGGAGCCCGACGGGGACGACGGCTACACCCTGAGCTATCAGGAGAGCGAGCTCACCGGCCTGGAGGGTACCCTGACCACCTTCCAGATCGAGCGGGACCGGGTCACGCTCCTGCGGGTGGGGGAGGTCAACTCCCAGATGGTCTTTGAGGAGGGCCGCCGGCACCTGTCCATGTACGACACCCCCTACGGCGCCCTGTCCGTGGGCATCAACACCCGCAAGATGCGGGCCGAGCTGGACGCCAGGGGCGGCAGCATCGAGATCGACTACGCCATCGAAATCGACCACGCGCTGGCGGGCCAGAACCTGTTCCGCATCCACGTGCGGGAGAAGGGGCCGGCCATCAAGCAGTGACTATCCCGCGCGGCGGCCGGCTGCGCGGCACACAGAGAGATGAATCGAAAAGGAGATAGAACCATGTCCAACATGATCCAGGCGGCCCGGGAGCAGGTCGCCGCTCTGACCCAGGCGGCCTATGAGAAGGCGGCGGCGGAGGGCCTGCTGCCCGCCGGCGCGGAGGTCAAGGCCACCATTGAGATTCCCAAGGATGTCACCCACGGGGATTACGCCTCCTCCTTCGCCATGGCCGGGGCCAAGGCCCTGCGCAGGGCCCCCCGCCAGATCGCCGAAGTGATCGTCAGCCATCTGGATCTGGCCGGCACCTTTTTTGACAAGGTGGAGATCGCCGGCCCCGGCTTCCTGAACTTTACCCTGGGCAGCAAGTGGTACGGCGGCGTGCTCGCCGACATCCAGGCCGAGGGGGAGACCTATGGCGCGGTGGATGAGGGCCGCAGCGAGAAGGTGATGGTGGAGTTCGTCTCCGCCAACCCCACCGGCCCCATGCACATCGGCAACGCCCGGGGCGGCGTGCTGGGCGACGCCCTGGCCGCCGTGCTGGAGCGGGCGGGCTACGACGTGTGGCGGGAGTTCTACGTCAACGACGCGGGCAACCAGATCCACAAGTTCGCCATGAGCATCGACGCCCGCTATCTCCAGTTGGTGCTGGGGGGGGAGAACGTCCCCTTCCCCGAGGACGGCTACCACGGCGACGACATCAAGGAGCTGGCCCAGGGCTTCTACGACCAGCACGGCGCCGGCTGGAAGGACAAGAGCGAGGAGGAGCGGCAGGAAGCCATGGCCGAGTACGGCCTGTCCGTCAACATCCCCAAGATGAAGGAAGATCTCCGCCGCTACAAGATCGAGTACGACGAGTGGTTCCTGGAGTCCACCCTCCACGACAGCGGCTATGTGGCCGAGACCGTGGAGCTGCTGGCCGGCAAGGGCTGGACCTATGAGAAGGACGGCGCCCTGTGGCTCAACACCACCGCCCTGCTCAAGCAGAAGTTCCTGGCCGAGGGCAAGAGCCAGGAGCAGGTGGACAAGCTCGACCTGAAGGACGACGTGCTCCGCCGGGCCAACGGCTTCTACACCTATTTCGCCGCCGATATCGCCTACCACCGCAATAAGCTGGAGCAGCGGGGCTTCTCCAAGGCCATCAACATCTGGGGCGCCGACCACCACGGCCACGTGGCCCGCCTCCAGGCCGCCCTGGACGGCCTGGGCCTGGACGGCTCCCACCGGCTGATCATCGTGCTGATGCAGCTGGTCAATCTCCTCCAGGACGGCCAGCCCGTCCGCATGTCCAAGCGCTCCGGCAAGGCCATCGCCCTGCGGGATCTGCTGGACGAGGTGAGCGTGGATGCCGCCCGCTTCTTCTTCAACTCCCGCTCCTCCACCTCCGCCCTGGACTTCGATCTGGATCTGGCGGTGCGGGAGGACAGCGAGAACCCGGTCTACTATGTCCAGTACGCCCATGCCCGCATCTGCTCCCTCATTGCCCGGCTGGCCGAGGAGGGACACCTCGTGCCCGACGCGGCGGCGGTAGACCCCGCCCTCTACGCCACGGCGGAGGAGAAGGCCCTTATCAAAACCCTGTCCCAACTGCCCGAGGTCATCCGCCTGGCCGCCCGGGATTACGATCCCTCCGGCGTCAACCGCTATCTGGTGACCCTGGCCGGGGAGTTTCACCGCTTCTACAATGCCTGCCGTATCAAGGGTGAGGAGGCGGCGGTGCTCGCCGCCCGCCTCAAGCTGGCCGACACGGTGCGCGCCGTCATCGCCAACTGCCTGGCCCTCATCGGCGTGGCGGCCCCGGAGAAAATGTAACAATCGCAAACGCGCGGCGCCGGGGGCCCCCGGCGCCGCGCGTTTGCGATTGTTACATTTTCTCCGGGGCCGCCACGCCGATGAGGGCCAGGCAGTTGGCGATGACGGCGCGCACCGTGTCGGCCAGCTTGAGGCGGGCGGCGAGCACCGCCGCCTCCTCACCCTTGATACGGCAGGCATTGTAGAAGCGGTGAAACTCCCCGGCCAGGGTCACCAGATAGCGGTTGACGCCGGAGGGATCGTAATCCCGGGCGGCCAGGCGGATGACCTCGGGCAGTTGGGACAGGGTTTTGATAAGGGCCTTCTCCTCCGCCGTGGCGTAGAGGGCGGGGTCTACCGCCGCCGCGTCGGGCACGAGGTGTCCCTCCTCGGCCAGCCGGGCAATGAGGGAGCAGATGCGGGCATGGGCGTACTGGACATAGTAGACCGGGTTCTCGCTGTCCTCCCGCACCGCCAGATCCAGATCGAAGTCCAGGGCGGAGGTGGAGGAGCGGGAGTTGAAGAAGAAGCGGGCGGCATCCACGCTCACCTCGTCCAGCAGATCCCGCAGGGCGATGGCCTTGCCGGAGCGCTTGGACATGCGGACGGGCTGGCCGTCCTGGAGGAGATTGACCAGCTGCATCAGCACGATGATCAGCCGGTGGGAGCCGTCCAGGCCCAGGCCGTCCAGGGCGGCCTGGAGGCGGGCCACGTGGCCGTGGTGGTCGGCGCCCCAGATGTTGATGGCCTTGGAGAAGCCCCGCTGCTCCAGCTTATTGCGGTGGTAGGCGATATCGGCGGCGAAATAGGTGTAGAAGCCGTTGGCCCGGCGGAGCACGTCGTCCTTCAGGTCGAGCTTGTCCACCTGCTCCTGGCTCTTGCCCTCGGCCAGGAACTTCTGCTTGAGCAGGGCGGTGGTGTTGAGCCACAGGGCGCCGTCCTTCTCATAGGTCCAGCCCTTGCCGGCCAGCAGCTCCACGGTCTCGGCCACATAGCCGCTGTCGTGGAGGGTGGACTCCAGGAACCACTCGTCGTACTCGATCTTGTAGCGGCGGAGATCTTCCTTCATCTTGGGGATGTTGACGGACAGGCCGTACTCGGCCATGGCTTCCTGCCGCTCCTCCTCGCTCTTGTCCTTCCAGCCGGCGCCGTGCTGGTCGTAGAAGCCCTGGGCCAGCTCCTTGATGTCGTCGCCGTGGTAGCCGTCCTCGGGGAAGGGGACGTTCTCCCCCCCCAGCACCAACTGGAGATAGCGGGCGTCGATGCTCATGGCGAACTTGTGGATCTGGTTGCCCGCGTCGTTGACGTAGAACTCCCGCCACACGTCGTAGCCCGCCCGCTCCAGCACGGCGGCCAGGGCGTCGCCCAGCACGCCGCCCCGGGCGTTGCCGATGTGCATGGGGCCGGTGGGGTTGGCGGAGACGAACTCCACCATCACCTTCTCGCTGCGGCCCTCATCCACCGCGCCATAGGTCTCCCCCTCGGCCTGGATGTCGGCGAGCACGCCGCCGTACCACTTGCTGCCCAGGGTAAAGTTCAGGAAGCCGGGGCCGGCGATCTCCACCTTGTCAAAAAAGGTGCCGGCCAGATCCAGATGGCTGACGATCACTTCGGCGATCTGGCGGGGGGCCCTGCGCAGGGCCTTGGCCCCGGCCATGGCGAAGGAGGAGGCGTAATCCCCGTGGGTGACATCCTTGGGAATCTCAATGGTGGCCTTGACCTCCGCGCCGGCGGGCAGCAGGCCCTCCGCCGCCGCCTTCTCATAGGCCGCCTGGGTCAGAGCGGCGACCTGCTCCCGGGCCGCCTGGATCATGTTGGACATGGTTCTATCTCCTTTTCGATTCATCTCTCTGTGTGCCGCGCAGCCGGCCGCCGCGCGGGATAGTCACTGCTTGATGGCCGGCCCCTTCTCCCGCACGTGGATGCGGAACAGGTTCTGGCCCGCCAGCGCGTGGTCGATTTCGATGGCGTAGTCGATCTCGATGCTGCCGCCCCTGGCGTCCAGCTCGGCCCGCATCTTGCGGGTGTTGATGCCCACGGACAGGGCGCCGTAGGGGGTGTCGTACATGGACAGGTGCCGGCGGCCCTCCTCAAAGACCATCTGGGAGTTGACCTCCCCCACCCGCAGGAGCGTGACCCGGTCCCGCTCGATCTGGAAGGTGGTCAGGGTACCCTCCAGGCCGGTGAGCTCGCTCTCCTGATAGCTCAGGGTGTAGCCGTCGTCCCCGTCGGGCTCCAGGCAGCCCTCCGTGACCAGCTCGATGGTGTCATCGTCCTGTGCCTCAAAGGACTGCTTTCCCTGGATGGAAATAATCACGTTGTTCTCCATGGTTGTTCCTTCCTTGTCCCACGTTCAAACTGCAAATTGCACATTATTATACCCAATGGAGCCTCAGATGTAAAGGGCTTTCCCCTCAATATTGGCTGATATCCACCTGCTCCACCGCCTGGGCCACATCCCAGCCCAGGAAGGTGGAGGCCAGGCGAGAGAAGTCCTCCTGCCGGTCGCTGACGAAGCAGCGGCAGCTCCCCCGCCCGGGCCCGGCCAGGGCGTCCCGCTCCCGCAGGCAGTCCGCCGCCGCCCGGGCGCCCTCGGCCCCGGAGTTGATGAGGCGCACCTCCGGTCCCATATAGGCCCCGATGACCTTCTCCAGCAGGGGGTAGTGAGTGCAGCCCAACACCAGGGTGTCCACCCCCGCCTCCCTCAGCGGGGCCAGGTACTCCGCCGCCACCGTCTCGATGACCACGTCGCCGGGGCGGAAGCGGCCGTTCTCCACCAGGGGTACAAAGAGGGGGCAGGGCTGGGCCAGCACCCGGGCCGCCGGGTTCTCCGCCCGGATGAGCCGCTCGTAGGCGCCGCTGCGGATGGACGCCTGGGTGCCGATGAGGCCGATGCTCCCGCTTCGGGTGGCCCGGGCCGCGGCGCGGGCCGCTGGGGCCACCACTCCCAGAACCGGGATGGGGTTCTCCGCCGCCAGCACGTCCAGCGCGGTGGTGGACACGGTGCCGCAGGCGATGACGATAGTCTTGAGATCGAAGGTGCGCAGGAAGGCCACGTCCTGCCGCGCGTATTTCACAATGGTCTCCCGGGAGCGGCTGCCGTAAGGTACCCGTCCGGTGTCCCCGAAATAGACGATATCCTCCTCCGGCAGCAGGCGGCACAGCTCCCGTACCGTGGTCAGCCCGCCCAGGCCGGAGTCGAACACGCCGATGGGTCTGTCATCCAAGGCGATTCCTCCTAATAAAAAGAGCGCAAATTTGTTATCTGTATAATGATATGCGAAAATTTACCGGAAGACAAGGGGCGTTTTCATGTTTTCCGACGCTCTCCCCGTTTGACATTTTGGCGGGGCTGACTATAATATGAGGTAGGGGATGGCCGTTCACGCCCCGCAACGTCATGACAGCGAGGAGGTTTCGTGTGATGAAGCTGGAACTGACGACCAAACAATTCCGGCGCCTGCTGGATATGGCCTATATCGGCAACTGGATTTTGAACTCCACCCGCGGCGACGACCGGTTCAAGGATTACGACGACGTGGAGAGCCTGCTCTTTGCCAAGGCCCGGGAGGAGGGCATGGGCGTGCTGGCCGAGGACTGGCAGGGCGAGGTGGTGCCCTCCCGCGCCTTTGCCGAGGGCGGCATCCACGAGGCGATCATGGAATATGAGAACAACGTGTTCTTCGATATCCTGGCCGAGGATCTGGCCCGCCGGGATATGGAGGACGCCTCCATCGACCAGAACAACTATGAGGAGCTGTCCAGCCGCATTGACGCCTATATTGCCGAGTTCGAGCAGCACGGCACTGACAACATTCTGGTAGACAGCGACCAGCTATAGGCCAGACACACAGGGGCGGCGAACCGCATACGCGGTTCGCCGCCCCCTTTTTGTTCCGTTCATGTCTCCTGGAGCATCCAAATTGGGAACAGCGCGCCGTATACTGTATCCAGGGAGTCGCGGCCGGCCTCAATGGTGCCGCCCGGCCCGTCCAGAACGGTCACGGTGCAGACCGTCTCGGACAGATACTCCGCCTCGGCCAGCTTCTCCCGGAAGAGGGCCAGCGCATCCTCCGCCCAGGCCGCGTCATAGGCCGCATATCCCTCGTCTGTGGACGTATCCCCGGTGTAGCCCGCATTGAACGCGTCCAGCCGCTCCCAGAGTGCATCGTTTACCCGCGCCAGCGCATCCACGGGCCGCACCGTTATCTCCACCTCGGAGCCGTTTCCCGTCGGGACGGCGGCCCCCACGGTATAGTCCGCCTTGGCGTACAGCTCCTCCAGCAGGCCGGCCGCCTCTCCGCGGATCTCCTCGGTGGGGAATTCAATTATCAGCAGGTTGCAGAGCGCCTGTACGTTCTCCTCCGCAATTTGGGCGGACAGGCTCTCCTCCGTCTCCCCAAGGGCGGTCAGAAACTCCGGGTCATACCCACGCCCCAGTCGGGCATCCAGCAGGCACTGGACATAGCGGGCCGCGCCGAAATCGGCGGGCACGCCCGGCTCCACCTGGCCGGAGAGCACCTCGAGGCGCTCTACCGTCTCCCCCGCCGGAGGCGTGGTGACGGGCTGCGCAGCGGTTTCCGTGACCCTCCCGTTCAGGCTTAGCTCCACCTTCCCGATGTAAGCCCCAGTGAACTCCATCTCCAGCTCCAGACGCCCCGGAGCGGCATCCAGGGTAAAGCCGGCGTCGGCTGGGATGCCCAGCACATCCAGCTCCATCTGTCCGCTGCCGTCCAGCTTCTCCAGCGCACCGCCCCGCAGGACCGCCTCCCCATGCATGTCCAGAGCAGGCAGCCCCTCCACAGCGGGCGCGTCCTCCATAACACCCAGCATACGGGCCCGCTCCAGCAGGGCGGGCAGATCCACCGCCCAGCGATAGTTGGTCCGTCCACCGGAGGCGCTGCGGGTGAAGTTGCCGTCGTCCAGGAGCAGGCGGACGGGCAGGGCGGAGTCCATCACCGTCTCCCAGGGGCTGGAGCGGTAGTAATACCAGCTATGGCCGTACGCCTCCACCAGCAGCTCGCCCAGCGTCCCGGGGAGCGACAGGGTGTTCACGGCAGGCAGCTCCCCCACCTGAGTACTCACCCAAACGTCATCAGGTAACGGCTCTCCCTCCAGGCTATAGAGCTGTACGCCCTTTTGGTAGAGGGTGCCGCTCTCCCGGTCGTAGAGGGTGACGCTGTGGTTTTCGAGCTGGGCCAGCTCCTCCGGGGAGAGACCCGCAAAGAGGGTGTCCCCCAGACCGCCCAGATCCACCTGCTGCTCCTGCTCCATGCGGTAGCTGCCGTCCCGGGTGAGCTGTTTCACTTCCATCGTCAGCGAGGCGGTGTCGTGCTCCTCCTCCCCGTACAGGGTGGCGGAGAGGCGCATGGATGCTGTGGACTCATAGCCCTTGCCCGCCTCGCGGGGAATGGTATCCCGTATCGCAGCCCAAATCCCGTTGGCGGCGGTAAACCGGCTGTCCAGCTCCGCCGTCAGGGCGGCGTAGTCGGTCAGATGGGCCGCCTCATAGGTATCGTCCCAGTATACGTCCAGCCCCAGTGCCTCCGCCGCGGCCCGGACGGGGATGTAGGTGTGCCCATCCCGTACAAAGGGGGCCGCCCCCATGTCCAAGGTGGTGATCCGCCCGCCCTGGGTGACGGTCAGCTCAGTGGCCCCCAGGACCAGCTCCAGGCTGTCGCCGTTCTCCAGCACCGCCGCGATGCGGCTCCCGTCAAAGGCAACCTCCGCCCCCAGCCCCTCCAGAAAGGCCCGGAAGGGCACCATGGTGCACCCCGACGCGGCCAGGGGGGCCGTGCCGCCGAAGTCCAGATACGCCCCGTTCAGGCTCACATTGATGCCGTCGGGGTAGGGCATTCCCATTTCCTCCTTCTCCACCCGGAGGTACTCGTCCCAGGGGTCCCCGAAACGGGCATAGCTCCACCGATCGTAGTCCTCGTTGTACCGGTTCAGCGCCGCCCACATCTGGGCGTCGTACTCCGTCCAGTAGTCGTCCCACTGGCCGTCCGTCCAGGTCTCCTCCGCCGCGTCCTTCTGCTCCTGGGGCCACTCGCCCCAGGGGCCATACTGCTGGTACAGGCTGAGTTCGGCGTCCCCCTCCGCCGCCAGCGCCGGGGTAAGGCAGCCCAACAGCAAAAGGGCCGCCAGGGACAGGGCAAGTCTCCGTTTCATGGGTACAGCCTCCTGTCTATTTCGTTTTCCAAACTCATCGTATCACTTTTCTCTACCTTTGTCCATCCTCCTGCCCATTTTTTGCAAAAAAGTGCCCCTCTGCGATGCAGAGGGGCACTTTTTCATGCTTATTTCAGCTCAACCCGGATATCACCAAACAGAACATGATCCACCCGTTCCAGGGGGACGGGCGCGTCAAAGTAGGTGGTGCCCTCCATAAAGGTCCCGCCCGCCGTGCCGCTGCCGCCATCCACAGGGATTTCCGTCCCGTCGGCCAGCACCAGGCGGATCCCGGTGTCGGCCAGGGTGGCGCTCTCCGGGGTGTCATAGTGCATGCGGTAGGTGAGGCTGAGGGAGGAGAAGGACAGCTTTTCCAGCACCAGTGTGTTCTGGTGCGTCTCATCGTACCACACCGCCTCAGCGGTGTCCGCTTCCACCACCGCACTGGGTTCGCCGGGAATCTCCAGACGGCAGCCACCGTACTGGAGGTGATCCAGCTCACGCAAATCCAGGGGCGCGTCAAAATTGCGGACGCCGGTAAAATAGTCGGTTCCGCCCTGTCCGTCGGGGCCGTGACTGCCCTTCCCACCGCCGCCGTCAATCGTCACGGAGGACCCGTCCTTGTAGACCAGTTCCAGTTGGAGATCGACAAACTCCCAGCTTTCCTCCACTGGGTAGGAGATGGTATAGGAGGCCGCCAGGGGGGAGAGCGTCAGTCCCTCCAGGGTGACCATCCGCTCCGTCTCCTCATCCCATCGGACGGCCCCTATGGTGTTGATCTCCACCTCCTTTCCCTGGTAGAAGGAGTCCAGGGAGAAGCTCCACTCCCCCTCCAGATACGTCTTCCCGGCATCCTCCGGCTCCCGGGGGCAGAGAATCAGGCCGGTGATGGTCAGGGTCTTGGAGGTGCCGTCCACCCAGTTGGCCCCGTTTGGTCCGCCCAGAAGCATGAACACCAGCTCCAGGGAGTTGTCCCCCGGGGTGTCGTCCGGGAGGAAGCGGGCCTTCTGCATGCCCCAGTTGAGCCGCTCCCCGGTGTCCGCGTCGACCAGCTCCACATCGTGGGCGATGTGATCCTCCTGCTCCCCCATGTCGGGCAGGACGGTGCCCTCCGGGGCCTCCAGCCGCAGGCGGAGGTAGAGGGTGTGCTCGTCGGCGACGGCGGCCAGGGGGGTGAGGGTGACGCCGTTGCTGGTGACGGGGGGCAGGTCGGTGGCGCCGATCTGATCCAGCAGCTCCTTCTGCCCGCCGTTCAGCGGGGCGCTCTCCAGGGTGAAGAAGGGGTCGAACAGCTCTCCCGGCCCCCAGAGGTGATAGGCCGCCATGGCCGATACGGTGAACACCGCCGCCAGGGCGGCGCAGGCCAGCAGCCGGACGCCCATGCGCCGGCGGGGCCGCTTGGTTTGTCTGATTTGTTCCATCGTTCTCTCCTTGATCCGCTCCGGGGACATCCCGGCGGGCGGCGGCAGCTCCACCGAGCCGTCCTCCCAGCCGTCCAGCAGGTCAGTCATCCGCACAGGCACAGGAATACCCCCTTTCCATCAGCAGCTCCTTCAGCTTCCTCCGCCCCCGGTGCAGGCGCACCTTCACCGTGGACGGCGGCATGGCCAGGGCCGCTCCGATGTCGGCGGCGGTCTGGCCGTAGTAGTAATGGCGCAGGAAGATGGCCCGATCCTGGGGCGGAAGTCCGTTCAGCAGCGCCCGGATCAGCTCCGCCCGCTCGGCCTGCTCCACGGCCTCCGCCGGGCCGGGCCGCCGGTCGGGCTCCAGCGCCAGCCAGTCCTCCTCCAGAGGCAGCTCACCGCCCAGCGCCCGCAGGCGGTTGAGGGCCTTGTTGCGCACCACCCGGCCCAGCCAGGGGCGGAGCTTGCCCGGTTCCACCTGCCCGGCGTGCTCCCACAGGGCCAGGAAGGCGTCGGACACCACCTCCTCCGCGTCCCTGGGGCGGCCCCGCAGAACAGAGCCCGCCAGGCCGCAGGCAAAGCCCATGTCCCGGTCCATCAGCTCCTCCAGGGCGGAGGGGTCCCCCCGCCGCAGGCGGCGCAGCAGCTCCCGCTCCTCCAACCATACCACCTCCCTGCTCCGGTTTCGAGCGCGCTCTCACTGATCTTAACACAGAAACCGCCCCCGCGGTTTCACAGACTGTCAAAGAACCTTTCCCGGAGGAAAGCCTCGCAGAGTTCCTGCGGCCGCAGCCGCAGGAATCAAATGAAAATCCGTCATTTCCGGGGACATGCGCCTCGGAAATGACACCTCTCGCGCAAGATGGGCCGACTTTTCCCTGAGGAATCGAGGTCCATCTTGCGCACATCCCTCTCAAAAAAGTGGCCGTGGCCACTTTTTTGACACGCTGAGAAACCGCCCCTTCGGTTTCATCCCTTCCCCTCCTTTTTCCCGGCGCGCCGCGTTCCGACCACATTTTTCCAAATACTGGGTTATACTGTCACTCAACGAGGGCGGACAAGCCTGATTTGGAAAAGGAGACGGAACCATGGCGACAAAAGAGAAACTCAAGACAAAGGCGGCCCGTGTCCGGGAGGAGGCCCGGGAGACCGGCAAGGTCATTCTGCGCGCCCCCGCCCTGGTGCGGGCGGCCGAGTGCGTCATCCGCTTCCTGCTGGGGGCCATGCTCTCCGGGGCGGAGATTTTCGGCGGATACGCCCCCTTCGGGCTGGGGCTGGTGGCGGCCTCCGGCTCGGGGCTGGACGGCTTCTGCGCCCTGCTGGGGGCCTGCTTCGGCTATCTCTCCTTCCAGGGCTTCGCCGAGGGGCTGCGGTACGTGGCCGGCTGCATTCTGGCCTTCTCCCTGGCCTTTGCCTTCTTCGACGTGAAGGCTTACCGCAAGAGCTGGTTCATGCCCCTGGCGGCGGCGGGGATGGACGGCATCACGGGCTTTGTGTACTTATCCGACCGGGGCTGGTCGCCGGAGAGCCTGATCTTCTTCGGCACCGAGCTGCTCCTGTGCGGGGCGTCGGCCTACTTCTACCGCATCGCCTTCACCCCCTGGACGGAAAAGCGGGAGGAGGAGGGCCTCACCCCCCGGCAGACGGTGAGCCTGCTCATTCTGGCGGGCACCCTGTTGCTCACCCTGTCCAAGATCACCCTGCTGGGCGACCTGTCGGTGGGCCGCTGCGCCGCCGCGGCGGCGGTGATGGTCACCGCCTACAAGGGCGGCATCGGCGTGGGGGCCACGGTGGGGGTGGCCTGCGGCCTAGGGATGGATCTGGCGGCGGGAGGTATGCCCTTCTACTCCATGGCCTTCGCCCTCTCCGGGGTGATGTGCGGGGTGTTCCACCGGCAGGGCCGTCTGGCCGCCGCCCTGGCCTACGTGCTCTCCAATGCCCTGGCGGTGCTGTGGACCTGGTCGGAGGGCCTTCACCTCTCCCTGCTCTACGAGGTCTTTATCGCCTCGGTGGTCTTTCTGGTCCTCCCCGAGCGCGCCCTGCGCCAGGTGGGGGCGCTGGTGGCCCGGGAGCCCCGGCACGACACCCAGGAGCGGGCCCGCGCCTATGTCCGCGCCCGGATGGAGGCCACGGCAACCGCCTTCAAGAGCCTGTACGAGTCCATGCGGTCGGCCTTCCACCCCGCCGCACCCAATGACAACGACGCCGCATCCGTCTTCGATCGGGCGGCCGGGCGGATCTGCAAGCGCTGCCCTCTGCAAACCGCCTGCTGGCAGCGGGACTACGTCTCCACCTTCAACGCCCTTAACGACGCCCTCCCCGCCATGCTGGAGCGGGGCCGGGGGGAGAGCGGAGACTTCCCCGCCTACTTCTCCAACCGCTGCATGAAGTTCCCGGAGTTTCTCTCTGCCGCCAACGAGGAGCTGGCCGCCCTGCTGTGCCGGCGGCAGTTCCAGAGCCGCCTCAGCGAGAACCGCTCGGCGGTGTGCCGCCAATATGCCGAGCTGGCCGGGGTGCTGAACACGGCGGCGGCCGAGCTGGGGGCGGAGCTGGTACCCGACCCGGTGCGGGAGAAGCGCCTGCGGCAATACCTGACCGCCCAGGGCATTGATTGCCGCCTGGCCGCCTATTACGACCAGGCCGGGCACCTCCGCCTGGAGCTGGAGGGGGCGGGGCTGGCCCCCCTCCGCACCGAGGAGGGGACAGCCAAGCTTTCCAAGCTGGTGAACTTCCCCCTCCGGGCCGTGGAGGAGGGCCGCCGGGACCGGCTGGTGCTGGTACAGAGCGAGCCGTTGATGGCCGTGGCCGGGGTGGCCGCCAAAAAGAAGGACGGCCAGACCGTATCCGGCGACACAGGGGCCTGGTTCAAGCACGACGACGGCTCCCTCTATGTGCTCCTGTGCGACGGCATGGGCTCCGGCTCCCTGGCCGAGCAGGAGAGCGCCCTGGCCGTCCGCCTGCTGGAGCAGTTTCTCCGGGCGGGCGTCCGGCCGGAGAACGCCCTGCGCACCCTCAACTCCGCCCTGGCCCTGCGCAACGACGAGGCCGCCGGCGGCTTCACCACCATCGACCTGCTGCGGGTGGATCTGTTCACTGGCGAGGCCGGGGTGTACAAGTACGGCGCCGCCCCCACCTATGTGAAAAAGGGCTACTCCGTCAGCCGCATCACCGGCACGGCCCTCCCCGCCGGCCTCACCGCCGGGGAGGGGGTCTCCCCCGACGTGACCCGCCTCCAGTTGGAGGCCGGAGACTGTGTCCTTCTGGTCACCGACGGCGTGGCCGGCAGCGCATCCGACCAGTGGGTGCGGGACCGGCTGGCCGCCTTTGACGGCAGCAGCCCCCGGGAGCTGGCCCAGGCTCTCATCGACGACAGCGGCGCCCAGGTGGGCGCCGCCGACGACCGCACCGCCCTGGTCCTCAAGCTCGCCCGCCGGAACGGATGAAACAGCAGCCCCCGGAACCTTTTGGTTCCGGGGGCTGTTTTTTGCAATTCAGCAGGTGCTCTCTGTTTGAAAACCTCTACCTTTTCAAACAAACGTCTGTCCTCATATTTTTACATAATATACCACAAATGAAGGGCAAAAACAAGCGCTATTGCTAAAAATTTAGCAATAGCTTTTGTTTTGTCTGCATGTTTTGACACTTCTGCCCGCAGGCTGAAAAAGCAGAGGTTTCCCAACAAAGCCCGAAAGAGGCGCAGCTCCTCGCCCTCCCCCTCCAAATGGTCATCCATTTTCGGATGTTTATATAGAGGCACCTGTTTTGAATAAGGAGGAACGTTTTTTATGAAAAAGCGAGTCTTGTCAGCGCTGCTCGCCCTTTCCATGCTGCTGACAACAGCACCCGCCGCATATGCGGCAGAGCCTGCCACCCAGTCGGACGGCGCCGAAATCGACTGGCCGGAGCCGACCTGCACCGTGGACTATAAGCCGCAGTCCGACACGGTAAGCTGTGAATTTGTCGAAGAAACCGGGGACGCGCCCGCCAAGCTGGTCTACACCATCCAGGAGGGTGCAGAGGGCGACCAGGTTCTTGAGCTGAGCAAGCTGGCGGACGCCCTTGCAGATACCGTGCAGTATCCTGGTGACGCGGCGCAGTTTGACATTGAAATCCACAATGAGTCCGGGAATTCCTACCGCTACAAACCCGGCAGCTTCACCCTGGCATCCGCCGATACAAGCGGCATGGAACAGAGTGAACTGCTCCCCGTGCTGGGCTATGACGGACAGTGGATCCCCTTCCGTTTTACCAGCAGCATGGTTTCCAACCAGATGCTCAAAGACCTGTTTAACACCAGCTCGGTCAATATTTCGCTTGAGCAGATTGTCACCCTCTACGACACCCTGGCGGAAGAGGGTTATGACAGCCTGACAAACTACTTTGTGGCCTGGTATAACAAGAAGAACAGCACGGATTACGCCTCTTTTGACGCGATCATGGCGGTCGCCCCCGCCTTCTTTGAGGATATCCAGAAGGGCAATGCCATGAAATTCTCCTGCACCGCTGAACAATTTACTGAGTTAGAGGAGGCACACCCTGAAGTGATGCGCTGGGCCTACTTCCCCTCCGGAAAGGGGCCGAGAGACACCTTCCAGCTAAAGTGGCCGGAGTCCGGGCTTCAGACTGCCGGTTATGACGGCTGGTATCAGTCCATGTTTGCCTTCGCCTTCGGCGACGATATGGCCAACCTGAGCACATCCTCCTCCGGCCACACGTCCTGCCATGAGCGGGGCGTCGGCGACTACATGGAGGGAACTGACCTCTGGGAACAGACCGACGCATATTTCTGCGGGGACGGCCAGGCTCTGGCCCCCGAGTCCGGCTCAGTCCTGAGCTACAGCGGCAAGTGGGCGCTGGATGGCCCATGTATCAGGAACTCATATGCAAATTATGAATTCTCTTTCTACGGCTCCATCACCCTGGAGGAGGTCGGTCCGGTTACCATTACGCCGGTGGATATGACCCTGTATATCGGCGGCAGCTCCGACTATTGGGAGGACGTCGACGGCACCCACCTTCCCGACGCCGACAGCGGAATCCCCGCCCCCCATTTCTACGTGGAGAGCAGCGAAATCCCGGCGGAGCATCTGGCTGGCGTCACCTTCCACGGCACCGGCGCGGACGGTACGGAAAAGTCCTGGAAGCTGGCGCCCTACGGCGGCGAAGGGGACCAGCAGGCCATCGGCGAGGACGGCCGAAAGGTGTGGGATATCGTCTCGGCGGACCCCTCCACCGCCGCCGATGCCTCCTGCCTCTACTTTGCGGATGAGGCGTGCACCATTCCCGCCAGTACAGACAACATCGCCGGAAACCACTTCACTCACCTCTATGCCGCCATCAGCACATCCGACGCCAGCGGTGCGGGCAACACCGGCCTGTATGCCGAGGTGAACGGCCAGAAATACGCCCTGCGGTACGGCGTTGGCACGCTGACCGTCCGCTCGGTGACCAACGACGCCACCGGGGGTGAGCCCTACACCTTCGACGCGGTTCACAGTGCGCACAGCACCGTGGAGGCGGCCGCCGGCGACACAGCCGCAGCGGAGACCGCCACGGACGGCGGCTCCAACGCGGGCGTAGTTGCGCCCGCGGGCACGAAGTACACCGTCAACGGCCACGAGAACTGGGCGATGGTGGGCGATGAGCAGCCAAGCATCCTGTTCGACGACGTGCTCAGCAGCTACGAGCTGGACGGCGGCGCGGAATCCGAGGTGGGCCAGACCATGCTGGAAAAGGCCGTCATCGACAACGCCGACGCGCTTGGTCTGGACAACCCCAACGACCGCCAGTATGAGAGCAAATACTTCGACTTGGTGGACGCCGGAGACGGCAACGTCTGGGTCAAGGCTGACCGGCAGCTCGTCATCTACTGGCCCTACCCCGACGGGATCACCTATGAGACGGCGGGCAGCTATGACTTCGACGTGTTCCACTTCACCGGCCTGCACCGCGAGTACACAACCAACGGCGAGGTGCAGGCGATGGTGAATCAGGCGGCCGCAAACATCAACAATGAAAAGGGCGAGGCCGCCAGCAACAAAACGCTCTCCCTGCAGGTGGAGGAGGTCGTGCTGACCGAGCACGGCATCCAGCTCATTGTGGATCAGGACCGTTACGGCTTCTCCCCCTTTGTGCTGTCCTGGGCAAAAAAGGACACCGGCGGCGGGGATCACGGCGGCACCACCTACTACACCCTGCGCTATGAGAGCAACGGCGGCACGAAGTACGACAGTGAGCGGTACCGCCGCAACACCCTGGTAGAGCTGGACAAGCAGCCCGTCCGGGAGGGCTACACCTTTACCGGCTGGTACGCCGACAAGGCCCTGACCGAGCCCATCGACGACATCCGCATGACCTCCAACAAGACC
>JABLTT010055821.1_pt1 | contig 27743 bp, 31 predicted proteins | sample 7160061 | NCBI WGS metagenome assembly JABLTT01 (sample SAMN14651232, study PRJNA627086) | human gut metagenome | isolation source: feces | host: Homo sapiens
ATCCTAGCATAAGTGCGGAAAAAATGCAAGGCTGTTTTCAGAGGTGGCGTTATTTATAATAAACAATGGTAAGATGCGCGCCGGCATGGATTGTATCTCCTATCAGTCGGTTCATCCTCTGGAGCTGTTTTACATACTCTTGTGTAGTCATCCGGCTTCCTTTTCGATAACGGTCTGCAATCTTCCACAGGCTGTCACCCTCCTGGATTTCGATGCTGCTGTAATAAGGCAGCCCTTGAACTGGCTCCTCTTCTGCCAGTGTGGTCAGCATACTGTACCCGGTCACTGCGATTACGAAAATCAGAAGCATAAAACAGGATGCAAAAAAGCGCCGCCTTGTCCTTTGAATGGTTTGTCTCATACCAGCTCCTCCTCTGTAAAACGTACGTTCTGCGAACATGTGTTCTTGTAGACGCAGTTATACTATAGCATCAGAACATACGTTTGTCAATGGGGCACAGAAAAATCCGAACAAAAGTTTGCATTTTTTTCGAACATATGTTACTATAATATCAGCAAATGATGTCCGTATTATACAGCAGACAGGAGGTAAGGATTATGGAACAGGATAAGATCACTGCAAAACAGCAGGAAATATTAGAATATATTAAAAATACGATTTTAAAGAAGGGATATCCCCCGGCTGTTCGGGAAATCTGCGAGGCAGTTCGTTTAAAGTCAACGTCCTCCGTTCATTCTCATCTGGCTGCACTTGAGGATAAGGGATATATCCGCCGTGATCCTACGAAACCGAGAACCATTGAAATTCTGGATGATACGTTTAATTTTAACCGGAGAGAGATGGTAAATATTCCTGTGATCGGCACAGTGGCCGCGGGAGAACCCATTCTGGCAGAAGAATGTATTGAGGATTATTTTCCCTTTCCCGCAGAAGCCCTTCCCAATGCAGAAATTTTCATGCTTCATGTAAAAGGAGAAAGCATGATCGGTGCAGGGATCTTTCCGGGGGACAAACTGATCGTAGAACAGCGTTCTACTGCAGAAAACGGAGAGATTGTAGTAGCTCTTCTGGATGATTCCGCTACTGTAAAGCGTTATTATAAAGAGAAGGATCATTATCGTCTGCAGCCGGAAAATGATGCTATGGAGCCGATCATTACTGATCATGTAGATATTTTAGGAAAGGTCATCGGTCTGCTCAGGATGATGTAGCCAGCTGAAACGGTACTGGGTACTCAGGTGTGAAAGCAACATAAAAGCCGCAGCTTTTCGAAAAATCCCCATTCTGGATTCCAGCGAAAAGCTGCGGCTTATTATACCTTTATAAATCATATATTACAGTTCATTTACATCTACAAATGTCTTTCCGTCTCTCCAGATACGTTCCAGATCGTAGAATAAACGATCCTCTCTGCAGAAGATATGGACGATCACATCTTTATAATCCATCAGGATCCAGTTTCCACTCTGATATCCTTCGATCTGCCTGCATTCACAGCCGGCCTTTGCCAGCATTTCTTCCACATTGTCAGCCATTGCCTGAACCTGATTGACATTGCTTCCATCTGCGATGATAAAATAGTCTGCAAGGACAGATACCGGCTGGATATCGATGATTTTGATATCCTGTCCCTTTTTATCGCTGAGCGCCTCATAGGCGATTTTAACCATTTCCTTAGAAGTCATTCTTCATTTCCTTTCATCTGAGCCTTAAAGTATTCATATGCCTGCAGTGTCATGGGGTCTATACAGCCGCCCTTTCTTTGGAGATATTCCAACGTGCCTTTTAAAATAGCATACATGGTCTGATCAAGATCCTCATAAGCCATACGGCGGATCTGAGGCAGGTTGTCTGCTTTGTAACGCCTGGGTTCGATATAATCTGCAATATAAAGAATCTTATCCAGAACGGTCATCTCCGGTTTTCCGGTAGTATGACAGGCAATGGCATTCAAAATTTCAGAATCCTCAATCTGATATTTATGCCGGGCCAGCCAGGCTCCGTACTTTGCGTGGAGCACTGCAAGAGCCTTTCTCTCTTCTTCTGTAACGGGAATTCCATGCTTTAAGCATTTTTTTAAAATAACCGAATCCGGAAAACGCTTGCCGCAGTCATGAAGAAGACCTGCCAGCTCAGCCTTATCTATATCATACCCATAGCGCATAGCCAGATTCATACAGGTAAAGGAAACGCTGAGTGAATGTTCATAGCGCATGGGATCCAGTCTGGATTTAAGTTTTTTCCGAAACATTAAAACCTGATTGCATTGGTGATCCATTTTCATCCGAAACCGCCTTTCTTTGCTGCGGCCCTGTCTTACTGATACAGTCCGTGGGTTTTTATATATTCCGCTACTTCGTCCGGAAGCCATTTAGTCAGATCACAGCCCTGTTTTGCAGCTTTGCGGACAGTTTCTGAAGAAATATCCATTTCCTCAAAACGTATCCGTTCGATTCTGGCACTGTATTTATCCTTTAAATAGGCAATCTGAAGATCAAGAGGCCTGTGGGTATGTTTGTATGGGCGGCCCGCAACCAGGATCGTTGTTTCCTGCATCACCATTTCCGGATGATACCAGTCCTCAATCTCATACAGAGAATCCGCCCCTTCTATAAAATAAAATTCATCATGGGGGTATGCTTCCTTTAACAACATAAGGGTCTGAGCAGTATAGCTGTTTCCGTGACGCCTGAATTCAAAATCAGAATACTGAAACCACGGATAATCCCTGATAGCCAGCTTTACCATATCCTGACGCTCGGTTCCTTCAGTCACCTTCTGCGCTCTTTTGTGAGGCGGAAGGCTGGAGGGCATAAACCAGATCTGATCCAGCTTAAACTGTTCATATGCCTGCTGTCCCAGTGCCAGATGTCCTTTGTGTATGGGATCAAAGGTGCCTCCCAGGATTCCTATATTTGCCATAATAGACCTCTCCCCTGTGTTATTTAGGAAGTACGATTTTTCTCTTTGCCTCATCCTTTGCAGGACGGTACAAAACAATCTTGCGTCCGATCACCTGAACCACCTGAGAATGTGTTCTTTCCGCCAGTACATCAGCGATGGAACGCCCATCATCCAGACAGTTCTTTAATACAGTAATCTTGATCAGTTCCCTGGCTTCCAGTGCTTCAGCCACAGCCTGGGTTACTTCAGGCGTGAGGCTGGCTTTCCCAATCTGGAAAACAGGATCCAGATTCATAGCCAGGCCCTTTAAATAGGCTCTCTGCTTACTTGTCATAGCTGCTCCTTTATACTTGAATCGCAGGGGCCAAACGATTTTTTGACCCCGATATCATTATTTATAATAGTCAAATTCCAGTCCGTACATCCGAACCGTATCGCCCTCATTGATTCCGGCCTTTTCCAGATCATCTAAAACACCTGTATTTTTCAGGAATTTCTGGAAAAAGTCAAATCCTTTTTCGGAATCCAGATTGGTATAGCCCAGCATTTTTTCGATTCTGGGGCCTTCTACTACATAAGCGCCGTCATCGGCTCTGGTAACTGTATAGGGAAGGCTTCTGTCACCCTGATACTGAACTTCAAACTCCTTCTCAAAAACGACAGGAGTCTGATCAACCGTCTTTAAAAGATCATTGATATGCCATAAAAGTTCCTTTACACCCTGACGGCTTACTGCAGAGATTGGGAATACACGGATGCCCTTCGGTTCAAATTCAGACTTTAATGCCTCCAGGACCTGATTTTGGTCTTCTTCGGAATACATGGCATCTATCTTATTGGCAGCAATCACCTGCGGGCGCTCCAAAAGCTTGGGATTATACTTTTCAAGCTCTCTATTGATGGTGCGTATATCCTCCAATGGATCTCTGCCTTCTACGGAAGCTGCGTCCACCACATGGACAAGCACTTTGGTGCGCTCAATATGACGCAGGAAGGAATGTCCCAGTCCTACGCCCTCAGAAGCTCCCTCAATCAGTCCGGGGATATCAGCCATGACAAAGCCGGCTCCGTCTCCCAGATCCACTACGCCCAGATGGGGATTCAATGTAGTAAAATGGTAGTTGGCAATTTCCGGTTTTGCATTGCTGACAACGGAAAGCAAAGTGGATTTTCCCACATTGGGATAACCCACAAGACCTACATCAGCAATCACTTTAAGCTCTAACTGCACCCACAGCTCCTGTCCGGGCTGTCCAGGCTGAGCATACTTGGGTACCTGCATGGTAGAGGTGGCAAAATGCATATTTCCAAGTCCGCCTTTGCCGCCCTTTAAGATCACTTCCCGTTTATTATCTCCTGACATATCGGCAATCACCTTGCCGGATTCAAAATCCTTGATCACAGTTCCTTCCGGAACCTTAACGATCAGATCATCGGCATCTGCTCCATGGCAGCGGCGTTTTCCGCCTTCCTGTCCGTCCTTTGCGATGTATTTGTGTATATGACGGAAATCAATCAGCGTATTTTTCCCTGTATCGACCTGAAAAATCACATCGCCGCCTCTTCCGCCGTCACCGCCGTCAGGACCGCCGTTAGGAACATAAAGCTCCCTCCTGAAGGACACATGACCGTCGCCGCCCTTACCGGACTTGATAAATACTTTTGCACGATCTGCAAACATATAACAGCACCTCCTGTATGGTGTGGCACACTTTCCGGATATCCGGAAAGCATTGTTTTCGTATGCCCCGTCTCCGGGTGCACTGTCTAAAAAAAGGGCTCCATACACCAGGTATGGGGCCCCTCAGAATTATTCGTTGATTGCTCTTGGGTAAACAGAAACCTGCTTTCTGTCTCTGCCCTTTCTTTCAAACTTAACAACTCCGTCTACTAATGCGAATAAAGTATCATCTCCGCCTTTGCCTACGTTGTTGCCAGGATGAATGTGAGTACCGCGCTGTCTGTACAGGATGTTTCCTGCCAGTACGAACTGTCCGTCAGCTCTCTTGGCGCCCAGTCTTTTGGACTCGGAATCACGGCCGTTCTTAGTAGAACCAACACCCTTTTTATGAGCGAATAACTGAAGGTTCATCTTTAACATGTCTTACACCTCCTTGAATCGGATGATAATATATGTCCTCCCATAATCCTTCTCAATATTCTGAAGTCCCAGAACAAGAGAGTTCATAAGGAGCTGCGACTCAGGACTTATATCTGAGGTAAACCGAAAGTCAAACTGAACGTCCTCCTGTCCGGCAGCCCCCTCAAATGGGTCTTCCGTAAATGTCTCCACCGAATTATGAAAATTGATCGCCAGCGCCGATACAGCTGCACAGATGATATCCTCACCCTCTTCAGCATATCCTGCATGACCTTCAATCACAATCCCCCGGTAAAGCACATTGCCTGAATCTCTGGAATCTTTTAATACAGTTGCCTGAATCATATCATTTACAATTAGGCGTTGATCTTCTCGATCTTAACCTGTGTATAGAGCTGTCTGTGGCCGTTCTTCTTGTGATAGCCAGTCTTTCTCTTATACTTGTAAACGATCACTTTCTTAGCCTTTCCTTCCTTCTCAACTGTTGCTGTAACAGTTGCTCCGGCTACGGTTGGGCATCCGATCTGCAGTTCGCCGTTATTTACAGCCAGCACCTGGTCAAATGTTACGGTCTCGCCTGCGCCTGCGCCCAGTCTTTCTACCTTAATGACATCGCCTTCTGCTACCTTGTACTGCTTTCCGCCTGTTGCAATAATCGCGTACATAAAAGGCACCTCCTATGTTCATTACTCGCCAGCTTCGGTGCCGGTTTTCTGGATGCATCCATTCTCCCGGACTTTTACCCCGCTGTGCGGCATACTCGTATACTATAGCATTCCTATTTTAATCTGTCAATATGTTTTTAGAATTTTTTATCTTTCCGTCCGTCAGGCAAATGCTTTTTTCACGGATGCCAAAAGTATCAAAATAAGCGTTTTCTTTTGGAATCCATTCCTGCTTAAAACGTCCGCACATTGCCTCGCCGTTTCTGATCCGGATTCTGTTTAACTGCTCTGCGGGATCAATTTCACAGAAAAACCTCAGATCCCAGATGTCTCCAAAGAAGGGATGCTGGCTGTAGGAGCCTTCAATAATGTTTAAGGGAGTCCAATCCGTTTGTATGCGGCAGTCCAGCCTCTGAGCCTTACAGCTGTAAATTTGATATTCCAGTCCTGCTTTGTCATTTAAGTGATCCAAAATCTCTTTTTTAAAACGTTCATAATCTATATTTCCGCCGACCTGGGCCAGACGGTCGGCGGTGCGCTGATGAGGCTGTAAAAAAAAGTCATCCATATGGAACAGCCGACAGGAGTAAATACTTTGAAGAATCTGCCCTATGGTACTCTTCCCAGCAGCACACATCCCGTCAATGGCAATCTGCACCTGCATCCGCTCTCTCAGAGCCCGGTCAATCCTTACGAAAGCTTCATAATAGCGTGCATAGCTGCCGGAAATGACCCGATAGGCCGGATGATAGGCACTGCGGTAACAGTTACTGTGACGGACGGCGGGATATCCCTGGCTGCGGTATGTATCCAGAAATGCTTCTGCCTGAGACGAAGTAAAAGGAAGCTCTCCCGACCGGCAGCACTGGATCAGACACCTTAGTTTCTCCTCAAAGGCTTCCCTTGTTCCGGATACTCTGGCTGCAGTTTCTGTAAACATCCGGTTTAAGGTTTCTTCGGACAGTCCATCCGCCAGGGCAGACAGATAAATCCGGTACATTCCTCCCCCAATTGGTTCGCATATAACGGGAGAATGCTCCCACTTAAAGCTTTTGTACTCTTCTTTCAGACGCTCCAGACTTTTTTCAGGACTGGCGATCATATGACCGCCGCCAAATTCGCTCTGATACAGCAGCTTTACCGCATCCTGGAGCTGCATTTGGGGATATTGTTTTAAATGCGCAAGCAGTATTTCTTTCATATTTTATTCGATTACCTTTGCTTTTCTCAATGCTATAATAATAACAGGGATCAGGACAAGCTGCAAGATAATTCCCGGGACTGCCTTTAAAAGGGCTCCGCTTAAAAAGATCTGCACAGAAAAGGCATTTCCCATAATGCCATAAAGGACCATGCTTACAAGTCCCCATACGATACGCCCGAAAATCATGGCGCCGATCAGACTGATATAAATGGAAATGGTATTTTTCTCCAGTTTTTCATAGAGAAGCCCTGTAGAAGCGCCGTAGGCTGCAAGCTCAAATGCCATAGCAGCTGCTACGGGCATCATAGGAGGCATTCCAAGCGTCATGCTGCGCAGAATGGGAACAATCAGGCCGACTAAAAACCCCCACTGCCAGCCGCAGACATAGCCGCAGATCAAAACCGGGATGTGCATGGGAAGAAGCATACTTCCAATAGTTGGAATCTGACCGGTGAAGAAGGGAAGCACCATGCCAAGGGCCAAAAATACAGCTGCTGTTACCATGTTTTTTGTTGAAAATCGTTTTTCCATACCGTAATCTCCTTTTGCACAAAAAATACCAGAAATGTACAGATCCCGCCGGATCTTTGTACCTTCCTGGTATCAGTTATGCGTGTTTGTTTTTTGTTCTTCCGCTTTTTGCGGGTACGGCTTCAGCCGAAATGCCGGCTTGTGCCGGCTGTTGGATTTATTATAACGGACAAACAACGATACGTCAAGAAAATATGGAACTGCCATCCAGGATACCATTGTCCATTTTCTCTATCCATGATACACTTATACTGAAAATATTGGGCGAAACGGATTTTAATCTTTGGAAATCCAGGCATCAATATAAAAAAGCGTTTAAGATCGAGGAAGCTATTATGAAAATTTCCCAGACAAAAGATATTCGTTCTGCCAATCGGATGACGATCATCCGCCGGATCCTGGATCGGGGCCAGATTTCCCGTGCCAGGATTTCAGAAGAAACAGGACTGAATAAAGCAACGGTATCCACCATTGTCCGCGAATGGATGGATCTAAAGCTGGTGGATGAAACAACGACCGGGGATTCCAACGGAGGACGTAAGCCGATCATACTTACACTGGCATCAAAAGCAGGGTACTGTATTGCCGCGGATATTGGTGTCAGCCGCGTAAGGCTCACGTTGGCAGATCTGCAGAATACCATTGTGGCAAAGTGCTCTTTTCCTGTAACAGAGCCGTCTTTTTCTGTTATTTATGATGAACTGTGTATCCAGATCGACCAGCTGATACAGACGATCCCTCCCTGTCCCTATGGTCTCATCGGGATTAGTCTGGCTGTACGGGGCATCATCGATCTGGACGGAGTGATCCGCTTTATTCCAAAGCTTGGATGGCATAATGTAGATATCCGTTCTCTTCTGGCGCAGCGTTATCATGTGCCGATTTATATTGACAATGACGGAAATCTGGCGGCAGCCATGGAGTTTCGCCTTTATCCTCAGTACAAGGAGCTGACTGTGCTGTCAATTTCAGATGTAATCTCCTGCGGCATGATTTCAGGAGGGCAGCTGGTGCGCGGATATTTAGGCTTTGCAAATGCAGTGGGCCATCATACCATCAATATTCGTGAAACGCGCCAATGCTCCTGCGGAAAATATGGCTGCTGGGAACAGTACTGCTCCGACCAGTACCTCATTGAGGAGATTAACCGGAGGCGCAGCAGCCCCATTGCAGGGATTGATGATTTCATCCGTCTTATTAAGCATCAGGATCCGGATGCACTTGCAATCCTGAAAGATTTTATTCAAAACCTGGCGATCGGCCTGTCCAATATTATCTTTTTTATGAACAGTGAGATGATTATTTTAAATTCTCACCTGATCCACTCGCTGCCCTATCTGCTTCCGGAAATTATGAAAGCTACGGTGCTGCCTATTACCCATTCTCAGGAAATTCTGTTGTCTGCCCTGGGAGAGGATGCCCCCATCCTGGGTGCTTCCCGTCATGCCATAGAAGAGTTTTTTCAGATTCTTTCGACGCATTGATCTTCCGAGTATAAAAAGGGATACAGCCCATGGAGATTAATCCATTAAGCTGTATCCCTTAATAATTATTTAAAAATTCGATCCGTTCCATCCCCAGTCCGGTGATGCGGCATAGCGGATATACATATCAGACGGGGCAATGCCAAGGACATCTCCCAATACGGCTGTAATATCCTCTGTCATATGTCCGGCTCCGTCTTTGTCAATGGTTTCTCCCAGGATCAAGATTTCTACCATGGCAATGGGGCGTCCGCCGGTGCCGCCGAAGAACATCCGGCAGTCATCCTGAATGGATACCAAAAGCCAGTCTTCGCTCTTTCCGGGCAGATAGCAGATGGAACTTCCAAGCACCTTGCGGATCTTTTCTGCAGCAGCTTCATCTGTTTTCACATTGGTTTTAATCTGTATACAGGGCATAACATTTCCTCCTTTTTGACCTGCTTATTCATAAATCAGACGGTGTCGGAAATAGAAGAAGTGGTCGCTGTGGGAATGAATGCTTAATACCCGCGTGTGGGGATGATCTTCAGAAGTAAATTCTTTTCCGAATTTTCCGATGGTAAGAGCCTGTCCTCCTACATAGATGCAGGAATAGTTAAAGAACAGTTCATCCATCATCTTCTCTCCTACCAGATAATGCATATAGGAAGGGGTTTCTACCAGAACCTTATCAAGGCCGAACCGCTTCATTGCATAAAGTGCCACATGGGAATCCGGCGCCTTATCTCCGGTAGCGATCACAAGAATCTTATCGGAATTTTCCTTCATTTCTGCAATCAGCTCATCTGTTACCTCGGAACGGTCTTTTAAGGGACCAACCAGGTAATAATCCTCTTTCAGCTTTTCCTGGATAACAGGTACACCGGCAGCAGAGGTGCTGATCATAACCGGAACTTCCTTTGTTTTAAAAAGGATATGATCGAAGGGGATGTCAGTAGCGTCCAGAGAGGAAATGATATTCCACGGTACAGGAGCCATTCCTGCTGCCACTCTGGCATCCTCTAACTGCTGGGAAAATATATGAGCCGTATAATCCTTTTCCGCATTCATGGTTCCGGCTCCGATGATATCTCCGTCAGATACGGCACGGAGCATATTTAAGATCCACCAGTCTGCACCTGCGCCGTCCGGATCGCACTTATTGAGCTTTGCGATCAAGGGACCCTGAGGCGCATCTGTAAAGGCGATACGTCCGTCTAAGGAGGTTACAAGAGAGGTATATGTATAGGGACGGTCTTCATGGAGCTCTCCAAAGGAAAGATCACCGTAAATCAGCTTCATTTCATCGCAGGTAATGGTAGGTACTCCGGCCTTATCTAATTCCTTGCTGCGGTAGATAGGGGTGATTTTTGTCTTTTCAATGTCAAAAGGCATTTTGAATAATGATGTTGCCATGTGCTACCTCCCTTAAATCAGGCTGCCGCCGCATACATGCATGATCTCGCCTGTAATAAATCCGCTCTCATCGCTGGATAAGAAGGCAATTGCATTTGCCATATCCTCGATCTTGCCCATTTTGTGGAGAGGATACAGGCTTGCGTAAGCCTCCTCTAAAGCCTTTGGATCTTCTGCCTCTGTGAAGCGCTGCTCGATCATTGGAGTGCGTACAAGGCCCGGAAGGATTGCATTTACACGGATATCAGGAGCATACTCAAGGGCGATGCACTTGGTAAGCATGATAACGCCAGCCTTGGACGGACAGTAGCCGATACGCTCAGGAATTGGATGAACGGCCAGATCGGAACCAACGGTTACGATGGTGGAACCCTCCTGCTTTTTCAATTCTCTAATCGCTGCGCGGCACATATTGAATACACCGCCCAGGTTGATGGATAATTCTTTCATAAATGTATTGTACTCGGTTGTTTCCAGAGAACCGATGAAGGTAACGCCTGCGCAGCATACCAGCTTGTTTACGCGGCCAAAAGTATCAACGGCTGCCTGTACCACCTTATTTGCATCATCCGGACAGGTCAGATCTGCCTGCACATAAATCGCATGGTCATTTTTAATGTTCATGGAAGGCTCAACACCGCAGCCTACCACACAGGCGCCCTCTTCCAGAAATTTCTTTGCAACGCCCTCTCCGATACCGGAGCTTGCGCCTGTTACGATTACGACTTTATTTTCAAATCTCATTTCTATCTCTCCTTTTAATTAGATACGCTCAAAACGGCTGTAGCGGTGAACACCGAAATTCTCTTCATTCTGTACCACTCTGATCAGCTCATAGGGGCGTCCGAATTTTTCATCAAACTCTTTGATCAGCTTAGCCTGATATTCCTTGTCATCTACTTTTCTCCAGGATTCAATGCTTTCCCATACAAAGATCATGTGGATTTCTCCAGGCTTGTTATCATTTACCCATACTTCCTTATATAAAAATGGAATGTGGTCAAAGATTGGGGAAAATGCTTCTTTTAAGGTCCAGATTTCATGGTCTACGTCCAGATAGTGCTGTACATCCTCCGGTGCTGTTTTAAATACCAGATGCTCCACTGGATAGTGCTCTCCTTTTGTGTAGGTGTATCCCTGCATAGTTATATCCTCCTTAATATAAATAATTATTTAGTTTTCTTTTCCGGCCTTATTTAAGGTTTCAGCCAGTTTGATCACTTCTTCGGCAATATCAGGACGTGTTTCAAGGGAATCTCTGTCGCTGTTTGGCAGACATACCTCGCCCAGACACTCTGCGCTCAGGTCATTGAGCAGGTTTTTAAGAACCAGTTCTCCGCCCAGAAACTGATTTTCAAAGGACGGCGCTCCGCCTACCATAAGGATGGCTCCCTTTTTGATCGCCTTCTGGGGCATATCATCTCTTACATGTCCGGCCCAGTACATCTGAAGACGATCGATCAGCGTTTTCATCCGTCCTGTTACAGAATGGAAATACATGGGGGAAGCAAGTACAATATTGTCTGCCTCGTCTACCTTTTTGTAAATATCCTGCATTCCGTCTTTTATTGCGCAGGCTCTGTTCTTCCAGCAGTAACGGCAGTCCATACATGGCTTTACATCCGTACGATAGGTATCAATAATCTCTGCCTCTCCGTCCAGATGCTCTAAAAACAGGTCAACCATCTGTCTTGTATGGCCCTTTGGTCTTGCAGCGCCAAGAATTACCAGTGTTTTCATCTTCCGTTCTCCTTTATTTCTTTTGATTAAATTTTGTTATGTGCATCACTGCAAATGCAATGGTTAAGATAACGTAGATCTGTACAAATGCCATATTAAGAGTATATGTTTCCGTTCCCAGGATTCCCGGAGAATGGATCATTCCTATAACAGTCAGCAGCAGCGCGGCCGCGTTGGTAAAGGATGCAGCTTTCCAGTTATTATCGATAATAAATACAAATACACAGCCGATCAACAGTCCTACAAAGGCAGAACCCGCGTCAAAGGCAATAAAGCCGGGAAGGGCGCCCGCTTTCATATTGTCAACGATAAAGTCCATAACAACGGGAAGGGAAGCCATAATAACAGCGGGGAAATACTTTTTGTCAACGACTTCAAATGCCTGTGAATAACTGGAAATTCCTACGAATACCAGAATCGGAAGCACAACGGCCTCAGGTACAAAGGCGTTGATGATCGCAGACAGCCCGGTCAGACCTACAAGGGCATATAAAGCGACAATGCCAAGATGGTATCCTGTACCGGATTCCATTTTCTTCCATCCAGGATATCCCCAGTAAAGGCCTACAGCCAGAGGATTTCCAAAGCAGGCTCCAACAATACTTGCAAGGCCGCATAATACCAGTGGTTTTGTAGTGGTAAAGAAGGTATCTCCGCATTCCTTTGCCTGCTCTACCGCCTGGATCCCTGTAATTACTTCATTTAAGGAAAAGACAATAATGATCGGAAGGAAAGGAATCATTGTGCGGATTACTTCAGGAGCAAATATATCCAGAGTTAAATGCGGAATATAAAAGCTTAAGTTGCTTAATGACTCTGTTACTGCATCAATCCCCATAGAGCCGCTGATCCATGCGATTCCGGAACCGATAATAATGGCAATAAAAGCAGCCGGAAGCTTTACCTCTACATGTCCGATATAGATTATAAATAATACGATCAAGGAAAGCCAGCCCACAAGAGGCAGATTCAGCACTCCGTTCATCGGCTGAAGAACCAGAAAGGCCATAGCGCCTCCTGCCAGGGAACCAAAGAGCGCTCCTGCCGGAACGATCTTTAAAATAATGGGAACGACGAAGGCGCCGATGATAAAGATTACTCCTCCTACCAGATGGGCCAATACGCCTGTATTAAACGCCAGCTGGGCATCGTTGGTGCTTAAAAAGACTGGGAGCATAATGCTGTAGAGCCAGATAAACATACGGCCTGCCTGCAGTCCGCCGGGGATTGCCGTAAGGTTGGCGTCATTGCGCTCTGCGGCGATTTTACGATAGTAGAGCCAAAGTCCTCCGTTTAAGACGAGAACGGTAAGAAATACTCCCGGCATCATGGTTCCAAAAATTGTGTCTGCCTGGATTCCAAGGGTACCCGCCATTACTGCGATCGCGACGATTACCTTTGAAAATCCATCAAAAAACACTCCGATTGAAGCGTCCAGATCCGCTTTTTTAAAAAGCGGAATACCTACTGCTTTTTCCATATCATATAACCTCCTGGTTGTTCTTATTTTTTCTGAGCCAGCAGCTTTTTTGAAAAAGAACAGCGGCTGTGATCAGATAAATTACGCCAAATAATATGCCCGTTTCCGAAAAAAGAGAAACCCCGTTGCAGTGGATCAGACCAACTGCTGAGCATCCGGTGAGAGCCAGTGCAAATCCTCCGGCCCGTCCGTAATGGTGATCTGTAACGCAGGCTAAAAGCCCTGCCAGTAAAAGGCTGCTGAGAAAGGCTCCGTTACCCAGATATTTGATTCCCTGGATTGGGATGGAATAGGCCGCAAATTGCTGGGCTGTCAGCGCCTCCATGCTGCTTCCTGCTGCCTGGACAGCAGAACCGATCATAGACTGTATGTACTGGAACAGAATCGGTATCATGGACAGAAGAATAACGCTGTAATATTTTTTATCCGTACTGCGGAAGGTGCTGTCTGCCACGGAAAAACCGACAAAGATCAAAAGCACCATTACGGCTTCCGTCGGGATCAGAGCCATCAGCACACCTGTTAAACCGGTGGTACAGATGACCAGATAAAGAACTGCATTTACCACGCAGAAGCCCGCCCTTGCTCCCAGAGCCTTCCAGCCCGGATGACCGAAATAAACGGTTGTTGGAAAGGGGCTTCCAAACACAGCGCCTGTAATTGTAGACACACCATCCATGATCATGGAACTGCGTTCCGGATAGGCGTCATTCGCAGCTTTGGCTGCCTCTAAGCCCTGAAGCGTGGAAAGGAAATTATTGATCTGAAGGGGAATGATAACCGGTAAAAATGGAAGGATCCCTTTCAGACCGGCTGCCAGATCCTTTACTGCCGGCATTGGCGGATAAAATCCCATTTCTGAAAAAGAAACTATCAGGTTGTCCATTGTAAGATAGCCGCCGCTCCAGGCAATTACGGTTCCGATCAAAACAGCGATCACACCCGATGGGATTTTCTGAAACCGCCTGTCTGCCTTTCCCATATAATCAATGATGATGATAAGCAGGGGAAGAAGCCCGTAAATGGGACGGTCAAATACCATGGCCATTCCTACCACGGACAACCAGACCAGTGCTGAGGAAGCCATATTTCCCATCAGCGCCTCCTGAGGAACGTGCTTTACAATCCACGATCCCGCAAAGCCACCGATAATTTCAATGAAACCGCCAATCAGATTTGACGCCAGACCAACCTGCAGCGCTAAAAGAGGATCTTTTGTCTGCCAGTAAACCGGGCCGATGATCAGATACAGCCATCCGGAAAGCTGGGAAGCGCCAAGTCCAAATGGCTGGGCTGTAACATCCTGCCGCTTCTCTTTGACTGCCATACGGTGTGCCTCAAAGAAATACCACAGATTTCCTACAAAGACGGCCAGCCCGATACCGGGCAGGACTTTTCCAAGAATCAATGACGCCGGTATTCCGAATGCCATAAGCACGCCGGAGGCCGTGAGGATCTTTGAAAATCCGTCAAAAAATATTCCTAAAGAAGCATCAATATCGCCTCTTCCCCACCAGTTGTAACGAAACTCTCCCTCTTTCATTTCCTATATCTCCACCAATTTGTTTAAATCGCAAACAAAGTATTTTTAAAGAATACAGGCGTTTCTCATTTGCCTGTAAGATCAATCCCACACAGTTTGTTTGAGTCAAAAACTAACTTGGGAACGTCTACAATATATCACTTTGTTATTTATTTGTCAACTATGTTTGTTATTTATTTTACGATGTTTTGCGATAAAAGAAGGATAACATAAAAACAGCGCCTGCTCCCTTCACATTCCTGAGAACAGACGCTGTCTTTATGTTATCCTTTCTTCCACGTTCCCGGCGAAAACAGTACCAGAATCGGGAAAAGCTCCAGCCGTCCGGCCAGCATATCAAAAATCAATACCAGCTTTGATAAATCAGACAGCATGGAAAAATTAGAGCTTGGGCCGACGGTCGATAAACCGGGACCAATGTTGTTAAAGTTTGCGGCCACCGCAGAAAAACTGGTGGCAAAATCAAAGTTATCCAGACTGATCAGCAGCACAGACACCGCAAAAATCAGGGCATAAAGAATCAGATACGCATTCAGTGAACGCAGGACGGGGTGCCCAAGCACTTTTCCCTCGTATTTGATCACCTTGACACTGCGGGGATGGATTACTGATGCCATCTCCTTTTTGGCCTCTTTGAAGGCCATCATAATGCGTGATACCTTGATGCCTCCGCCGGTGCTTCCTGCACAGGCGCCGATAAACATCAAAAGCAGAATGATGCATTTGGAAAATTCCGGCCACTGGTTAAAATCCACTGTCGCATAGCCTGTGGTTGTGATAATAGATGCCACCTGGAACAGAACATGATGAACTGCCAGAAACAGGGATGGGAACAGGTGGCGTACATTCAGAGTAATCAGGATTACTGCTCCCAGAATGACAGCCAGATAGCCGCGCATTTCTTCACAGCGGAAGGCATCCCTGGGTTTTTTGATCAAAAGCAGGTAATAAACATTAAAATTCACGCCAAAAAGAATCATGGCGATACTTAAAACGGCCTGCTGATACAAGGTATAATCTGCCTGGCCGCTGTTTCTGCAGGCAAAACCGCCGGTTCCTGCCGCACCGAGACTCATACAGATGGTATCAAATACAGGCATTCCGCCAATAAGCAGAAAGCCCATAGTAGCAATGGTCATAAAAAAGTAGATCTGGTACAGAAGCTTTGCTGTAATGCGGATTTTTGGTACCAGCTTTCCTACAGAAGGGCCGGGGCTTTCCGCACGCATAATATGCATATTATAATCCCCGGTCATGGGCAGGATGGAAAGGATAAAGACTAAAATTCCCATACCGCCGATCCAGTGGGAAAAGCTGCGCCACATTAAAGTAGCCTTGGAAAGCTCTTCTACCTTTGGTACAATACTGGATCCGGTAGTTGTAAAACCGGAAACAATTTCAAACAGCGCATCAATAAAATGAGGAATTTCTCCGCTGAGCCAAAAGGGCATACAGCCCAAAAAGCTGAGTACGATCCAGCCTAAGGACACCAGCACAAAGCCTTCTTTTGCAAAAAACATTTTTACTTTGGGCTTTTTCCTGGTACACAAAAAGCCCAAAACTCCGCAGATGCAGGAAACGGCCAGATAGGAGGTAATTACAGATTCCCGGTAAACGGCCGCCGTAATAATAGGCAAAAGCAGCAGGACGGCTTCAATGTTCATAATCCAGCCAAGCATATAGATAATAATACTTCGATTCATCTCTCTCCCGCCTTTACCTTAAAATATCTGTAAGATCGTTTAAGCCTGTATGAGTCGTAACGATAATAACCGTATCTCCAGCTTCAACCGTGTCTTTTCCTCGTGGAGTGATGATTTTTCCGCCCCGGTTGATACAGGCCACTAAAAGATTATCGATCAGCTTCAGCTTTTCCAAAGGAATGCCAAGAACAGGCGATCCCTCCTTTACGCGGAATTCCAGAGCCTCCGCTTTATCTGCGGCAATTTTATAAAGAGTCTCAATATTGCTGCTTCCCATGGAATTCTGCATGGCCCGGACATACTGGAGGATGATCTCAGCAGTAAGCATCTTGGGCTGGATCAGACTTCCGAGATTTAAAGAATTAATAACATTTTCAAAAGCAATCTTATTGACTTTTGTGATAAGCTTTGCTTTCGACTGGCTGGAGGCATAGAGGGACAGCATGATATTTTCCTCATCAAAGCCAGTAAGACTGGCAAATGCCTCTGTCTGTCGGATTCCTTCCTCCAAAAGGAGCTGTTCATCCGTACCGTCGCCGTGAATGATCATAACTTTGGGAAGAAGTTCGCTTAACTGGCGGCACCGCTCCTCGTCCCTTTCGATGATTTTAATCTTGATTTTTGTGTCCTCTAACAACCTGCACAGATAATGGGTCAGCTTTCCGCCGCCCACAAACATGGCGCTTTTGACAATATTATTATCAACTCCCGCTTTTTTAAAAAAATCCGTACTTTCCTGATGAGAGGCAATAAAGGAAATTTTATCTCCCTTTTTCATTACAAAATTACCGTCCGGTATTACAACGTCATTTCCGCGTTCCACCACACAGATTAGTACATTGCTTTTTAGACGGTTTACAACATCCATGACCCGCATATCATTCAGCAAAGAATGCTCTGGGATCAGAAACTTTAAAAGCTCGATTCGTCCCTTTGCAAAAGGCTCAATCTTAATTGCAGATGGGAAACGAAGAAGGCGGGCGATTTCTCTGGCGGCTGCCAGTTCCGGATTGATAGCCAGAGACAGATTCAGCTCTTCTCTGATATAACGGATCTCGGATGAATATTCTGGATTTCGGATACGAGCAATGGTGTGGCAGTTTCCGGCCTTTTTTGCGATCAGACAGCAGAGCATATTTAATTCATCTGAATTTGTGGTAGCGATCAGAAGATCCGCATCCTGGATCCCTGCCTCCATCTGTACCTGATAAACTGCACCATTTCCCGTCACGCCCATTACATCCGCGCTGTCGGAAATGTTTTGTATGGCTTCCTCATTCGTATCAATGAGTGTGATATCATGATTTTCCCTGTTCAGCTGTTCTGCCAGGGTGGTTCCCACCTTACCGCAGCCAACAATTATGATTTTCATAGATTTTTATCCCCCCGCATCCCGTCATAGGTTTGTCCCGCCTGTTCATAAAGCGGTTTTCTTACCTTTTTTCTTGTCAGTTCCACCAGCCCCAGAGGCGTCATATCCACAACCACCGTACGAACCGGATCCGTTGACACAGCCTGTTTTAAGCAGTCTAAAAGGGCTTTTTTGTCCTCCTCCTGCTCCATATCAATAAAATCCACCATAATGATGCCTGAAAGATTCCTTAAGCGCAGCTGGGCTGCAATAGTAAAGGCCGCCTCGTTATTGATTTTTCGGATAGTGTCGGCCATTTTCTTTCTGCCTTCATATTTTCCCGTATTTACATCGATCACCGTCATAGCCTCTGTAGGCTCAATGACCAGATAGCCGCCGGATTTAAGCCAGACACGTTTTTCCAGAGCACGATCCAGCACGGTTTCCAGGCTGTAAAGCTTATACAGAGGCAGAAGGCTGTCATCGTAAAATCCAAGTTTCCCCAAATCCTCAGGCTGCTCCTGCTTCAGATAGGCCTTAAGCTGGTCATACAGCGCCCTGTCATCGGTTACAATAGAGGAAAGACGGCCTTCATAGGCATCCCGCACCCCTGTAATATAGGACGGCAGAGGCTGGTACAGACAGGAACCGCTCACTCTGCAGGGTGCGTCTTTTATTAAGGCTTCCAGACGTTCTTTTAAAAAGATACATTCTTTTATAAGGGCGTCTGTACCGGCCTGGTAGGCATTCGTCCGTACGATCACGCCAAACCCGCTTAAGGGAGCTTCCTCCAAACAGGCCTTTGCTTCCTTTTTAAACAGACCGTCGCTGATTTTATTGGAAAAGCCAATGCCCGTTCTGCCTGCGGTAACCACACAGAGACGTCCGGGAAGGGACAGGTTTGCTGTCAGCACCGGAGCCTTTGTCTTTACGCCCTCCCGACTGATCTGCACCAGGATTTCATCTCCCTGGCGCAAAGGCCCCTCTTTCCGGTTCCTGTCGGTAAACAGATGGCTGCGGTTTTCAGTAAGACTGTAATAGCCTACACCGTCTCCAGTGTCGATAAATGCTGCGTTGATGCCCGGTACTACCTTCTGTACCCGACCTACATAAATACGGTTTAAAACAGAGCAATCCTCGTTCTCCAGAGTCAACTCCACCAAAGAGCCGTCCTGGATAAAAGCAGTGCAGATCCTGCCCCTAAGCCGTGTAATGATCCGTTTTTCCATCACTCAATGTCCTGTCCCAGAGATCCAAGAGGAATAAAAGAATGAATTCCCTGCTCTCTCTCCTGCTCTGATGCCTGATCTGCGTATACTTCCTCTCTCTGAACCATAAAGGCAAAAGGAGAACGTTCCTTGCCCAGTGCTTCATAATAAGCATCCAACAGAAGCTCCGGTTTAATATTGGCTGCGCTTCCGGTGGAAATCTTCATAAAGAGCTGTGCCTGTGCTGCATTATTTCCGGGAATCATACCAAGGTCATAGATAAGAGGCTTAAGGTCCATTTCCTTTTCGCCCTTTTTTGTCTTTTTAAGAACCATAACCTGAGGACGGTCAAAAAAGTCAGTGAGTTTTTTAAACCACTCTTCTGCGCTTTCCTCCTCCGGCTCATAGCCGGGACGGAAGGTTAATGTGTAATCTGCGGCAGCCACGCTTGACATGGCGTTGGCAGCCGTATCAGGAAGAAGCTTGTACTCTGCGATCTCAAATCCCTCGGTCATCACGTCATTTAAACGCTTCATCATCTCAGCTGTGGTACCGGTAGAATTGACCTCGATATCCACATATTCGCCGTTGCTGGTGATTCCCACGCCTAAAGGCGCTGCAAAGGACATGATCTGATGAGGGCTGAATCCCCCGCTGTAGCATATCTCCACATCGGCTCTTCGGATGGCCTTCTGGAAATAGCGCATCACATCCAGGTGGCCGATGAATTTCATAATACCTGTTTTTCTGAACTTAATACGGATTTTCATTGGTTTTTCCCCCTGGTTTCAAAACATACGCCGCCCCCAAAGCCCATGGCTCCGCAGCCGGAACATTTCTGGCGGCAGTTGGGAGTCACCTCACCCTTTAATGCCTGCTGCCATTCTCTCTTTAAAAATTCCTTTGTCACGCCTGCGTCAATAAAATCCCAGGGGAACAGCTCATCCAAACTGCGCTCTCTGGTTGTGTAGAAATCAATATCAACGCCGCAGGTCTTAAATGCATCCATCCAGATTTCATTTTTGAAGAACTCAGACCAGGAATCAAAGATAGCGCCGTTTTTGTAGGCCTCCTCGATCACAGATCCCACCCGGCGGTCGCCTCTGGCAAGAACGCCCTCAAGAACGGTCAGTTCCGCCTCATGCCAGTTGTATTTTAAGCTTTTGAAATTCTTCATTTCACGGAATTTGCCCCGGACAATATTGGCCCGCTCCAAAAACTCCTCTTTGGTGCACATTCTGGCCCACTGGAAGGGGGTAAATGGCTTTGGAACAAAGAAGGATGAGCTGGCAACCACCTGGACTTTTCCGTTTCTCTGATCCTTTGGAATGTCATAATAGGCTTCTGCAATCTTTTCAGATAGCAGGGCAATGCCCTCCATATCCTCTACAGTCTCTGTGGGCTGTCCCAGCATAAAGTAAAGCTTTACCCGGTTCCAGCCGGCCTGGAAGGCTTCGGAAGCCCCCTTTAAGATCACCTCTTCGGTCAGTCCCTTATTGATTACGTCACGCAGACGCTGAGAACCGGCCTCAGGCGCAAAGGTAAGGCTGCTCTTTTTGATATCCTGAACCTTGCTCATGACATCCAGAGAGAAGGCATCAATTCGTAAAGAAGGCAGGGAAATGTTAACCCCTTTCCCCTTAAACTCGTCAATGAGGAAATTGACAAGGCCCTCCAGATAGGTATAGTCACTGGAGCTTAAGGAGCTTAAAGAAATCTCCTCATGGCCTGTACTCTTAAGCATATCGTAGGCATAATGCTTTAGGTATTCCAGGCTGTGCTCTCTTAAGGGACGGTACACGTTTCCTGCCTGGCAGAAACGGCAGCCGCGGATACAGCCTCTCTGAATCTCCAGAACCACACGGTCCTGAGTGACCTTTATATAGGGAACCAGAGGCTTTTCGATATACCCCACGCTGTCCATATCGGCAACCACCTGCTTGCGGACTTTCTCCTTTGCGTGGCTGTTGTTGGGGGTAAAGCTTTTTAAGGTGCCGTCCTCATTGTACTCAGGGTCATAGAAAGAAGGCACATAGATGCCGGGAATTTCCGCCGCCATCTCCAGGAAATCCTTTCTGGAGCCGCCTGCAGCTTTATTTTCCTGATAACGGTCAATAAGGTCAAAATAAACGGTCTCGCCCTCTCCGATGTAGAACAGGTCGAAAAAGTCCGCCAACGGCTCCGGATTATAGGCACAGGGGCCGCCGCCGATGACAATGGGATCATTTTCACAACGGTCGCAGGCATGAAGGGGTATCTGGGACAGATCCAGGATCTGAAGCACATTGGTGTAACACATCTCATACTGGAGGGTAATGCCCAAAAAGTCAAAATCCTTTACCGGCTTCTGGGATTCCAGGGTAAAAAGAGGGATTTTCTTCTCTCTCATAATGGGATCTAAGTCCACCCAGGGGCTGTATACACGCTCACAGCACACATCCTCTCTGCTGTTGAACATGGAGTAGAGAATCTGGATGCCGAGGTGGGACATGCCTATGTCATAAACGTCGGGGAATGCAAATGCAAATTTCGTCCGTACGGCAGAATGATCCTTAATTGTCATGTTTACCTCTCCGCCGATATAGCGGGCAGGCTGCTGTATTGACAGCAGGATTTCGTCACTTAATGCTAATTTTCTCATTATTCTTCCTTTTAAAATTGGTTAAAATGTAATAATTTTCATTAAAAACGGCTTGCGTTTCTGAATCATCTTTAGAGTGTAAACCAGGCTGTTTTTATGTCCTTATTTTCACAAAAATATGCGCTAAACGTATAAGAAAAAATCGGTAATTACGACAAAAAATTTTTTCAGAATATTCAGCATATTTTAGCACTATACATCATCGCGGATAATTATACAACACATACCGGATTTAAGCAACCGTGAGTTGGCTTACAAACTCGTCTAAAATGGTAATATCGCATATTCCCTGCTGAATTAATTCTGGTTCCAGGATTTCATCGATGAGTGGATTGATTTCTGCGATTTCATTTTTCATCCGCTGGACAAACTCTTGAATATCGGCATAAACTCTTTGGGGAGCCGCTAACTTCCATAAATGAAATGCAGTAGATGCATCTGCGCCGATGGAAGTATTTCTTCCCGTGACTTTTTTCGGCGCTGCACCGTTCCTGCAAATACAGTGCCATAAAGAGCAAATAAACTCTACATCCTCATAGGTAACCTTGACTCCAAGAACTTTATCGAGATATTCCATGTCATCACCTGCAATCTTAACTCTTTTTAAGTTAAGATGCAATATTTGAGTTAAGAACAGTCAATTTTGTTGAAGTTTCTTTATTTTATTTCATCTAGCACAACGGGTTAAATTAATCTCATTGTACAAGGCATGATTCAGATTACAAGACATAAAATACAAAAGCAGAAACAACATGGCCCATGATGGGTGTCTGCTGCTTCTGCCTTTTGTTATTTTTAATCTGAATTATTACACTTTTTTAAATAAATTATTCCTCCTGCATTGACAGAGCCATCTTTTTGGCAATAAATACCAGAAGAACCGCGGCGGCTGCAAGTACGGCAGAACCTATGTATCCGGCAACATAGGAGCCTGTAGAGTCATAGAAGCTGGCGCTGATTTTAGGTCCCACAAAGGCTCCGATTCCGTATCCGATAAAAATCAGACCATAATTGCGGTTATAGAAACGGGAACCGAAAATGATTTTTACCATAGGTGCAAATACTACCAGCAGGCCTCCAAAGGAAAAGCCAACCAGACAGATGCAGAGGATAAAGTATGAAAGAGAATGGGCGGCAGTCAGCATACACATGGAAATTCCGTTGATCGCAAGTACCAGAAGCAGGGAGTTCCAGCCCTTTAATCGGTCATAAATAAAACCAAAGCCGATCCTTCCGCACATATTTGCAAGGGTCATAATGCTGACGCACATAGCGGCCATCATTGGAGTCTGTCCAATCTGGTTTTGAGCAATCGGAGAGGTGGCGCTTACCATCATGGTTCCAGCTGCATTTGCAAAAATGAACATCAGGAGCATAACCCAGAAAACGGGCGTTTTTACCATCTGAGGAATATTGTAATTGCTTCCGTTTAATTCTCTGGACTGAGCTGCACTGGGAATCCAGCCTTCAGGCATCCAGCCCTCAGGACAGGGCACGATCATCCAGGCGACTGCTCCCACTCCGATCAGAAAGATAACTGCCAGGATTTTGCATGCTGCCTGTGCTCCGTAGGTGTCAATGAGCCACTGGGCAATCGGGGACATGATGAAGGGTCCGCAGGATGCCCCTGCCTGTACCAGGCCGGAAATGGAGCCGCTTTTATCAGGAAACCATTTTAAAGCCGTAGGAAGACAGGCCGGATAAATGGTGCCTGCTCCTGCCCCTGCAAAGATTCCGTAAAACAGATAAAGCTGCGGGATGGATGAGGCAAAGCCGGTCAAAAACCATCCGGCTGCAAAAAATGCCAGTCCCAGATAGATCGCCACTCTGGGCTGAAGCTTTTCAGCCAGAAGCCCGCCTAAAAATCCAACGGCACAGTAGACAAACATATAAATCGTATAGGCCATGCTGAATTCAGAGCTGCTCCAGCCAAACTGGGTGGTAAGGGGCAGGGCAAAGAGACTGAAAAATGCGGTGGCAGAGGTAAAAAGGCTCTGAACCCATACGCCTGCAAATACGCGCCATCTGGTTGCTTTTGTGATCTTCATATTCCTCTGCCCTCCTACTGCTGCAGTGTGCCCAGATCAAGTCCCAGGTCACGTCCGGAAAATTTGCCCCCGGCCCTGCTGGTTCCCAGCCAGTAAACCATATCGGAAATATCCTCTACATCCAGGAAAGGAACGCCATCATACATTTCCTGCCAGCTTTTAAAATCTTTTCCGGTCAGGTCATTGATAAACTTCACATAGCTTTCTGTTTCACACATAGGTGTTTTTACTTTGGTAGGACAGATGGTATTTACCACAATTCCAGTTCCCTTAAGCTCCTGGGCCAGTGTTTTTGTAAGTCCCCTCACACCCCATTTTGCCATACAGTAGGTAGCCAGCTGGGGCGTTCCATACATTCCGGAGGTAGACGCAATGTTGATAATGCGGCCAAAGCCCTGCTTTCTCATATACTGAGCGGCATATTTATTTGTACGCCAGGTACCGATCAGGTCAATGTCGATCACCTTCTGAACCTGTTCGTCTGTGAGTTCCCAGGTATAGCCGAAATTGATCACGCCTGCATTGGCTACCACCACATCCAGTCGTCCAAAGGTTTCCCAGGCTTTTTCAAACAGCACCTCCATATCGCTGTCGCTTGTGATATTGCAGCGTACAGCCAATGTCTTAACGCCCAGAGACTCAATCTCCTTTACGGTAGAGGAAAATACCTCTCCTGCCGGATCCTGCATATCCGCCAACACTACGTCAAATCCGTTTTCTGCAAATTTCAGAGCATGAGCCCGTCCCTGTCCCATGGCTCCGCCGGTAATAAGAACTACCTTTCGTTCCATTTTCATATCCCTCCTGTTGATTCTTCTATTGTTACTTTTGTAACAATCTCTGTATATTACTATAGACCTTTCATTTCATAAATACTATTGAATTATTTTTATTAAATCCATAAATAAAATACATGAATTTGTGATATGATAAGGATACCATCTGTGGATAAAGGGAGGAACGAGTTTTATGAATCTGGAGCATTTAAGATATTTTGAAACAATAGCAAAGCTGGAGCACTACGGAAAGGCGGCCAGTCTTCTTCACGTTACGCAGCCTAATCTGAGCCATGCCATGGCACAGCTGGAGGATGAGCTGGGGATCAAGCTGTTTGAAAAATCAGGGAGAAATGTGCGTCTTACCCGTTACGGAGCCGTCTTTTTGGAAGCAGTTTCCGGCTCTCTTGAGCAGCTAGACCGTACGATTCGAAATTTAAAGGAGATTCAAAGCGGGAGCGGCCTTATTATTCTTGGCTGTACCAGGGATTTAGGATCCAGTCTTGTTCCCGTTCTGATGCGTGATTTTAAAAGGACAGCCAGAGGAGAAAAAATCGTCTTTCAGCTCCATACAGACAGCAGCTTCAGCCGTGTTCTGTTAAATCAGGCTCTTGAGGGGCATTACGATATGGTATTTACATCATTGCCCGGAGATCCGTTCTGTATGGAATCTTTTTCTTTTGCACAGCCGCCTTTTATTGCGGCGGTTTCACCGGATCATCCGTTGGCCGGAAAGGATGAGATTTCATTACGTGAGACACTCTCCTTCCCTCATATCTTTCTGTCCCAAAAGTCCGGCCTGAGAGCGTTTACGGATCATCTTTTTTATCAGATTGGAACGTTTCCCTCCATCAGCTATGAAACAGAGGAAGACTTTGTAGCCGCCGGACTGGCCTCTGCCGGCTTTGGCATTGCCATTCTGCCGGATCATCCTTTTTTACACACCATGGATTTAAAGCTTTTAACGCTCACCGACCCGGATCCAAAAAGAACCGCCTATCTCTCTCTTGCGAAAGAAATCAAGCGGTCCAAAGCGGCGGAATATTTTTATGAATTTTGTCGGGAAAGGCTTGCATAACCCTCACGGGACATGTTTTCTTTTATATTAAAAAACCCTTCAATGGGGTACCGGCACTAAGCGATCCGCTTCCAGCCGGTATAATCGCCAGTACATCACAGCCGATTGCACTGCTGATCACAACATTTCCCTGTTTTGGGGAAATTCTGATTCTTGCAATGCCGTCGGTGATATCCAGCCTGCCCCGCAGCAGGCGGGTACACCGGCTTTTTTTCGGGAAATCATCGGCCAGTGTCACTGTAATCTCCTGTGGAATAAAATCGTTCTGGCCTGCCAGCTTTCTGAGAACAGGCATGACAACTGCATAAAATCCCGTCAATGCAGAGGCCGGATTGCCCGACAGCTCGTATATGGTCTTTCCATCCTTTTCTCCGTATGCACATGCCATACCGAGCTTCATGCCTACTCCCTGTACGAGGATATGGATTCCAGCCCGTTCCATTGCTGCCGGAGTCAGGTCATAATCCCCTGCGGAAACGCCGCCGGTCAGCAGCAGTGCATCACAAGTCATTAGACCCTTTTCAAGCAATAGTGTAATTTCCTCTACAGAATCTCCGGCTTTTCCCAGATAGACCGGTTCACATCCATTTTTCTGCACTTCTGCAGCCAACGTATACCGGTTCGTATTTCGAATCTTGCCTGCCGGAATTTCTCCTTCAGAGTCTACGACTTCATTTCCTGTAGAAATCAGTCCAATTCTGGGTTTTTTATATACCAGCGGATAAAATCCTCCCTGAGACGCCAGTGTCCCTGCGATTCCGCAGTCAATCCGGCTTCCTTTTAAAATAATTCTTCTTCTTTTACACAGTGGTTTTTGAGTTCGCCTACCAGAGCCTGAAGGGCATCAACCACATGGGGACGGATATCTCCGCCGACTAACACCAGCATGATATCGTCTCCGACCTCCAGCTGTCCTTCATTCAGCCATACACGGACATAACCGATTCCCGGCATATTCTGTGTGTTCTCTACTGCTGCTTCCACCTTCTCTTTGTCATAAGAGAACACCATTCCTTTCACATCGGATGCGGAAATGTCTCCCTGTCTTACTTTTGCCTTCGCACTCTGGCGGACTATCCCATTGTGGAACAGATACATTCCGCATTCAGGTGCGCTGTTATCTTCTTTTGCCTCTTTGATCCATGCATCCATGGAGGGTGCTGTGGTTTTTGTATGCTCCATACGATCCATTTATTTTATCCTCTTTTCTTTATTGTATTAAACCGACATTTTATATATTATTTTTATATTATAAACGGTTTTCAAATGAATGACAACCATCTCATTGAAGCCAGAAAATCTCATACACTATAGTCCGGCACTCCTTCGCAAAATCGGTTTCTGTTTTGCCATGTTGATCACGGCGAGATAAACATGATCTAGAACGCAATTATCTGCCGCTGTCCCAAAGAAGCGATTGAGTACGGAAGGCACAGCCAGGGGCTTAACCGATACACCTGCCCGAAATAAAAAGAACCGCCCATCTCCTTTGAGAAAGAGATCAGGCGGTTTTGGGCCGCAGAACATGTTGGTCTGTTTTATCAGGAAAGGCCTGCGTAAACCTTTGCCGCATTCTGATACAGGATCTGTTCCCTCTCTACATCACTTAGCCCTTCCATCTCCCGGATCCAGCACACATAGTTGCCGTACGGAGCCTCTTTCAGGGCTGAGGGCATATCTGTACCGAACAGCAGCTTATCTGCGCCCACCAGGTCTCTTGCCATCCGCACATACGCTCCGGCTCTCTTCCAAGGTTCGGAAGCATCCATACAGTTATGGGGTACGCTTGCCAGGTCAAACCATACGTTAGGGAGGGCCAGCCCTTCCAGAGCTCGTTTCAGTTCCTCCTCCTGCTTTCCGTTGGGAGCCAGAAGATGGCAGATCACAAAGTTCAAGCCCGGCTCTCTTCCAAGGTTCGGAAGCATCCAT
>JABLTT010025186.1_pt1 | contig 27740 bp, 41 predicted proteins | sample 7160061 | NCBI WGS metagenome assembly JABLTT01 (sample SAMN14651232, study PRJNA627086) | human gut metagenome | isolation source: feces | host: Homo sapiens
AGAGGCGCCGCTGGCGCGACGCCTCTCCGCTTAAAACTTCATGTTTTCCTACATAGGTGCCTTTTTGTGCTGTCCGCACAATCTGGGGCGGTTCACCAGCCGGGGGGCTGCTTTTTTGGCCCCCATGCGATGGCCGCAATAGGCACAGAACAGTTCGTTGTCCAGCAGTTCCGTGCCGCATTTGGGGCAGGTCTTCATCGCGCTCCCCCTCTCTTTTCCAAACATGGCGGCAAAAGCGGCAAGCCCGCCGCTTTGCCCTCTTTATGCCTCAAACGTGCCTTTCATCCGCAGTTCACCGCCGGCCATTGCCCGCTTGCCTCTGGCAAAGACATCGGTGATCTGCAATTCTTTGTCCATCACCAGCAGGTCGGCATCCGCACCGGGGGCGATGCAGCCTTTGACCCCTTCTTTGCCCAGGCGCTTGGCCGGGGAGGTGGTCAGCAGGCGCAGCATATCTTCCAGCGGGATCTCCAGCTGCTGCACGCCCCGGCGCAGCTCAAAGAGCAGCACGGCCGGGCTCACATAAGTCAAACCGATGCAGCGGCCTGTCTCGTCGAACCGGGGCTGGCTGCCGTTTCCATCAGAAGACAGGGACACATGGTCCAGGTCCACCCCGTGTTGGATGCAGTATTTCACCAGGTCTGCCGCTGTCTCCCCCTCTTTTGGGCCAGTGGCTGTCAAATCAAAGTTGCCGCCCATCTTGGCCAACTTGATGGCCTCGTCCAGCAGCTTGTGGTTGCGGCCCACATGGGTGGGCAGGAACGTCTCGATGGGCACGTCGGAATGATCCAGCGCATCAAAGATGGGGTCCAGCATCCCTTCCCGCACACCGGTGTGGATGGTCAGCAGGCCCGCTTTGCCGCTGAGCATGCCGCCCATGTTCACATCGCTGGCCAGCCGTGTCAGCTCATCCCTTGTGATGGTGGAGCTGCGGTGGTCGCTCATGGCCAGCTTGGCGCCGATGATCTTGTCGATCAGCATGATATCCCGAAGGACCGAGCCTGTCAGTGTCACTGTGGGGTATTGATAGGAGCCGGTGAGCATGTAGGTGCTGATGCCCTCGGTCTCCAAAGCCGTCACTTTGCCCAGCAGGTTTTCCAGGCTGCGGGATGTGCCGTCGGTGCCCAGCAGGCCCAATACGGTGGTAACACCGTTTTGCAGCAGCTCGCTCAGGTTCAGCTCCGGCGTGCGGCTGTGGTAGCCCTGCTCGCCGCCGCCGCCCGTCACATGGACATGGATGTCGATCAGCCCGGGCGTGACGATGGCGCCGCCGCAGTCGATCACTTCCACCCCTTCCAGGCCCTCGTAACCCCGGATCTCCTCTTCTACCAGCATGATCTTTTCATCGGCCAGCAAGATATCCCGCATGCCCAGGTGTTTGGGGGCATACACGTCGCAGTGTTTCAGCAATTTCAGCATAATGATCTCCCTCTTTCTGTCGGGCAGCGCGGGGCCGCCCCGGGTTCTGGGGGTGTTTCCCCTGTTTGCTTTTAGTTTACTCGCTCCCGGCCCTTTTTGCAACAGAAAAGGGCTTCGGCATCCAGGGAAAAATCGAGCCTCCCCGACCGTTTGGGCCTTTCGGCCCGGTTCATTTTTGAAAGATATCCACGGCATGGCTGGTATGCCCCACCATATCCTGGCGTTCACAGGTGGCGAAGTGGTACTGCAAAAACAGCTGGAAGTTGTCTTCGTCCATTCGGTCGATGGCTTCGCGCATCAGCAGTGCACAACCGTCTGTGGCCACATAGTGCAGGCGCTTTACAGGGAAAACAGCCATGAGTGCATCGATGTCCTCTTTTCGGACCAATTCGAACAGGTCTTTGGGTTGGGATCTCGCCCCAAACGTGCTGCCGTCCAACAGGCCCTGCCGGATATACTCTCCCACCGGGATGCTGCGCCGGTTGAAGCCCTCATCCAGCAAACACCCATCGGAGATCACATAGGCTGCAAAGACGATGCCCCCTGGTTTGGTCACCCGGATGGCCTCGCCCAAAGCCTGCCTTTTGTCTGTTTCCTCATAAAGATGATAAAGGGGGCCCAGCAGCAGGGTCATATCGTAGCGTTCCGCTGGAAAAGCCGATAGATCCAAGGCGTTTCCCTGGGTAATGGTGACCGCTTCTCCCGGCTGTGTGTTCCGGCGGAAGACCTCGATGTTGTGGGGGACCAATTCCACTGCATCCACCCCATGCCCTTGCCGGGCCAGCGCGTGGGAGTAGCGGCCGGTGCCGGCGCCGATCTCCAACACCCGGCTGCCTGGTTTCAAATACCGCTGGATATACCGCATCGTGGTGAGGAATTCGACGCTTCCATGCTTGGATGCAAAGCGTTCGTCCTCCTCATAACGGCTATAAAAGTCAATGATGTAACGATCGTCCGCCATATTCCCCTCCTTGCTTTTCCCGCAGCAGCAGGGCGGACAGTAGCGACGCCACCATCTTTTCCCCGGTCTCTTGCTGCAACGCCACTTTGCCGGCAGCGCTCAACACCGCAATGCCATGGGCGTAAAAAAACAGATCCAAAAACACTCTTCTTCCCTGCTCCACCGGCAACCCCAGTGCTTTGGCAAAGGCCTCTGCCTTTGTTCCATTGCCGGCCTCCCGGTAAAAATCCTTTGCTTCCGCCATGTCCAGTTCCATATCATGGACGAACAAAAGCTGGAACACATGGGTCTCCTGTTGCGCAAAAGCGATGTACGACAGGGGGAGCACCAGGCAGGGATCCCCCTGGAATGTCTGCCCATACCGCTGCACATAGTTTTCATAAAAGGCATAAGCAAAGGTTAAAAATTCCCTTTTCATCTCTTCCATGTCGGCATAGCAGGTAAAGATCGGCTGTGTCGAACACCGCAGCTGTGCCGCGATGCTGCGGGCGTTCACTGACTCAAACCCCTGTTTTCTGGTCAGATCCAACACGGTATCCAAAATCATCTCTTTTGTGATCCTTGCTTTGGGCGGCATGGCAGTCTCCTCCACGGATTAAATAACTATCGTTATACAACTATAGTAATATATCATTCTTCTCCTGTCAAGCCCTCGGCCTCTACCGGGTGTTTCCTCGCCTCTTTACCGGTCTTCTTTCAGCCAGGTCTTGGCTTCCACGCCCTCTTCCTGCATGGTTTGCAGCAGCGCTTCCCAATCGTCCCCATCCGCGCCGCGCGTCTGCGGCATGGCCTCCATGGCTGTCTTCAGCGGCGTATACAGATCCTTGATGGGCAGCAGCTCCATACAGGTGACGGCAAATTCCACATCCTGGAGCGTTGGATCGTTCAGCAAGGCTTCTTCCAGCAGGTAATAATTGTTGTCGATCATCCCTTTTTTCATGACAGCATCCACTTTGGGATGTTGGACCACCATCCGCAGCGCTTCCATATCGCCCAGCATCTGCATGTCGTAGACCAAGGAGTCCTTCACCGTCTGGTCGGTCTCTGTGTCGAGCAGATCTGCACAGCGGGCGATCAATTCGTCTTTTTCCGCCCGGCTGCCGCCGTTCTTTGCGATCTCCTGGGCCAAAACGTCGATCGCGCTTTCCGTCTGGCCGGCGTCTTCCACTTGCCCCTCCAGCGTCTGTTCCGCTTCCTCCACAGCAATTCCCCGGTCTATCTGGGAAAGCCGGTTTTTGGCGTTGAACCGCAGCGCGCTGTCTTCGGCTTCACACAATTCCCGCAGGATGTCCAGTTCCTTTTCTTTTTCAAACCCCAGGGTGCTGATCAGGGAGCATTTCAGCCCCGGAGAAAACCCCTCATCCTGCAGCAGCGCCAGCAGCCTCGGGTCATTGTGGTCTCTATCCGGGTACCTCATCCCGTAGTAATCGATCCACAGTTGGCACAGTTCCAGGCTCGACTGGTTTTCCACGATCCGCTGTACCAGTTCTTCTTCTGTATAATCGCCAATGCGTTTGGATACCGCGCCGATCCAGCAGATCAGGTCTTTGTCGGCCTGTCCTGTTTCCGCCGTTTCTTCCAGCGCTTCGTCCACGTCCGCTTTGAAATCCGCCGGGCTGAGGGCATAGAGCTTTTCCAAAATCTCCTCCTGGGTCAGCCCTTCCGTATGGCCCCAGACCACTTGGCGGTCTGCGGACACCAATGCGCTGGCCGAAACCAGCAGCGCCGTCGCAACGGCCAGCCCAACCGCTGGATACCATCTTCCCTTTTTCATTGCCTTTCCCCGCCTTTCTCTGGTCTGCTGCTCATATCCTCTGCTTTGTTATCATTCTATCTGTATGATTTCCCGAAAACAATCCCCTATTTTCAGCCAACACAAAGCGCCCAGGGCCGATCCCTGGGCGCTTTCCTTCTGCTTTTCACTTGCTTCTCAATCCCCGGTACGCATGCGCATGTGGGCGTCAAAATCCATGATCTTCCGTTGATAGGCCTGGTGCATCAAAGGGGATGAAAGCATAAAATCCGCCGTGGCCCGGTTGGTGGCCAAGGGGATGTTATACAGTGCCGCGATGCGCAGCAGCGCCTTCACATCAGGGTCGTGGGGCTGCTGGGTCAGCGGATCCCAGAAAAAGATCATAAAGTCCACTTGCCCCTCTGTGATCCGGCTGCCCAACTGCATATCGCCGCCCAGCGGGCCGCTTCGATAAGGCGTCACATCCAGCCCGGTGTGCCGGGCCACCAGGGCGGCTGTGGTGCCTGTGCCGCACAGCGCGTGGCGGGCCAGCTCCTCTTTGTGCTCCATGGCCCATTCGATCAGGTCTTGTTTCCGGTTGTCATGGGCCACCAAAGCGATGTGCTTGCGGGGCTCCATGGTGATGGTCGTAAATCCTTCTGTCATTGCAATTCTCCTTATTGCTTCTTTTTCATCCTTTTTCACACCTCGATTATAATCTTTTTTTGCGTCCATGAAAACCGTTTGCCGGTAAAGTTTTCTTGACAAATTCCCCCGTGTCCCCCTATCATGCTATCATAGAGATAAAACCAGAAAACCCACAGCCAAAGGAGCGATCAGGATGGATTGGCAGCAGGAATTTCAGCGCTGGGTCTCCAGCCCGGCATTGACGTCTGAGCAGCGGCAGGACCTGGAGCAGATGGCCGAGCCCGTGCGCCGCGCCAATTTTGGCAGCCGCCTGCATTTCGGCACGGCGGGCCTTCGGGGCGTGATGGCGTTGGGCCCCGCTTGCATCAACACGTTTACTCTGGGTCAGGCCGTCACCGCCTTTGGCCGTTGGCTGCTGGATGCCGACTCCGCTGCCCGGCAGGATGGTGTCTGTATCTGTTACGACGCCCGCCACGGCAGCGATGCGCTGGCCGAATTGGCGGCCCGCTGCCTGTCTGCCCTGGGCCTGCCTGTCCACCTCTTCACCCAGCCCCGCCCCACGCCGGAGCTCTCCTTTGCCGTGGGCCACCTGGGCGCTGCCGGTGGGCTGAATATCACAGCCAGCCACAACACCGCCGAATACAATGGCTGCAAGTTTTACCGCCGGGGCGGCGCCCAACTCACCGACCCCCAGTGCGCCCAAGTGGCCGCCCAGATGGAAGGGCTGCCCCTGTTGGCTGCCCCGCCTGCCGGCGCCCCCGCCCTGATCCACCCGTTGGCCCAAGCACTGGATGAAGCCTACTGCCAAGCCATTTGCCAAGGCCTGCCCCAGCCGCCCACTGCTGTCCCCTGGGCCGGCAAGCTGCGCATCGTCTACACGCCCCTCCACGGGGTGGGCGGTCTGCTGCTGCCCGGGTTGCTGGCCCGCTGCGGTTTTACCCAGTTGTTTGCCGTCAATGCCCAAATGGAACCGGATGGCGCATTCCCCACTGTGGCCTCCCCCAACCCGGAAGACCCCGCCGCCTTTGCCCTGGCGCTGGAAGAGGCCCGCCGGGTGGACGCCCACTTGATCATCGCCACAGATCCGGACGCCGACCGGGTGGCTTTTCAGGTGAAACACGGCGGCGCCTACCGCCCCCTTTCCGGCCACCAGACCGGCTGTCTGTTGGCGGATTTTTTGCTGACTGCCCACGGCGCTATGGGCTGTCTGCCTGCTTCCCCCTTCCTGGTCAAAAGCTTGGTCACCACCCAGCTGGCCCGCCGGGTGGCAGAATCTCACGGCGCCGCCTGCTATGAGACCTTCACCGGCTTTAAGCACATGGCAGGCCTGGCCCAGCAGCTGGAGCAGGCGGGAAAGGGCCACTGTATTTTGGCCTTTGAAGAGGCCATCGGCTGTATGATCGGCAGCCATGCCCGGGATAAAGACGGCCTGGCCGCTACCCTGGCCATGTGCCAGCTGGCTGCCTGCTGCCTGGCGGAGGGGCAGACGGTATGGGATGCGCTGGAGGACCTGTTCCGCCGGTGCGGCCAATACCGGGAGGACGCCTGCCAGCGGGTCTATCCTGGGCCCGACGGCAACCTCCGGCGCCAGCAAGTCATGGAGGGCTTGCGCCAGAAGCCGCTCGCTTCGCTGGATGGCCTGCCCCTTGTGGCCATCCGGGACTATTTGGAAGGTTTCCGGTGGGAGATCGCCGCAAATTCACGGCAATCCCTTCCCCTTTCCGGTGAAAATATGATATACTATGAAATAGCTGGCGGTACGGCCCTTGCCATCCGCCCTTCCGGCACAGAGCCGAAAATCAAGTGCTATCTGCTGGCCCATGGCTCTACGGTCCAGGCCTGTGAACAGGTGCTTCAGCACCTGCGCCGGGCTGTTCCCGCCCTGCTGGGCCCGCAGGACTAAGCTGTTCAAAGGAGTAATGAAAATGAGCAAGACCCCGGTTGCCAAAGGGGCAAAAAAAGAGGAAAAACAAAAGCCCCATATCCTTCTTGTATTGATCCCCGTCTGCCTGGTCGCCCTGGTGATCATCGCAGCGGTGCTGCTTTTGTTGCCCTCGCTCCGAGGCGATCAATCCAACCCCCAAAAATTGATGCAGAAATACTACGAAAACCTATACGCCGGCGATCTGAACCTGCTTTCGGAGTGTATGCCGGAGGAATTGCGGGAACGCTTTGAACAGGTGAGCACCTTAGGCGGCGTCAGCAGCAACATCTACATCACCTACCGGCAGGAGATGATCACCGAAGTAGGCACTGACCCCCAGGTGGAAGTCACAGTGACTTCCAATGAAAATGCGGGCTCGGCCAAGCTGACCGAAGTGCGCAGCGATTTCCCCGATGCCAGCGTTGCCAACCAGATCGACTTCCAAGTGAAAGTCACTGGCAGCGAAGGCTCCACCACCATGGAGGGCTCCACCTATGTGACCCAGATCAAAGGCCAGTGGTATCTGACCACCTACAACCTGCTGCTGGATAAAGTCAGCTGACCCATAGAGACAGACAATCCCCAGATGTTCGACATCTGGGGATTTTTTTGCCTGCCGCAGGGCTTGCGCCGGCCGGTTCTGCCATCATGGGGCTGTCGGGCTTTCGCTCCCTTTCCAATAGGGGGCCAACAGCGTATCTTTCATCGTCCCGCTGTAATCCACCGCCCACTGCAACAGGTCAAACTTGCCGTCGGTCATGCAAAAATAGAGCAAGGCCCCAAACTCGGCAAAGACCATCAGCCGCGCCAATTCCTCGGTAGGCGTGGCGGGGCACAGCTCTCCTTTTTCAATGGCGGTCTCCAAAAACTTTTGAATGGTGGCGGCGGATTCATCGATCTTGTTTTTTTCGCCGGCTTTCTTGGTGCTCGCCGAATCCATGGCATGGTAGGCGATCCACTGCCGGTTGAAATTCGGCCCATAATCTTCCACCATCAGTTTGGCCCATTCTCGGAAGTAGTAGCGGAGCTTTTCTTCCAAAGGTCGCTCCTCCATAGCATCCAGACATTGGTCCAGCTGGTCGTACAGGCTCCGCTCCACATAAAGGATCACTTCATCTTTGGAAGAGAAATAATGGTAGAAGTTCCCCACCGACATGCCGCACGCCTGGACGATTTGGGATATGGTCACATTTTGATAGCCTTTCTCTCCAATGAGCCCTTTGGCCGTCTCGAAGATCTTTCTGCGGGATGCCTGGGCTTGCTCTTGCCGCTTCGTCATGGAGCCACCGCCTTTCTCCTTTCCACCATGATATCGGCCCTCCGGAACCTTTGTCAACCGGAATCCTCCATAAATTTTTCTTGACAGCCCCGGGGAATGGAGGTATACTTTTCACAAAATTCAATTCACCGAATATCATTCTGTTAATTTCCCTCCTGCATCCTCCCTTCGCAGGGCCGGTGAAAAGATCCATTCGTGTTGGGCAATAAAAAAATGTGTAAAGTTTCACGGTTGGTCCTTCCCTCCCCCTAGGCGCCGCAGGTCACGGTGGTTTCGGCAGAGGTCTTCAACCACATTTCCATCCGTGCCGTGCCTATGGTGCGTACTTTACGCGTTCTGCATATAGATCAAATCAATTTTTCGAGGTGAAAGAAATGAAGTGGAAGTTCAAACATTCTCTGGGCATTTTGCTTACGCTCACTTTGCTGGTCGGCCTGTTTGCCGGTTGCTCCCAGGGGGACACTCCCTCCAACTCCGGCACGAGTGCAAACGATCGGGACAGCATTGTGATCGCCACCTTGGGCGAAACGCCTTCGGTCCATCCCTATGACCACAATGCTACTGCGGGTTCCTATATGAACCTGCTGACTTATGACACCCTGTTCCACAACGATGTGAACCAGAACCCCCAGCCCCATCTGGTGGAAAGTTATGAGAACATCGACGACAGCACCTGGCAGTTTACGCTGAAACAGGGGGTCTTGTTCCACAACGGCGAAGAGATGAAAGCCCAGGATGTGGAAGCTTCCATCGAATGGGCCATGACTTTTGCAGAGGTTATGCCATCCCACGAAAAAATGCTGGGCATCGATGTGGTCGACGACTACACCTTCACACTGCACACCGATGGCCCCTACGCTCTGTTGATCACCAACCTGGCCAGCCATGGCAACGCGATCCTGCCCAAGTCTCTGATCGACCAGGGCCATGACTTTGGGGAAGAACCCATTGGTTCGGGCCCCTATAAGCTGGTGGAATGGAACCGCGGCGACAGCCTGGTCTTTGAAGCCAATGAAGACTATTTCAACGGCGCGCCCGCCATCAAATCCATGACTTGGCGCATCATCCCAGAAGGCTCGGGCCGGACCATCGCACTGGAAGCTGGCGAAGTGGATGTGGTCATCGAAGTGGAGAGCATGGACTATGAACGCCTGAAGGAGACCGAAGGCATTACCGTGGCGGAATACGATTCCACCTCGATCACCTGGCTCTATTTGAACAATGAAGTCCCCGGATTGGATAACCAGAATGTGCGGCACGCCATCAACTCTGCCATCAACAAAGAGAGCGTGGTAGAAGTGGCACTCAACGGCTTGGGCACACCGGCCATCGGTCAGCTGCCCAGCAATTTGGCAGGGTATAGCGAAGAAAATGCCGATGCCTATGATGTGGAACGGGCCCGTGAATTCTTGGCCGCTTCCGGTGTAGATCCCTCTACGTTGAGTTTTCCCATCATCACATCGAATGACACCAGAAGAAGGGCCGGCGAAGTGATCCAGGCCAATCTGCAGGAAATCGGCATCAACGTAGAGCTGGAGAGCATGGATCTGGCCACTTATCTGAGCGCCACCTCTGAAGGGGATTATACGGCGGCCATCGGCGGCTGGACTTCCAATGTGCTGTTGGATTGCCTCATCGGCGTTTACCACAGCAGCGGCATCAATGCTTCCAACAAGACCCGCATCAGCGACCCGGAACTGGATGCGCTGATCGATGAAGCCGGCGTCACCTTGGATGAAGAAGAGCGCAATGCCATTTTGGAGCAAGCTTGTGCCCGGGCCAATGAGCTCTGCCCGGCCGCCCCGCTCTTTTTGGAGACAGGCCTGCGCGCCTACAATTCCGATTTGAAAGGCGTTGAGGTCAGCCAGTCCGGCACCATTTACTTTGACCGTGTCTCCTGGTAAGTTTTTTCATCCTGCCACACAAGAGGAGAGCAGCTCCAGGAAACTCATTTGAGAGCCCGGCGAAGTTGCCGCCGCAGTATACTTAGCCCGTGTGAAACGCTCCTGTGTGACAGCACATCCCCACGGCACAGAAGCCATTGATGCGGCTCTGCAAAATAGCATCCGCACCATGGAACAAACCAGTGGTATCTTCAATAGATCCATTGCGTATATTTTATCGCATTAAGATACAAATAGTATTGTTTCAATTTGATCGGAGCTCTATGTCCTTCCCGTATTCTGCGTGCGGTCACTGGATGCCATAAAAACAAACAGCGGCCAGGAGGTTTTCCTCCTGGCCGCATCTTTCTCTTTCATCCCTAGGCTTCCCGCCAGTCAAAGGGGAGCAGTTCTTCCAGTGTCATCACTTTGTCTTTTGCCACCATCACCTGAGCTTTGGAGTTTTCCGGCCCCAGCTGCGCCAAAAACTGACGGCAGCGGCCGCAAGGCGGCACGACCGCGCCGCTGTGATTGACCGCGATCACGTGATTATTCCGGGGCTCTTTGAGCCACCTGTCCGGACTTTGAGAGCCACCATTCCGGAGAATGAGAGCCACATATTCCGGTAATTCAGAGCCACTTTAGGCTCTATTACATAGATTTCCTTTATACTGTAAGAACACATCGTCTGATGTGAATACAGTTAAAGGAGGTCACCATTATGACCAAATATCGAGAGATCCTTCGCCTGAAAAGCTTAGGATTCAGTGAACGGAACATCGCACACAGCTGCGGCGTATCCCGTAACACAGTTGCCAAGGTCATCAAACGGGCTGCGGAAATAAATCTTTCCTGGCCACTGGATCATGACATGACCGACAGCGCACTTGAGGAAATGCTTTTCCCCAAGGTAAAATCAGCAACCAATAGAAGGATGCCTGATTATGACTACATCCGCAGGGAGCTCCTGCGTAATGGAGTCAACAAGAAGCTCCTATGGGTAGAATACTGTGAGGAATGCCGTATGAATGGCGAAGAACCTCTCATGTATTCTCAGTTCTGCTACTACATCCAAAAAGATGAAGAAAAGCGCAGGGCAACCATGCACATCCCACGGAAACCGGGTGAGCAGATCGAAGTAGATTGGGCCGGTGATCCGACACGGCTCATCGATCCAGACACCGGTGAGATCACGGAGGCATGGATATTTGTAGGAGTCCTTACTTACAGCCAGTATACCTTTGTAAAGGCATACCTGAACCAGAAGACAGACAACTGGATCAAAGCGCATATCCAGATGTTTGAATTCTTCGGCGGCGTTACACCGATGCTTATTCCAGATAACTGTTCTACGGCAGTGAATCATTCGAAAAGTGACTGGTATACCACCGCGCTGAATACTACTTATCATGAGCTGGCAGAACATTATAATATCGCCATTATTCCGGCAAGAGTCCGGAAGCCCAAGGATAAACCAAATGCAGAAGGTTCCGTTGGTAAGATCTCCACATGGATCACAGCGGCCCTCCGCAATGAACAGTTTTTCTCTCTTGCAGAATTAAACGCTGCGATCCGCGAAAAGCTGGATGCCTACAATGCAAGAAAGTTTCAAAAGAAGGATGATAGCAGGCTCAGTTTATTTCTTGGGGAAGAAAAGCCATTGCTGGCACCGTTGCCTGCCACACCCTTCGAACTGGCTGAGTGGAAACAGGCCACTGTCCAGTTCAACTATCACATCACAGTAGACAAAATGTACTACTCCGTGCCTTATCAGTATATCAAAGATAAGGTCGATGTGCGCATAACAGAAACAACGATTGAAATATTTTATCATCACAACCGGATTGCCTCGCATCGCCGTCTCCATGGCAGGAGCGGCCAATACTCCACGGTAATGGAACATATGCCGCCAGACCATCAGAAATATCTGGAATGGAACGGTGACCGTTTCCGCAGATGGGCAGATTCGATTGGAACCAACACAAGGAAGGTGGTTGATGCAATCTTAACCTCCGGCAGGGTGGAACAGCAGACTTACAGAAGCTGTATGGGGCTGTTGAAGCTGGCTGAGAAGCATTCTCCTGCAAAATTGGAAGAGGCTTGCAATAGAGCGCTTCTGTATTCCAGAACACCCAGTTATAAAAGTATCAAAAATCTATTAGCTGCCATGAAAGAGGATTCCCAATATGTATCCCAGAATACGGAATCTTCTTCATCAGAGACACACGCACAAACACATGGCATTACAAGAGGTGCCAGATACTACGGAGGTAAAAGATCATGACCAATCAGAGTACCATTGATAAACTGATCGAGATGCGCCTGTCATCCATGGCAGATGCATTCCGGATCCAGATGAATGATTCTGCAATGAAGGAAGTTCCGTTTGAAGACCGCTTCGGCATGCTGGTTGATGTTGAGTATACAAACCGGAAAAACAACCGCCTGAAAAGGCTGATCCGTCAGGCAGAACTGGAGCAGCCAGACGCCAGCATCGCAGCCATCGACTATCAATCCGGCCGGAAGCTGAACAAAGCCTTGATCAGCCGTCTGGCAACCTGTGAATACATCTCAGAGTACCGCAACATTTTTATTACCGGTGCCACCGGAAGCGGTAAGACCTATATGGCATGTGCTTTCGGTATGGAGGCATGTAAACACTATTACACTGTGAAATATGTCCGCCTTCCGGATTTGTTGCTGGATCTGCAGGCAGCCAGGGATGCCGGTACATTTACCAACGTGCTCAAGAAGTACACGAAACCGGTTCTGTTAATTATTGATGAATGGCTCCTGCTCAAGCTGACCGAGTCCGAAGCCAGAAATCTTTTTGAACTGATCCACAAACGCAGGAAGAAGTCATCGACCATCTTCTGCTCCCAGTTCCGGGAAAACGAGTGGTACCAGCAGATCTGCAGCGGTGAGAGTACTCTTGCAGATGCCATCATGGATCGCATTTCATACGATTCATATAAAATCAACATCGAGAGCATCGATCCATCAAGAGACCTTTCCATGAGAGAGGTATATGGTCTGGATCCTGCCCAAGCTGAGTAACTATCAACAGGTGGCTCCGTCAGTCCGGACAGGTGGCTCTCGCCACACCGGACTGGCGGCTCCGCCGCACCGTAATATTCAATCACGGCCACGATGTGGTTTTCCCCCGCTGTCACCATGGCGGCTGCGGCAGCGTGCTCCGCACAAAAGCCCATGGAACAGGCGGTGTCGATGTTGGCGCCCAGGTAAATGGCGCCGCTGTCTGTCAGCAATGCGGCTCCGACCGCCCCGACTTCGGTGTGCGGGGTCAATGTCCGAGGCTTCGCCACCCCCAGGGCCATTTCATACAGCTTATCAAAATCCACTGTCTGCATCCTGTCAAAACCTCCTCGATCCAGCCGATGGTTTGTGCCCATCGGCATCTTATATGAAAATAAGGGATTGTCCCGATGGCATCATGCTCGGGACAATCCCTTGGTCACAGCAGATCAGATCAGTTCGATGATCGCCATTTCCGCGCCGTCGCCTCTTCTGGGCCCGATGCGGGTAATGCGCACATAACCGCCGTTGCGGTCGGCATATTTGGGGGCAATTTCGTCAAAAGTCTTTTTGACAACAGCCTCTTTGGTGATAAAGGCAAAGGCCTGCCGCTTGGCGGCCAGTGTGTTCTTCTTGCCCAAAGTGATCATCTTTTCGGCCAGAGGTCTCACCTCTTTGGCGCGAGTAACGGTAGTCTCTATCTTTCCGTTCTCCAGCAGATAGGTGACCATGGCGCGCAGCATAGCTCTGCGGTGGTCGGTCGGTCTGCCGAGTTTGCGGGTTCCTGGCATAATTTTACCTCCTTACGGTGCGCCGGCGATGCCCAAGGCAGCTGCGGCGCGTTATCCGCCGCCGGGGCGATGCCCCGGCGCGGCGCTGTCGATCAGTTGTTATCGCCCGAGCTGAGCTTTAGGCCCATGTCATCCAGCTTTTTGATGACTTCTTCCAGGGATTTGCGGCCCAGGTTGCGCACTTTCATCATATCTTCTTCCGAAGTGTTGATCAGGTCGGCAACGGTGTTGATGCCGGCGCGCTTGAGGCAGTTGAAGGAACGGACCGACAGATCCATCTCCTCAATGGTCATCTCAAGCACTTTATCCTGGGTGGTTTCGCTCTTTTCCACCACCGTGGATCTGCTGCCAATCTCATCGGAAAGATCCACGAACAGGCTCAGGTGGTCTGTCAGGATCTTGGCGGCCAGGGAGACGGCATCGCGGGCAGCGATGGTCTTATCTGTCCACACTTCCAAAGTCAGGCGGTCAAAGTCCGTCATGTCGCCTACGCGGGCATTTTCCACCACATAGTTGACTTTATAGACAGGGGTGTAGAGGGAATCCACCGGAATCAGGCCGATCACCGGCTGCGCGGGCTTGTTGCGCTCGGCCAAGGCATAGCCGCGGCCGTGGTTGATGGTCATTTCCATGGTGAATTTGGCGTCCGGCATCAGCGTGCAGATGGGATGGTCGGGGTTCAAAATCTCCACGTCACTGTCGCCGCGGATATCGCCGGCTGTGACCAGGCCCGGGTTGCTGGCCTCGATGTATACAGTCTTCTCACCTTCGCAATGGAGCTTGGCGATGATACCCTTCACATTCAGAACGATCTCTGTCACGTCTTCTTTGACGCCCGGGATCGTGGAAAACTCATGCTGCACACCGTCGATCTTAATGGTGGTGACGGCGGTGCCGGGCAGCGAGGAGAGCAAGATTCGGCGGAGTGAGTTGCCCAGGGTTGTTCCATACCCGCGCTCCAGGGGTTCTACCACAAATTTGCCGTAAGAACCGTCTTCCTGGCAATCAACGCACTCAATGCGGGGCTTTTCAATAGCTATCAAAAGAATACCCTCCTATCATAAACTTGCCTGCGTGAACTTCAATGAGGGCTGCTATTATTTCGAGTACAATTCGACGATCAGGTGCTCGGCGACCTCATAATCAATGTCGTCCCGGGCGGGCATGGCAACGATCTTGCCTTCGAAGGAATCCTTCGCCTTCTCGATCCACTTGGGGCAGACAGACTTGCTGTTTTCCTCCAGCAGAGTCTTAAACTTCACACTGCTGCGGGACTTTTCGCGCACAGCCACCACATCGCCCGGCTTGACTTGGTAAGAGGGGATGTTGACCTTGTGGCCGTTGACTGTAAAGTGCGCGTGGCTCACCAGCTGGCGGGCCTCCCGGCGGGTGTTGGCAAAGCCCATGCGGAACACCACGTTGTCCAGGCGGCGCTCCAGCTCCTGCAGCAGGATCTCGCCGGTGATGCCCTGCTTGCGCTCGGCTTTCTCATAATAGGCGCGGAACTGCTTTTCCAGCACGCCATAGATGAACTTGACCTTCTGCTTCTCGCTCAGCTGCATGCCGTATTCCGACTGCTTGCGGCGGGTCTGCTTGGGCTGGCGCTTTGTGGACTTGGAGTAACCAAGGACTGCGGGGGAAAGATCCAGCGTTTTGCAACGCTTGAGAATGGGCTGCATATTCTTAGCCATGATTGGTTTCCTCCTTCATTAAACTCTTCTTCTCTTGGGCGGGCGGCAGCCGTTGTGGGGGATGGGTGTCACGTCTTTGATCATGGTGACTTCCAGCCCGGCAGCCTGCAGGGCACGGATCGCCGCTTCGCGTCCAGAGCCAGGGCCCTTCACATAGACTTCCACCGTCTTCAGGCCATGCTCCATAGCGGCCTTGGCGGCAGTCTCCGCCGCTGTCTGCGCGGCAAAGGGAGTGGATTTTCTGGAGCCGCGGAAGCCCAGGCCACCCGAAGAAGCCCAAGACAGGGCGTTGCCGTTCAGATCGGTGATGGTGACGATTGTATTGTTGAAGGAAGCGCGGATGTGGGCCGCACCCTTCTCGATGTTCTTGCGTTCGCGGCGCTTTCTGGTAGCGCCTTTCTTCGCAGCTTGTGCTTTAGCCATTCGTTGCTCCCTCCTTACTTCTTCTTATTGGCAATGGTCTTCTTGGGACCTTTGCGGGTTCTGGCGTTTGTCTTGGTGCGCTGCCCTCTCACAGGCAGGCCCTTTCTGTGCCGCACGCCCCGGTAAGAGCCGATCTCCACCAGACGCTTGATGTTCATTGCGTTTTCACGGCGCAGGTCGCCTTCTACCTGGTAGTTGTGTTCGATGACATCGCGCAGCTTGGCGACTTCGTCATCCGTCAGGTCCTTGACGCGGGTGTCGGGGTTCACACCGGTTTTATTCAAAATCTCGTTGGAGAGGGAGCGGCCAATGCCAAAAATATAAGTCAGACCGATCTCCACTCTTTTTTCGCGGGGAAGGTCAACACCGGCAATACGAGCCATTGATTACAGCACCTCCTGTATAGTTATCAGCCCTGTCTTTGTTTATGCTTCGGATTTTCGCAGATGACCATGACGCGGCCTTTTCTGCGGATGATTTTGCATTTATCGCAGATCGGTTTTACGGACGGTTTCACTTTCATGTTCTGTACCTCCTGTCTGGGCGGCAAACAGCGGCCTACGCCCGCTTATTTGGATCGCCATGTGATCCGGCCACGTGACAGATCATAGGGAGACATCTCCAATGTCACCTTGTCACCGGGCAGGATTTTGATGAAGTTCATCCTGAGCTTGCCCGAGATGTGGGCCAACACCTTGTGGCCGTTGGCCAGCTCCACCTGGAACATAGCATTTGGCAACGCCTCTATAACGGTACCTTCCACTTCGATCATATCTTCTTTTGCCAAACGAAATTACCTCCTCGGTCATTCTGCAATCGTGGGCTGCTGCCATTCCTGCAGCGCCCTGCGGACATCACTGTTTGACAATTTCGCCCCTTCGCGCAGGCGGCGGGCCAGTTCCTCCTGGCCATGGGATACAAACCGCACATGCTTTCGCTTTTTGCGCTTCGGGCTTTCGACTCTGCGGAGCCGGCCATCGGCCAGCAGCAGATAATCGGCGTCTGTATCAAGCACCACCATCATCCGGCCTTGGTCTCGGCCGGATTGTGACAGCACAATATCCGACTTTTGTATCTCGGGAGCCATGTTATCCTCCGACAGCAGTCAGTATGATCGGATCGCCTTCGGTGATGACAATGGTGTTTTCATAGTGGGCAGAAAGGCTGCCGTCGGCAGTTTTCACCGTCCACCCGTCGGGGAGCACTTTCACCTTCCATGTGCCGATGTTCACCATCGGTTCCACTGCGATCGTCATCCCGGGCATCAGCCTCGGCCCATGGCCCGGTTCCCCAAAGTTGGGAACTTCCGGCGCTTCATGGAGCTTCGTGCCGACTCCATGCCCTACATAATCTCGCACAACGCCATAGCCACGGCTTTCGCAGTAGGCCCCAATGGCATGGGAGATATCGGAAATTCTTTGCCCTTTGCGGGCAAATTTGATACCTTCATAGAAGCTCTGCCGTGTTACGTCGATCAAACGCTGAGCTTCTTCGGAGATCTTGCCAGCGCCAAAAGTGGCGGCGCAATCGCCGTGGTACCCATCGTAACAGGCGCCTACGTCAATGCTGACGATATCGCCTTCCTGGATCTTCCGGTCTCCCGGAAAACCGTGGATCACCTCATCGTTGATCGAGCAGCAGATGGTGGCCGGAAAACCGCCGTAGCCCAAAAAGCTGGGCTTAGCCCCGGCCTTTTCGATCACCCGCCGCGCCGCCTCATCCAATTCGCGGGTCGTAACACCAGGCGCGACCAGTTCGCCGGCGGCCAGCAAAGCCGCTTTTGTGATCTGTCCCGCCTTTTGCATAATTTTTAATTCATGCGTCGATTTGATCGTGATCATAAGGATATCCCCAATGCTTCGAATACCAGCTTTGTGGTATCCGCCAGTTTTTTTTGTCCACGTACCGCCAACAGGAGCCCCTCTTGGCGGTAATATTCCTTCACCGGTTCTGTTTCCTCATGATAGATATGCAGGCGGTTCTCCACCACTTCGCGGCTGTCATCCTCCCTCAGGGCCAGCGGGCCGCCGCAGCGGTCGCATACGCCCGCCACTTTCGGGGGGTTATCTTCCACATGGTAAGTCGCCTGACATTTGGTGCAGATGCGCCGCCCTTCCATTCGCCGCTCGATCTCTTCATCGCTCACTTCGATGGAGAGGGCTGCATCGATCTGTGCAAAGCTGCTCAAGGCCTTCGCCTGAGGCAGCGTACGGGGGAACCCATCCAGAACATAGCCCTTTTGGCAATCGCTCTGCCCCACCCGTTCCCGCACCAGGTCAATCACAAGCTCATCGGGCACCAGTTTCCCAGATTCCATGTAGCTGTGTACCTTCTGGCCGATCTGTGTGCCTTGCTGCATGGCAGCCCGCAACAGATTGCCGGTGGAGATGGTGGGGATGCCCAGCCGGTCTGCGATCAGACCGGCTTGCGTGCCTTTTCCGGCACCGGGCGCCCCTAAAATCACTAATTTCATTTCAATGCCTCCATGCTCCCCGCATAGGCGCGGCTTTTATTCAAGGAAGCCCTTGTAATGGCGCATCAACATCTGCGCCTCAATCTGCTTGACAGTCTCCAGCGCAACGCCGACCAAGATCAGTACGGAGGTGCCGCCGATGGCCAAGCCACCCAGACCATTGATGTTACTCATGATCAAGGGGAAGATCGCAATGATGCCCAGGAAGAGCGCACCCATCAGGGTGATCTTATTGAGCACTTTGGCAATGAAGTCGGTTGTCGGCTTGCCGGGGCGGAAGCCCGGAATAAAGCCGCCGTTTTTCTTGAGGTTGTTGCTCACCTCAATGGGGTTGAACTGAATGGTCGCATAGAAGTAGGCAAAGCCGATGATCAGCAGGGCATAAACGACGATATACGCCACGCTGCCCTGGTTGAAGGCCTGGCCAAAGTTATACCAGAACGTACCCTCTTTGGGGTTGAGGAACTGGATCAGGGTGCCAGGGAAGCTGACGATGGACGAGGCGAAGATGATGGGCATAACGCCGGACATATTCACCTTCATCGGCAGGTAAGTGGATTGGCCACCGTACAGTTTGCGGCCTACCATGCGCTTGGCATACTGGATGGGCAAGCGGCGCTCGGCATTTGTGATAAACACGATAAAGCCGATCATCAGCACAGACACCACCAGGATGATGATAAGAGAAATGACATTCATGCTGCCGCTTCTCATGCCATTGATGATGGTCATAATGGCAGCGGGTCCCCGGGATACGATGGACGCAAACAGGATGATGGAAATGCCGTTGCCCACGCCTTTGCTGTTGATCTGTTCGCCCAGCCACATGATAAAGGCAGAGCCAGCAGTAAAGGTCATGATGATGACAATGGCGCTCCATGCATCAGTGCGGAGCAGCACGCCGCTGCTGCGCAGCATGATGTAATAGGTCCAGCCCATCAGCAGCGACAGCGCGATCGTCACATAGCGGGTGATCGAAGCCAGCTTTTTGCGGCCTTCCTCACCGCCGTCCTTCACCATGCGCTCCAGGGCCGGAATGGCGACCTGCAGCAGCTGCATGATGATGGAGGAGTTGATATACGGATAAACCGACAGGGCAAAGATGGATGCTTGGGAGAAGCCGCCGCCGGACAGTGTGTTGAAATACCCCAGCAGGGTGTTGCTATACTGCTGGAAGATCTCAGCCAGGGACTCAGTGTCTACATAAGGCACATAGATGGCATAACCGAAACGAAAGATCACCAACGCGAAGACCACAAACAGCAGCTTTTTGCGCAGTTCCGGGATCCTCCACGCGTTTTTCAGTGTTTCTATCATGGCTTATACCACCTCCGCCTTGCCTCCGGCCGCTTCGATCTTTTCCTTTGCAGATTTGGAGAAACTCGCTGCCTTGACCGTCAGCTTTTTGGTCAGCTGGCCGTTGCCCAGCACTTTTACGCCGTCGCAGGCTTTGCCGATGACGCCTTTTTCCAGCATGGAGACGACACATACGGTATCGCCATCTTCAAAAGCGTTCAGGCTGCCCACGTTCACTTCGGCATAATGCTTGGCGAACACGTTGTTGAAGCCCCGCTTCGGCAGGCGTCTTGCCAGAGTGGTCTGGCCGCCTTCAAAGCCCGGGCGCACGCCGCCGCCGCTTCTGGCCCACTGGCCCTTGTGGCCGCGGCCCGCTGTTTTGCCGTTGCCGCTGCCAATGCCGCGGCCCTTGCGCCAAGCGGCCCGGTTGGAGCCCAGCGCGGGGGAGAGTTCATGCAGTTTCATTGGGCCACCTCCTATTCGCAAGTCTCAACAGAGAGCAGGTACCCAATGAGGGCGATCTTTCCCTGTGTTTGAGCGTTGTCGGGTTGCACGGTCACATCGCCGGGCCGCTTCAGGCCCAGGGAATGAGCGGTGGCGATGTGTTTTTGCAGTCTGCCGGCCAGACTTTTCTTGAGAGTGATCTTCAGAGTATTCATGAGATTCCCCTCCTTATCGTGCCAGCTGTTCCACGGGGATACCCCGGGCAGCAGCCACTTGTTCCGCATTGCGGAGCGATTTCAGGCCTTCCATGGTGGCAGACACTACATTCTGCGGGTTGTTGCTCCGCAGGCTCTTTGTGCGGATATCCTTAACGCCAGCCATTTCCAGCACAGCGCGCACAGCGCCGCCGGCGATCAGGCCGGTACCGGGAGCGGCGGGCTTGAGCAGCACTTTGCCGGCCCCAAAGGTGCCCAGCACTTCGTGGGGGATGGTGGTGCCATCCAGCGAAATGCGGACCAGGTTTTTCTTGGCGTCTTCAATGCCCTTGCGGATGGCGTCGGGGACTTCGGAGGCCTTGCCCAGGCCGAAGCCCACAATGCCGTTTTGGTCGCCCACCACCACAAGCGCGGCAAACTTAAAGATACGGCCGCCCTTTACGGTCTTGGAAACGCGGTTCAGGGAAACGACTTTCTCTTGCAGTTCCAGGGTGCTTGCGTCTATTAAACGTGCCATAATCTACCTCCTCTTAAAACTGGAGTCCGCCCTCGCGGGCGCCCTCTGCGAGTTCCTTGACACGGCCGTGGTAGAGATAGCCGCCGCGGTCAAACACCACATTGCTGATCCCCTTGGCTTTCGCCCGTTCGGCCACCATCAGGCCGACTTTTTTGGCCGCTTCCTTATTGCCGCCGTAAGAACCAAAGTCCTTTTCGGTGGAGGAGGCAGAAACAAGTGTTACACCATTTGCGTCGTCGATCACCTGCGCATAGATGTGGTTCGCGCTGCGGAACACATCCAGGCGGGGACGTTCTGCTGTGCCGGAAATAGCGGCGCGCACTCTCTTGTGCCGTTTCAGGCGCTGAGCGTTTTTGTCGATCTTCTTAACCATTGATGCGCACCCCCCTTATTTCTTCTTACCGCCGGCCTTGCCTTCCTTGCGGCGCACGACCTCGGTAGCATATTTAATGCCTTTGCCCTTATAGGGTTCGGGCGGTCTCTTCTCACGTACTTCAGCGGCAAACTGGCCGACCTTCTGCTTGTCGGGGCCCGAGATGATGATCTTATTGGGCGCCGGGCACTCGATCGTAATGCCGGGGATCTCATCCATGATCACCTGATGGGAATACCCCAGGTTCATCACCAGCTGTTTGCCCTGCTTTGCCACACGGTAGCCAACGCCGTTGACTTCCAGTTCTTTGCTGTAGCCTTTTTCCACGCCTTCCACCATGTTGGCGATCAGGGTGCGGGTCAGGCCGTGCAGCGATTTGTGCAGTTTGTCTTCCGAGGGGCGGCGAACTACGACGTGGCCGTCCTCCAGCGCGATCTGCATGTCTTTGTGCATCTCCTGTGTCAGTTCGCCCTTGGGCCCTTTCACATGCACTACGTTGCCCTTCACATCGACGGTCACACCGGCGGGGATGCTAACGGGCTGCTTTCCGATTCTGGACATATTCCGTTATCCTCCCTTACCAAACGAATGCCAGGACTTCGCCACCGACATTCAGCTCGCGGGCTTTCTTGTCGGTCATGATGCCCTTCGATGTGGAAATGATGGCGATACCCAAGCCTTTGAGCACTTTGGGCAGCTCATCGGCGCCGGCATACACCCGCAGACCGGGCTTGGAAACGCGGCGCAGGCCGCAGATCGCCTTTTCCTTGTTGCTTTTCAGTGTGATATGGATCATGCCCTGAGCGCCGTCATCCACCAGCTCAAAGGCCTTGATATACCCTTCGTCCAGCAGGATCTGCGCAATGGCGCGCTTCATGCCGGATGTGGGGACATCCACCGTGGTATGCCGGGCGGATGTGGCGTTGCGGATACGCGTCAGCATATCGGCAATAGGGTCTGTAATAACCATTGATTATCCTCCTTGCAGAAGTTAGAGATTGGTTTCCCATCTCCACTTTTCTTTGGGCGGGGCCATGCCCCTTTTCACGTTTGTGGCGCCAAGCGCCGTTTTGCACTTACCAGCTGGCTTTGCGCACGCCGGGGATCTGGCCCTTGTAGGCCAGCTCGCGGAAGCAGATACGGCAGATGCCATAGTTGCGCAGGTAGGCGTGAGGCCGGCCGCAGATCTTGCATCTGTTGTAGTTTCTTGTGGAATATTTGCTGCCGCGCTGCTGCTTCAAAATCATAGACTTCTTAGCCATGCAAACTCTCCTCCCTCTTATCTGGCAAAGGGAGCGCCGAGCAGTGTGAGCAGCTCTCTTGCCTCTTCATCGTTCTGTGCAGTTGTGGTAAACACGATGTCCATGCCGCGGATCTTGTCGATCTTGTCGTACTCGATCTCCGGGAAGATCAGCTGCTCCTTCACGCCCACAGCATAGTTGCCGTGGCCGTCAAAGCCGTTGGGGTTGATGCCGCGGAAGTCACGGACGCGGGGCAGAGCCACATTGAAGAAGCGGTCCAGGAACTCCCACATACGGTCGCCGCGCAGAGTGACTTTGGCGCCGATGGGCATCCCTTCACGCAGTTTGAAGTTGGCCACAGACTTCTTGGCCTTTGTGACCAGGGCCTTCTGGCCTGTGATCTTGGCCAGGTCGTTGCACACGGCATCCAGCGCTTTGCTGTTGTCGCGGGCCTCGCCGCAGCCCACATTCACGGTGATCTTATCCAGGCGGGGGATCTGCATGGTGCTGGTGTAGTTGAACTTCTTCATCAGCGCCGGGGCGATCTCACCCTGGTATTTCACCTTCAGGCGGGGCACATACTTTTCTTCCATATTAGCCATTGTATCTTCCTCCTCCCGTTAAATGGTCTCGCCGCATTTGCTGCAGACTCTGACCTTCTCGCCGGAGGCAAGAATCTGATGCTTGACTCTTGTAGGCTTATCGCACTTGGGGCACACGCGCATCACTTTGCAAGCCCGGATGGGGGTCTCCTGCTTCATAATGCCGGAAGGATCGCCCTGTCTGCGGGGTTTTACATGCTTTGTCGCAAAATTCACGCCCTCGACCACCACTTTGCCAGCGGCGGGCTGGGTGGAAAGGACCTTGCCCTTTTTGCCCTTGTCTTTGCCGGAAAGCACTATGACGGTATCGCCCTTTTTCACATTGAGTGTATTCATAGCGTCCTCCTTACAATACTTCCGGTGCCAGGGAGAGGATCTTCATGTAATCTTTCTCACGAAGCTCTCTCGCCACGGGCCCAAAAATACGAGTTCCTCTGGGGTTTTTGTCTTCTCTGATGATTACAGCCGCGTTTTCATCAAAGCGGATGTAAGAGCCATCCTGCCGGCGCAGCCCCTTCTTGGTGCGCACGATGACAGCGCGGACAACTTCGCCCTTCTTCACCATGCCGCCGGGCGCCGCCTTGCGGACGGAAGCGACGATCACGTCGCCGATGTTACCGTATCTGCGGGTAGAGCCGCCGAGAACACGGATGCATTTCAGTTCCTTCGCGCCGGTGTTATCCGCTACGCGAAGATAAGATTCCTGCTGTACCACGGCAAACCCTCCTTACTTAGCTTTTTCGATGATGCTCACAAGACGCCATCTCTTGTCTTTGGAGAGAGGTCTTGTTTCCATGACTTTGACGCGGTCGCCGATGCTGGCTTCGTTCTTTTCGTCATGGGCCTTCAGTTTATACGTTCTATTGAGGAACTTTTTATACAGCGGATGCTGTACTCTGTCTTCGATCGCAACCACGATGGTCTTATCCATTTTGTCCGAAACGACCTTGCCCACCATCGTCTTGCGGAAAGCTCTTTCGCTCACCTGCGTAACCTCCTTTACCGCTTAGGACCGGGCCGCAAGCTCGCGCTCACGGATGATGGTCTTGATTCTCGCGATATCTCTCTTGACTTCGACGATCTTGTTGGGGTTATCCAACTGGTTGACAGCGTGCTGAAGTCTGAGATTGAAGAGATCTTTTTTCAGATCGCCGAGCTTTGCGTTGAGCTCTTCGGCAGACAATTCACGGATCTCACTTGCCTTCATCATACTTCACCACCTGTTTTCTCTTCGAAGTCCGCACGTTTGACAAACTTGGTCTTGACAGGCAGTTTATAGCCGGCCAGACGCATGGCTTCGCGGGCAACTTCCTCGCTCACGCCGCCAATTTCGAACATCACTCTACCGGGCTTGACAACGGCCACCCAGTATTCGGGAGAACCTTTACCGGAACCCATGCGGGTCTCGGCGGGCTTTTCTGTCACAGGCTTGTCGGGGAAGATCTTGATCCAAACCTGGCCGCCTCTTCTGATATAACGGGTCATGGCGATACGGGCGGCCTCGATCTGGTTGCTGGTGATCCAGGCCGGCTCAGTCGCCATCAGGCCGAAGTCGCCGTTGGAGACAAAATTGCCTCTGGTGGCTTTGCCCTTCATACGGCCTCTGTGTACTCTGCGGTATTTTACTCTCTTAGGCAGAAGCATTACTGAGCGCCTCCTTCCGTTTTCGGGGGTCTGGCAGCGGGAGCGCCCTGGCCGTTGTTCTGGTTCCGGTAGCCGCCGTTGCCGCGGTTTTGGTAACCGCCCTGGCGATTGCCCTGGCCGTTACGGTTCTGGTAGCCGCCCTGGCGGTTGCCGCCGCGGCCATTGCGATTGTTGCGCCGGTCGCCATCGCGGCGGTCACGGCGGTCACGGCGGGGAGCCTCCACCTCGGTGGTGCGGGGGCCGCCGGTGAGAATTTCACCCTTGTACAGCCAAACCTTTACGCCGATGCGGCCGTAGGTGGTGTTGGCCTCTGCAAAGCCGTAGTCGATGTCGGCGCGCAGGGTCTGCAGGGGGATAGTGCCATCGTGATAGTGCTCGGTGCGGGCGATCTCAGCGCCGCCCAGACGGCCGGAAACGCTGACCTTGATGCCCTTGGCGCCCAGTTTCATGGCGCGGCCGATGGCCTGCTTCATAGCACGGCGGAAGGAGACGCGCTTTTCCAGCTGGGCGGCGATGTTCTCGGCCACCAGCTGGGCGTTCAGGTCGGGGGACCGGACTTCCACGATGCTGATGTTCACGTTCTTTTTGATCATCTTTTCCAGCTCGACCCGGAGCTTTTCGATCTCGGAGCCGCCCTTGCCCACGATGATGCCGGGGCGGGCACAGTGGATGATGATCTTGACCTGCTTGCTGTTCCGCTCGATCTCGATCTGGGGCACGCCGGCGGCATACAGCTTTTTCTTCAGGAACTTTCTGATGTTATAATCTTCTACCAAAAGGTCGCCGAAGGCGTCGTCTTTGGCATACCAGCGGGAGTCCCAACCCTTGATTACGCCCACGCGCAGACCGTGGGGATTGACTTTCTGGCCCATAACTTACCTCCTGCCCTTATTCTTTTTCTTTCAGGACGATCGTGATGTGCGATGTCCTTTTGAGGATGCGGAACGCTCTGCCCTGGGCGCGGGGACGAACTCTCTTCATCACGGGGCCGGGGCACACGAACACTTGGTCCACATACAAAGCGTCGGTGTTCATGTTGTGGTTGTTTTCTGCATTGGCCGCCGCGCTCTTCAGCAGCTTCAGCATGGGTTCGCTGGCTGCCTTGGGAGTGTTCATCAATATGGCAGCGGCCACGCCCACCTCTTTACCGCGGATCAGATCGCAGACGATCTTCACTTTGCGGGGAGAGATGCGGACATGCTTTAAATAAGCTCTTGCTTCCATCTGTCTTTCCTCCTAAGGCTTACTTACCATTATTGGACGTTTTGCTGCCCGCGTGGCCGCGATAGGTGCGGGTGGGGGCAAATTCGCCCAGCTTATGGCCGACCATGTCTTCTGTGACATACACAGGCACATGCTTTCTGCCGTCGTGCACGGCAAAAGTATGTCCTACAAACTGAGGAAAGATGGTGGAGGCGCGGGACCAAGTCTTCAGCACTCTCTTTTCCCCTGTCTTATTCAGTTCATTGACCCTCTTTATGAGCTCGGGAGCCACAAAGGGGCCCTTCTTTACGCTTCTGCCCATGTGTTGTGTCTCCTTTCTTTATTTGCCGTTGCGGCGTCTTACGATCTGCTTGTCAGTGCGGTTCTTGGTCTTGCGAGTCTTGTAACCCATGGTGGGCTTGCCCCACGGGGTAACAGGGCTCGGACGGCCAATGGGGCTCTTGCCCTCGCCGCCGCCGTGGGGGTGGTCGCAGGGGTTCATAACAGAGCCGCGCACAGTGGGCCGGAAGCCGCGGTGGCGGGTGCGACCGGCTTTGCCGATCTGCACGTTTTCATAATCGATGTTGCCCACTTGGCCGATGGTGGCCTTGCAGTTCATGCGGATGTACCGCACTTCGCCGGAGGGCAGGCGGACCTGAGCGGCTTCGCCTTCCTTGGCCATCAGCTGAGCCGCGCCGCCGGCGCTGCGCACCAGCTGGGCGCCCTTGCCGGGATACAGCTCGATGTTGTGGATGATGGTGCCCAGGGGGATGTTGGCGATGGGCAGGCAGTTGCCCGGCTTGATGTCCGCCGTGGCGGAGGAGTACAGCACGTCGCCAACCTTCAGGCCGTTGGGGGCGATGATGTAGCGGCGCTCTTTGTCCTCATATTCCAGCAACGCGATGTTGGCGCTGCGGTTGGGATCGTATTCGATGGTCAGCACAGTTGCCGGCATATCCATCTTATCCCGCTTAAAGTCGATGATACGGTACTTTTTCTTGTTGCCGCCGCCACGATGGCGCACGGTGATTCTGCCATAGCTGTTACGGCCGGAATTCTTTTTCAGAGTCTCGAGCAGGCTCTTTTCCGGCTTAACCTTGCTCAGGCCCGAATAATCCATCACCGTCATGTTTCTTCTCGACGGGGTGGTCGGGTTGAAGGTCTTGATAGCCACTGTGTTTCACTCCTTAATGTCGTTTGTTTTGCGCCGCGTTCATCGCGGCATACTTTCGGGGCCCGTTGGCCCAGGCGATGTTTTAGAACATGCCCTCGAAGATCTCAATGCCCTTGGAATCTTCGGTCAGACGCACAATGGCCTTTTTCTTCTTGGAGGTGTAGCCGGTATGGACGCCCATTCTCTTTTCTTTGCCCCGCACGTTGATGGTGTTGACGCTCAGGACTTTTACTTTAAAGATCTCTTCGATGGCCTTGCGGATCTCCACTTTATTGCTGCCCAGGGCCACTTCGAAGACGTATTTCTTATCCGCGATGCCAGCCATGGAACGCTCGGTGATGACCGGCCGGAGGATAACGTCGTATGCTGTTTTCATTATGCGTATACCTCCTCGATTTTTGCCACCGCCGCTTTGTCGACGATGAATTTGTCGGCGCGCAGGATGTCATACACGCTGATGATGGAAGAGATCGTCGTTCTCACGCCGGGGATGTTGCGGGCGGAGAGCACCACGTTCTTGCGCACTTCCGGTGTGACGACCAGCGCTTTGCCGGAAACGCCCACATCGCTGAGGAATTTGACGAAGTTCTTTGTCTTCACTTCGTTCAGCTCCAGGTTGTCGATGACCAGGATGTCGCCGTTGGCCGCTTTGGCGGACAGGGCGCTCTTGATGGCCAGCTGGCGGGATTTCTTGTTCATGTGGTAGCTGTAATCCCGGGGCTTGGGGCCCAGGGCGATGCCGCCGTGTGTCCACTGGGGAGCACGGGTGGA
>JABLTT010039227.1_pt1 | contig 27685 bp, 28 predicted proteins | sample 7160061 | NCBI WGS metagenome assembly JABLTT01 (sample SAMN14651232, study PRJNA627086) | human gut metagenome | isolation source: feces | host: Homo sapiens
GTACACCACCCGATATGGCCGTCCGCCCTTGCGGACCCCAACAGCACGGCTGTGCGGGCGTACACCACCCGATATGGCCGTCCGCCCTTGCGGACCCCAACAGCACGGCTGTGCGGGCATATACCGCCCGATATGGCTGTCCGCCCTTGCGGGCCCGCCCCTGCGGACGCCATCAGCACGGCTGTGCAGGCGTACACCACTAGAAAGGAGGAGCCCACTTGGCTGTGGGCCAAGTGGGCGATCGATTGCTATGAAATACTATGAGAAGGTCGGGGGAGACCTCTTGTTTTTGTCGCCGGTATGCCAGGAGGACGCCCCCATTTATACCCGTTGGATGAACGATCCGCAAGTGACAGACGGGCTGGGCAATACAAGCTTCGTATTCTCCCTGGAAAAGGAACAGAAGTTTTTGCAGGAAAATATGGATGGCTATACCTTTGCCATCGTGCGGCGGCAGGATGGCAAATTGCTGGGGAATTGCAGCATTCAAGAAGTGGACTTCATGCACCAAAGGGCAGAAGTGGGCATCTTCATCGGGGATGAGGAAGACCGGGGCAAGGGATATGGCACGGCGGCGCTGGGCCTTCTGATCGGATATGCCTTTGACACGCTGCATCTCCACAGCTTGATGCTGCGGGTGTTCGACTACAACGAGCGAGCCATCCGGTGCTATGAAAAGCTGGGGTTCCGGCGGATCGGCTGCCGCCGGGAAGCCCATTGGCACGCCGGGCAATGGCACGGCATTGTGCTGATGGACCTGGTGCAGGGCCAAAAGGGCCAGTGATCCCATGGGAGGCCGATCAGCTGGGGAGCAAACCCAAAAAGCCCGCCGGGCAAAACCGGCGGGCTGAGGATGTATCGGGCCTATTCTTGCAGCAAGTCGTATAATTTGGTGATGTCTCCCGCGCCCATGGTGAAGATCAGGTCGCCGGGGCGGGCCTGTTCTTTCAAAAAGCGGATGGCGTCATCAAAAGTGGGGGCAAACACCGCGCCTGGGATCTTATCCACCAGCATTTTGCTGGAGATGTGGTTGACATTGCTTTCCCGGGCCGCGTAAATTTCGGTGAGCACCGCAATATCCGCATGGGAAAGGGCGATGGCGAAATCATCCAGCAGCGAGATGGTGCGGGTGTATGTGTGGGGCTGGAACACGCAGATCACCCGGTTGTAGCCCATGCTTTTGGCTGTTTTCAGCGAAGCCTCGATCTCATCGGGGTGATGGGCGTAATCGTCGTAGACCACGGCCCCTTGGAACGTGCCTTTGCGCTCAAAACGCCGCCCTACGCCGGTGTAACCGCCCACGCCGGCAGCAAAGACTTTGCCGGGTACACCCAGCTCATAGCAGGCCGCCGCCGCTGCCAGGGCGTTTTTCATGTTGTGCTCGCCGGGCACTTGCAGGGTGGCCCGGCAATAAAATGTACCGTAGCAATAAATATCAAAGGAGTAATAGCCCTGGTTGCACTCCACCTGGCCCGGGTGAACATCGCAGGATTCGCCCAAGCCAAAGTAGATGGTCCGGCGGCCAGAGCCTTCCAGGGCGCGGGCCACGTTCTCATCTTCGCCATTGGCCACCACCAGCCCCTCATCAGGGGGCACCAGCAAGGCGAACTGGCGGAAGCTGTGGATGATGTCTTCCATATCGGTGAAGAAATCCAAGTGATCCCGCTGGATGTTCAGCAGCACGGCGATGGTGGGCAAAAAGCTCAGAAAAGAATTTTTGTATTCACAGGCTTCGGCGATGAACAGGTCCCGGCCGCCGATGCGCAGGCTGCCGCCGATCATAGGCAGCTCGCCGCCCACCATGACCGTCGGGTCCATATGGGCGCACAGCAGCACTTCGGTCAGCATGGAGGTGGTGGAGGTCTTGCCGTGGGTACCGGCCACACACACCGCATGCCGGTAGCCCTGCATCAGCAGCCCCCAGGCTTGGGCCCGCTCCAAGACGGGCAAGCCCCGGCGGCGCGCTTCTGCGATCTCCGGGTTGTTGTCTTTGACAGCGGCCGTGCGGATGACGATGGAAGCATCCCCCAACTGGCTGGCGTCGTGGCCGATGAAAACGGTGATGCCTTGCTGGCGCAGCTTTGCCACAGCGGGGGAGTGGTCCCGGTCGCTGCCCTGGACCTTGGCGCCCATATTTTGCAGCAGGCCTGCCAAAGCGCGCATCGAAACGCCGCCGATGCCGCACAGGTGGAACGTACGGCCCTGGTCGATGGCCTCTTTGATTTGCTGATAAGTCATGTATGATCATCCAATCTGCCCGCAGGCGGCGGGCCGGTAAATTTCAATATGTATCCGCCGTTTGCCCTGCAAACGGGTTTAATCTATTATATAGCATTTTTTCCGAAATATAAACACAAATTTTGCGGACAAAGCCATGGGGCCAACAAAGAGAGGGCTTTTCTGTGAAAAATAGACAAGCGCCCCGGGCAAAAGGGCCGGGAGGCGGGCGCCGGGAAAAGCGGCATTTTGAGTAAAAATGCGGGCAGAGCCTATACAAGAGGAAGGCCTATGGGCTATAATGGGTATAGCCTCAGACGATGGATCTGGGGCAAGGAGAAGAAAGAAACATGCGCCCCATGGCGGGGCAAACAGCGCTGCGGCGCTGGCGACGGTGAGGGGAAACTATGAAAACATTGATCATGACAGTCTCCACAGGGTGGGGGCACACATCCACGGCCATGGCCATTGAGACACGGCTGAAAGAACGGGGGATGGCGGCCCACACCATTGATGTGTACAAATACATCAACAGCTTCGTATCGGAAACATTGGATAAAAGCACGGCCCTTTACACAAAAGTGGCCCCGGATATCTACCGGATGATCTACGATTATCTGGAAGGCGGGGTGGAAGTGGACCAGAAAAACGTCTTTTTGCTGGTAAACAAGCTGTGCGCCTACAAAGTGGCCCATCTGGTGGAAGAATACGACCCGGATATCCTGGTCTGCACCCACTTCTTTTCCGCCCAGCTGGCCAATGAGCTGAAACGCCGGGGCAAGACCCGGGCCCGCATCGTGGGCATCATCACCGATTACACCATCCACCCCTATTGGGAGACCCTGACTTGCGTGGATTCTGTGATCACTGCCAGTGAACTCCTTACCTACCGTGCGGTGAAGCGGGGCATCCCCGCCCGGCGCATCCAGCCGCTGGGCATCCCGGTGCACCCCAAATTCCAGCAGCGGATGGAAAAGGCCGAAGCCAAACAGCTGCTGGGCCTGCGGCCAGATGTGCCCGGGGTGCTGATGATGGGCGGCGGCCTGGGATACGGGCTTTCGGAAGGGGAAGTCAAGCGGCTTCTGGCGCTGCGCGCCCCCTTTGAACTGATGGTGGTCTGCGGCCGGAACCGGAAGCAGCGCAGCCATATGGAGCGGCTGAAGCGGGAATGGGGCGCCAAAAACCTGCACGTCTACGGTTTTGTGGACAATGTGCAGCAAATGATGGACGGAGCGGACATGCTGGTCTCCAAACCGGGGGGCCTGACGGTGAGCGAAGCCCTGGCCAAGCAGCTGCCCATGGTGGTGGTCAACCCCATTGCAGGGCACGAAGAGCGGAATTTGGAATTTTTGCTCAACTGCGGCGCCGCCGTCAGCGTGACGAAGACATTCCCGCTGGACGAAGCGGTACACTTTTTGCTGGAGACGCCCGGACGGTTGCAGCACATGCGCCGGGCCATGGAAAAAGTGGCGAAACCCAATGCGCTGGAAGACATCTGTCAATATTTGATCGATTTGCCTCAACAGGGCCAAGTACAGCTGTGACCACTTTGAAAGGCGGGAAGACATGGGCTTTGACATGATGTTTGGTTTTATGGGCTTTTTTGTGCCAGTGGTGATGGTGCTCATTTTTGGGCTGATACTGTTCCAGATCGGCCGGGGCGTCAAACAATGGAATAAAAACAACAACAGCCCGGTGCTTTCGGTGGATGCCCAAGTGGTGGCAAAGCGCACCCAAGTCTCCCACCACCACCAGAACAACCAGGTGGCCGGCACCTTTACCACCTATTACGCTACGTTCCAGGTGGAGAGTGGCGACCGGATGGAATTTGCCATCCGGGGGACGGAATATGGGCTGCTGGCCGAAGGGGACCGGGGCAAGCTGACCTTTCAAGGCACCCGCTATCTGGGCTTCCAGCGGCAATGACCCGCTGGCCCGGGCAAGGAAAGGATGGAAAGAAGCGATATGGAGTCGATTTGTGGGCTGGATTGCTGCAGCCAATGCAGCCGGAAAGAAGAGTGCTTAGGATGTATCCCCACGGGAGGCCATCCGCTGGGCGGCACCTGTGTGGCCGCCCAGTGGATCCAGACAGGGGGCAAGGCCGGGTTCCAGCAGAAAAAAGAAGCGCTGATCCGGCAGATCAACGAGCTGGGGTTCCGGGGCCTACATGTGGAGGACCTCCACTTTTTGAATGGGTCTTACGTCAACCTAGAATACCCCCTGGCCAATGGACAGCGGGTCAAGCTGCTGGAAGATGACAAAGTCTATCTGGGCAACCAGATCGAAGTGCCGGGAAGCCAGCGCTGCTATGGCGTTGTGGCAGATGACGAATATCTGTTGGTGTGCGACTATTTGTGCAATGGGGCGGAACCACGGATCCTTTGCTACCAGAGGCGGAAAAGCGGGGAAGCATAAAAGAAAACAGGAGCGATCCAACGTGGGCAGCGGGATCGTTCCTGTTTTTGATTTGCAATACAGCAGGACATAACAATAGCCTTTGACCGGTGAGAAGTGCATAAGGATGACTTTTTCAGAGTCCTGGATAAACCACTGAGGAAACCGGCAGTCAGGACAACGGCTTGGAGCAGGTGTCGATGGCGTTTTTCTGCAAGCGGCACAAGCTGAACTATGGGAAACTGTCAGAGGAAGATCGAGGACGGAAAATCGAGATTTGGAGTGCAGAACTATGAAACTATTTGATTGGGGTGGGAGAGAATAAAGACATACTTCTTTGATGAATCAAACTATAAAATTTAAGGAGCACAAAGAAGTATGAATACAATAGAATTAAGACCAATCAGTACCCTTGAAGAGAAAAACACATTTGTAAGGGAGATACAAGAGGCTTTCCAAATGTCATATGTATTAGAATTTGGAGAATTTGAAAATGAAGATCTTCCCACGGAAGATATAGAAGAATCTTTTAACGCAAAAGGCGCTGAAGCATATATTGCAGAAATTGGCGGAGAAAGAATCGGCGGAACGGTCATTGTTATAGATAATAAGACCGGATACAACTCACTTCATCTTTTGTATGTGAAAGCAAGCGCACAAAATGCTGGAAACGGATTTAAGATATGGAAAGCGATTGAAGAACTTCATCCTGAAACGAGAACTTGGGAGACGCATACCCCATATTACGATAAGCGAAATATTCATTTTTATATCAATCGCTGTGGCTTCAAGATTGTAGAATTTTTTAATCCTAAGCACAAAGATCCACACCAAATAAGCGAAACCACAGGCAACATACCAAAAGAGAACAATTATTTCTTTAGATTTGAAAAAGAAATAAAATCCAGATAGTAGTTTATCGGGGGATAGCAAAGCCAGCCGAATCAGTCTTTGCTGATGGTTCATCAAGACAGGAAAGCGGGGAAACAGAAAAGAAAACAGGGGCGATCCAACGCGGGCAGCGGGATCGCTCCTGTTTTTGTTTGGCCTGGCTTAGGGCTGGCGGCGCAGCAATGCCATGCCGCCGCAGGCCAGGCCGATGCCCAGCAGGCAAAAGCCGGAACGGGTATCCAGCTGCCCCAGGACAGACAGCACGGCCACCGCCACGCCCATGGCCAAGCAGATGGCTTTGCAGGCCAAAGGGAACAGAGAAGGGCCTTCTTTTGGCAGCTGCCCTTGCCCGGGCGCCGCCCCCTGCATCAATTCATCCACCGTTATGCCAAACAGCTGGGCCAGCCGAGGCAGCGTTTGGATATCGGGACAGGCCAGATCCCGCTCCCACTTGGAGACCGCTTTGTCGGTCACCCCCATCTGCTGCGCCAATTCCAGCTGTGTCATCCCTTTTTCTTTGCGCAGGGCGGCGATGCGGCCGCCCAAAGTCTGCTGTGTCATCTCACGGCTCCCCTTTGCTCCAGAATGGCTTTATTGTAGCACGCCGGGCCGTGCGCAGGCAATCCACCGGCAGTTTACCGGCGTAGACGGTTGGTTTACCGCTTGGCATCCGGTCTTTATAAAATCATTGACAAAATTATATTATATGAAATATAATATTAGATAAAGAATGAAAGGAAGGTGACGCCATGACGTTTCAGTTGGGGTCCGCCCTGCTGGATGCCTGTGTGCTGGCGGTGCTGTCCCGGGGGGACACATACGGGTATGTGCTCACCCAGCAGGTGCGCGCGGTGATCGAGGTCTCGGAATCGGCTCTGTACCCTGTGCTGCGGCGCCTGCAAAAAGACGGCTGCCTATCCACCTACGACCAGCCGTACCAAGGGCGGAACCGGCGGTACTACCGCATAACGGAGCGGGGGAAGGACTGTTTGCGGTCATACCGGGCCCAGTGGCAGACGTACAAGGAACGGGTGGACTGGATCTTATCACCAGAGGAGGGACGGGAAAATGACGAAGGATGAATTTCTGATCCGGCTGCGCACTTTGATCGCGGCAATGCCGAAGGAAGAGCGGGACGACGTCATGCAGTACTACAGCGATTACTTTGAGGACGCCGGCCCGGGCAAGGAGCAGGAAGTGATCCGGCAGCTGGAAAGCCCGGAGGCCGTGGCCAGCCAGGTGATGGGCGGCACACTGCCCGGCGGGCAGGAAGCGCAGGACCGTGACCAGGGAGGGCCGGCCTATGGCGCGCCAGCCCAAGGCCAGCAAAGGCACAGAAACGGGCTGCGGAGCTGGTGGGGCGTGCTGCTGGCCATTTGCGCCGCGCCTATCGCACTGCCCCTGGCCATCGCCGGGGCCGCCGTCTTGGTGATCTTGGCCTTGGCCGCGCTGCTGGTCATCGGTTCACTCATTTTGTCCGCTGGTGCCATTGCCGTCATGGGCGGCATCAGCATGGTCCTATCCGTTGCATTGGCCCGGCTGGGCGGGGCCACGGTGCTGTACTTCATGGGCAGCGGCCTGGCTTGCCTGGCTTTGGGGCTGCTGGCGGCGATCTTGCTGGTCAAACTGGCAGGGCTCTGTTTCCGCGGCATGGCCAACTGGGGCATGCGGATCGTAGAAAGAAGGAGGGGGCAGCAATGAAGAGCAAGACAAGACGGCTGCTGGCCATTTTGGCCGGCCTGGGCGTACTGGGCCTGGGGATGGCCTTGGCCGGTTGGAGCGCCGGCGCGCAAACGACATTGGTGCTCCGCCAGGCAGATGGAAAGGTGCTGTATTACAGCCCTTGGGGGATCGGCCAGACCGATGGTTACGGCGGCTATGACCATGGCCTGCTGGACGGTTTGGGCAGTATGTTAGCCGGGCTGGAAGACGGCCTTTCCGGCCTAGAGGACCTGGAGGGCTGGGACGATGCCTGGGAAGAGGGGGATAAGGCAGGCGGTACAGGCGCGGGGGCAGCGGGAACCGGCCAGGCCGGGGAGGAAACCATACCCCTATCCCCGCTGAAAAACGTGAAGATCGACGTCATCGCCGCGGCTGTGGAAGTGCAGCAAGGAGAGGGATACAGCCTGCGGCTGGTCCAGCAAGACCCGGGCGCCCAGCTCTCCTACCGGGAGGAGAAGGGCACGCTGGTGGTGGAAGAGAAGCAGCGGGGGCAGGTGCAAGGGGGGAACCGGCTGCGGCTGACGGTGCCTGAGGGCACGTCGCTGGAAGCGTTTGAGGCAGCCACGGTCAGCGGCAATGTACACTGGGAAGCGGAAGAGGCCTCGGCCCGGCAGGTCGTGGTGGAGACCGCCAGCGGCGCCATAGAGGTGGAAGGGGTGACGGCACCCCGTTTTGACCTGGCCAGCATTTCGGGCAAGATCCAGCTGGATGGCGCTGCGACGGAGCAAGTGCGGGCCGAGACCACCAGCGGTGGCATCCGGCTAGAGGGGGCACTGGAAGGGCAGCTGACGGCTTCCAGCGTATCCGGCAAAGTAAAGCTGGAGCTGAGCGGCCCGTCGGGCAGGTATGCCTACACGTGCAGTACGGTATCGGGCAGCGTCCGGGTCCAGGGGGAGAAGTGTCCCCGGGAGACTGCCGGCGGCAGCGGGCCGGACCAGATCGACGCCACGACAGTCAGTGGAGCCATTGAGATCGATTTTGCAGACTGACATACAAAAGGACCCATGGCCGGGCCAAACAGGCGCCGGCCATGGGTCCTTTGCCATTGGCCGCCAGGCTCCTTCAGGCGGAAAAAGGGAAAACGACATTGCCAGAGCCCGGGAGGGTTTGGTATACTAAAAGAAAAAAGGAGGCTATGGAAATGGATCAGAACCAGGCGATCGCGGCATTCATTGAGGAAAAGAAGGAGGAGATGCTGGCTCTGTGGAAAGAGCTGGTCAACCTGGAAAGCTATGTGGGCGAAGCGGACCATGTGACCGCCGTACTGCGCCGGGTGCAGCAGGAGCTGGAAGCGGAAGGCTTTGACTGCCGGCTGGTGGAAGTGGGCGGCGGCTGGGCCGGCACGCTGGTGGGTACCTTGGGGGCGGACCGGCCGGGCAAGCCCATCCTGTTTTCCGGCCACCTGGATACGGTGTTCCCGGCGGGCAGCTGGGGTCCCGCTCCCTTCCGCATCGAAGATGGCAAGGCCTATGGTCCGGGGGCGCTGGATATGAAGGGCGGCGTGGTCATCGCCCTGTATGTGGCAAAGGCCCTCAACCACATCGGCTACCGGCAGACGCCCATCAAGGTGATCTTCTCCGGCAACGAAGAAAAGGGCCATGTGGGCTCCACCGGCGACCAGGTGTTCTTGGAGGAGGCCCGGGGTTGCCAGTTCGCCTTCAATATGGAGACCGGTCTGCACACCGGCGAGCTGTGCGTGGGCCGCAAAGGGCACTTGGGCTGCCATGTGGAAGTGACAGGCATCGAATCCCATGCGGGCAACGATTTTGAGAGCGGCCGCAGCGCCATAGAAGAGGCGGCCCACAAGATCCTGGCGATCCAAGCCCTGACCGACCTGGAAGAGGGCACTACGGTGAACGTGGGCGTCATCCAGGGGGGCACAGTGCCCAATGCCGTGCCGGGCAGCTGCCGGTTCGAAGTGGATATCCGGGTGGCCAAAGAAGAGGGGCGCAGCCGCATCAAGCGGATGCTGCCGCCCATCGTGGAGCACTGCACAGTGCCGGGCACCAGCGCCACCTATGCCTTCGATGGGGATTCCCCCATTTATGAGACCACGGAAAAAGTGGAAGCCTTTTATGATTTCTGTTGCCAAGTGGCGAAAGACCATGGCTTTCCCGTGCCGGGGCGCCGGGTGCTGGGCGGCTTTTCCGATGCCGCCTATGTGATGCTGGCAGGCACCCCGGTGATCTGTTCCTTTGGCGTGCAGGGCCAGTGGAACCACACCAAGCGGGAATACGCCCTGGTGGACACCCTGTTCCAGCGGGCCAAGTACATCGCCGCCATCGTGCTGGATCACGAGAAGTTCCAAGGCTAAAACAAAAAAGCGAAGGCTGCTCTGGCGCAGCCCTCGCGGAAAAATGCACAAAGACCGGCTCTCCAAAGAAGTCAAAATGGCTTCTTTGGGAACCGGTCTTTTCCTTTTTGATCTTTGGCACGCTGCATTTACAGCAAGCCGCCGGTTGCATGGGGCGGCGCTTCGGTTGGGGCGGTGCAGGGCCGGTAGAAGTAGGAGGGGTGATAAAGGCCGGTGGGCGGATAAAAGGCATCGTGGTCGTAGACAAAGCCAAGCCGGAGCAGCAGCGCGCGGGAAGCGGTGTTTTTGGGGTGGTGGCCGGCAAACAGGGCCGTGGCGCCTTTTTCCACGATCCCATATTCCATCACCCGCTGCATGGCCTCTTGGGCATACCCCACATGCCAATAATCGGGCAGCAGATGGACGCCGGCTTCCAGGATGTTCTGGGATTGGTCATAGGGCCGCAAGCCGCAGACGCCGATGAAGGTCAGATCCCAGGTGAACAGGGGAAAGTATTGGAGACCGCAGCGCTGGTATTGGGCGATCTCTTGCCGCAAACGGGCGTCGATCTGGCTGGGGGACATCACGCCCCCTGCGGTGATATACCGGGTGACCTGTTCATCCCCCCAGAGCCGGTGGGCCAGAGAGGGGGGCTGTTCCTGCCACAGCCCGAATTGAAGCCGGGGAGAAGAAAATAACACCGTCATAGGAGAGCTCCTTTCGTTGTGTCTATTGTGGGCGGTCCTGGGCTCCGGCGGAGAATCTGCCGCCCAGGGCACGGTCGTAGGATAAGATGTCGATCATCTGCTGGCAGCGGCGGGCCTGCTGGGGGTCGGGCCCTTCCTGGCGCAGCAGCAGCGAATACACGGGCAGGTTTTGGCGGGCATCCTGCAAAGCCGCCATATACCGGGTCTGGGGCAGGCCCAGCTGGGATAGGGCTTGGCCCATCAGGTAAAATGCGCTGAAGGGCTGATCAGACGCTTCTTCCAACAGCGGAAAGTTGGCATACAAGGCGTAATCGGTGGTCAGGGTATCCAGCTGCTGGTAGATGGATGTGTTTTCGATCTGGTTCAGCTTTTTGTAACCTTCCAACAAAGGCTGGTGGTCGCCAAAGAACAGCAGGGCGGTGGGGCGGGGCGACTGGTCTATATAGTCCAGCAGGCGGCCCAGGGCCCGGTCGGTATCCCGGATGCCCACCGCATAAGCGTTGAGGCCATCCATCTCCCCCTCGGTCAAAGAGCCCGCCGGGACCCTGACCAATTGGGGGTCTGTTTGGCACAAAGTCACATAGGGGTTGTGATTCTGCATCGAGGTGGCCCAGACAAAGTGGGGGCCATCCCCCTGCCGGAGCTGTGCCAGGATCTGATCGGTCAGGGTCTCATCGCTCACATGCATATCCCGCGGATAGGCCCGGAGGGGAACCGTGAGATCCTCCTGGAACAAAATGTGATCGAAACCCATGGCGGCCATGGCGTTCTGCCGGTTGTAAAAGCTGCCTTTGAAGGGGTGCACATAGCTGGTGTCATACCCCAGTGCCTGAAAGTAATCCACAAAAGTGGGCAAGTGCTGGCTGGCCTGGGCGCGGTCGTAGGGGGAACGGGTGCCCTGCAAAGAGGTGTTGGAAGTGCCGCTCAGCACCTCGTATTCCGTCGAGGCTGTGCCGCCGCCAAAAGCGGGCACCACAATGCGGCCGCTGCTGCCCTGGCGCTGCATCCTGCGGAAGTTTTGATAGATCTCGGGCGGCACGGTGAGGCCCTGCACCCGGTTGAGGTCAAAGTAGGATTCGCTCATCACCACGATCACATCGGGCCGCAGGCCCGTGCCGGGCTGGGCCTGGTAGGGAGCCAGCAGCTGCCGCACTTTGGCAGGGGTGGCCCGTTCATCGGTGAAATCGTCGTAATACAAAGAGCCGATCAGGCAGTCGATGGAGCTGAGCTGCCCTTTCTGCTGACCGGAAGAGGGCACCGCCTCGTAGGCGTCGACCTGGGGGTCAAAGATTTGATAGGCCAAGCTGCTGAAGGAAAGGGACAACAGCAGCCAGCCGGCCAGTACGCCGCCGGCCAACCGGTTGAAAGGCAGGTGGATCCCTTCGCCCGCCCGGTAGACCCGCAGACAATGGATGTAAAACAACAGCAGAGGTGCGGAGATCAGCAGGAATGGGCTGAAAAACAGGCCGTTGCCCGCCGCGCCTTTGGGGCTCCAAATATCGGCCAGGCTGAAGACCATCGTAATATCTTCCGCCGCGATGCGGGTGCCCAGTGAATAGTATTTATAGTAATCGACCATGGAGATGACATAGAGGGGCAGGGCCACCAGGGCCGCCGCGATCCAAGGCCGCCGGCACAGCAGCGAAAGCGCCAGATACACCAGGCTGATGAGCAGCAGGGAGAGCAGAAAACGCAGCAAGCTGGGAACATCGAAGGCAAAGAGAGACGTTTGCTCCGCCAGGGAAGGGGCGGGCAACAGGTTGCCATAGAGAAGCAGGTTGAGAAAAAGGGGAAACAAGATGAATAAAAGCCAACGGGGGCCTTTTTCGGAAAAATGAAGCAGGCGGGGCAGCCGTTTCATGGGAAATCACTCCTTGCAAGGCGACTGTACTACTTGTAATAATACAGCAGTATGACAAAAGGTGCAAGAGACAAAAGGCGTCAATTTTCTTACAAATTTATGAATTTGTGACAGGCAAAGAAAAAGCAGGCGGAAAACTGCCGCCTGCAAAAAGGGAACGGTCAAATGACCAGCTTGTTCAGATTTTTTTCGTTTTCCGTCACACGGTTTCCCAGGCGCTGAATATCCTGCCAGATGAACTGTACATTTTGTTTGACATCCACCATATCGGCCTTGAGCTCTACGATGTCCTGCTGCATGGCAGCCTGTCCTTGTTTGAGGCTGTCCACATCGGTCTTGAGCCCGGCTACATCAGACTTGAGCCCAGACACATCGGTCTTGAGCCCGGCCACATCCAATTGCAGCGCAGAGATCTCTTGCTGCATGGCAGCTTGTCCTTGTTTCAGACTGTCCACGTCAGACTTGAGCCCGGCCACATCGGTCTTAAGAACAGACACATCGGCCTTGAGCCCGGCCACATCGGTCTTGAGCCCGGCCACATCGGCCTTGAGCCCAGCCATGTCGGTCGACAAGGTATGGATATCCCCCTGCATTTGCGTCAAGATCTGCAAAATCATTTCTTCGCCGCTCATTCTCCTCAAACCCCTTGTGTAAAAACTAGGATGATTGTAACACAAAAGGAGGAAAGAGGCAAGAGAAAAGCGAAAAGCGTTGAAAAATGACACTTCACATAAAAGTTACATTTTGGAAACATTTTCGGCGGAAAACCTTGGTTGTACCGTGGATCCAATTTAGAAGAGGAAAGCTGGAAAGTGAAGAACGGACAGAAGCAGAGGGAAGCGCCGGCAGCCTCCACTTGACAAAATTCGAGGGGAGTTTAAAATATTACTGATTGAAATTTTACATGCGGGTGAAAAGTCTATGCCATTTACCAAAGAAGCAGTGGAATTTTTGATGGAAAACAAATTCCACGATAGCCGCGCTTGGTTTGAAGAGCACCGGAAGCAATATGAACAGCTGGTGTTGGAGCCCATGCGGTCACTGGTGGTCGAATTGGCTCCGGCCGTGTTGGCCTTGGATGCCCATCTGATCGCCGAGCCCAAAGTGGGCCGCTCTCTTTCCCGCATCTATCGGGATACCCGCTTTACCAAAGACAAGTCTATTTTTCGCGATGTGGCCTGGTGTGTCTTTTCACGGGATAAAAAAGCGTATGAGGGGCCGCCGGCCTTCTTTTTTGAGTTTTCGCCCAGCAAGCTCCGGTGGGGCTGTGGCTTTTACCGGGCCAGCCCGGCGGCCATGGATACGATGCGGGGATTGATCCGGCGGGATGACCCGGATTTTGCCGGTGCAGTGGAGGCCGTGGGGGCAGATCGCTATTTTGTATTGACAGGCGATTGCTATAAGCGCAGCAAATTCCCCCAGGAGACCGGTGTGCGGCGCCTGTGGCTGGATCACAAAAACATCTCCGTGGTCCACGAATGCACGGAGTTCGCCCCCCTTTACCGGCCGGAATTGGGCCAGGTTTTGGCTGCCGACTTCAAAAGGCTGTTGCCGGTATACCAATTTTTCCGCAAGGCTCAGACCATCTCCTTCGACCAGCCCCAGGAAGAGACCAGCCCTCTGCCAAAAGCGCCGCGGCAGACCTTTGACTGGTAAAAGGGGGATGTGCTCACAGCAGACCCACAGCCGGGGTTGGTGTGGGCGGGGCTTTTGCGCCCACACGGCGCAAAAGCCCGTATGTTGTCCCGCGGTCAGGTGTGGAATGCTTTCCATTGACATGGAAGGGGGAGCAGGCGGCTGGCGGGCAGAACGATGAGGAGCGATGCAGATGAAACAGTTTTTCTTGTTCCAAAAGGGGGCCAAAGGCCTGAGCATACCCCGGCAGGTGAGCTTTTGGCTCTACCACGGGGTCCTTTATTTGTTGGCCAATGTGGGCCTTGGCATCGGCAGCCTGTGGTTTGCCACCGGCGAATATGGCCAGACGATGTTCGACAGCTATTTTGAATTCCCCACGTTGATCTGGCTCAATGTATTGCCGGTGGTGCTGCTGGGCCTGCTGCTGTACTTTGCCCTGGGCCGCCCGTGGCTGGCCTTCCTGCTCAACGGCATCGTGGTGATGGGGCTCACTTTTGTCAACTATTTCAAACTGCTGTTCCGCAATGACCCCCTTTTGTTCGCCGATCTGACGCTGATCCGGGAAGCCGGGGACATGGCGGGCAAATACGCCGTGGTCATCCAGCGGGATATGTGGATCGCCATTGGCAGCATCTTGGCGGTTTCGCTGCTGTTTTTCTTTTTCCTGCGGGGCAGGCCCAACCGGTGGGTGCGTCTGGGGGGCGCCGTAGTGGTGCTGCTGGCGGCTTTTTTGCTGCGCACCGTCTATCTGGATGACGATCTGTACGAATACGATGCAGCTACAGACAACAGCGACCAGATCAGCCGCTGGTCCGATACCCAGGTCTATTTGTCAAAGGGGATGCTCTACCCCTTTTTGCACAGCATAGCAGAGGCGGTGGACACGCCTCCAAAAGGCTATGATGAAGAGGCGGCGGCCCAAATGATGGAAGGGTATGAAGATGCGGATATTCCAGAAGAGCAAAAAGTGAATGTGATCTCCGTGATGCTGGAGGCCTATACCGACCTGAGCCGGCTGGAAGAAGTGAACCTTGCCACCGATGTCTATCGGGTGTATCATGAACTGGAGGAAGAAGGCGTGGCAGGCAACCTGATCACCAACATCTTTGCCGGCGGCACAGTGGATACGGAGCGCTGCTACCTGACCGGGTATTCCCAGCTGAAAAACTTCCGCACCAACACCAATGCCTACCCCTGGTATTTCCGGCAGCAGGGTTATACGGTAGAGGGCAGCCACCCCTGCTTTGAATGGTTTTACAACCGGGAGAACGTCAACCAGTACCTGGGCTTCGAAGACTATTATTATGTAGAAAACCACTACGGCCAATTCACCGATGGCGATGTGGCTTTGGACGATGTGCTCTTCCCCGAGATCATTCAGTTTTATGAACAAAACAAAGAAGAGACAGGGAAGCCCTATTTTTCTTTCAATGTCAGCTACCAGGGCCACGGCCCCTATGATGACAGCCAGTACTGGTGGGGCGAGAAAGGCACTTATATTGTAGATGACGGCACACTGCCCGATGCCTCCCAGTGCATTTTGGAAAATTACCTGGGTTCGATCTACAACACCAATCAAAACCTGGAGGCCTTTTTCGACTATTTCCGCCAAAGCGATGACCCCACGGTCATCGTGCTGTTTGGCGATCACAAGCCTTGGCTGGGAGACGACAGCTCTGTCTATGCCGACCTGGGCATCAACTTGGATCTTTCCACCGAAGAAGGGTTCTACAACTACTATTCCACCCGGTACCTGATCTGGGCCAATGATGCCGCCAAAGAAGCCCTGGGCCAGGACTTTTCCGGCGAAGGGCCGGAGATCGGCCCCTATTTTCTCATGGCCCAAGTATTTGAAGAGTGCGGTTGGCAAGGGCCGGCTTTTATGCAGGCCACACAGGAACTGAAAGAGCGGGTCCCTGTGCTGCACGCCTCGGGCCTGTACGAAGTGGATGGCGAACTGATCTTTGCGCTGGAGCCCGAAGAGATGGACCTGGTAGGCGATTACAACAATCTGCAATATTACTGGAGGAAGCATTTCCAGCCGTTGGCGGATATGCCCGCCTCCTCGAAAAAGGAGTAATGAGAATGATCCGATTCAACTGCGACTATTCCGAAGGGGCTCACCCCCAAGTGCTCCAGCGCCTGGTGGAGACCAACATGGAGCAGACGGCGGGCTATGGGGAAGACCCCCATTGCGCCCATGCGGCAGAGCTGATCCGCAGCGAGTGCGGCCGGCCCGATGCAGACGTCCACTTTTTGGTGGGCGGTACCCAGGCGAACCTGACGGTGATCGCCGCGGCCCTGCGCCCCCACCAAGGCGTCATCGCAGCCCAGAGCGGCCATGTGAACGTGCACGAGAGCGGAGCCATTGAAGCCACAGGCCACAAAGTGCTGGCCCAGCCCTGCCAGGATGGCAAGCTGACGGCGGAGCAGGTGCGCCAGGTGGTGGAAGACCACTTCAACGACGAGACCCAGGAGCATATGGTGCAGCCCAAAATGGTCTACATTTCCCACCCCACCGAAGTGGGCACATTGTACACAAAAGAGGAGCTGGAGGCACTGCACCAGGTCTGCCGGCAAAAGGGGCTGTACCTGTTTTTGGATGGCGCACGCCTGGGCTATGGCCTGACGGCGCCGGGGACCGATGTGACCATGGCCGACGTGGCGGCACTGTGCGATGTGTTCTACATCGGCGGCACCAAAGTGGGGACCCTGTTTGGCGAAGCCGTGGTCATCCTCCACCCGGAGCTGAAACCCGATTTCCGCTACCTCATCAAGCAGCGGGGCGGCATGCTGGCCAAAGGCCGTCTGTTGGGCGTGCAATTCGAAGCCCTGTTTGAAAACGGGCTGTACTATGAGATGGGCCGCCATGCCAACGAAGCGGCGGCTGTGATCCGGCAGGCTTGCCAGCAGAAGGGATATCCCTTCCTGTGCCCGTCACCCACCAACCAGCAATTCCCCATTTTGCCCGATGAAAAACTGCCTGCTTTGGCAAAAAAATACGCCTTTGCCCATTTCGGCAAAGTGGATGACAGCCATTCTGCCATCCGGTTCTGCACCAGCTGGGCCACAAAACTGGAGGACGCCCAGGCCTTGGCCCAGGATCTGTTGGAGCTGTAAGGAGAGAGAAGGGCGCAGCAAGACGGTCTGCGCCGGCAGAGAGAAGGAGGAGGAAACATGTTAGATCGGATTTCGGTGCTGCTGTTCAGCCCGGCCGGCGGCACCCGCCGGGCCGCGATGGAGCTGGCCCAAGCCTTGGCCTACGATACCGAGATCGTGGACCTGTGCCAGCCTGGCTTGGAAGGCCGCACCTGGCAGCCGGAGGAGGCGGTGCTGGTGGCAGGGCCGGTCTATGGGGGCCGCCTGCCATCGCTGATGGTGGAGCGCTTGGCGCCATTTTGCGGCAAGGACACTTTGGCGGTCACGGCGGTCGTCTACGGCAACCGGGCCTTTGAAGACGCCCTGCTGGAGCTGAACGACTGTGTGAAGGCCCAGGGATTCCGGGTGGCGGCTTCCGCTGCGCTGGTGGCCGAACACTCCATGGTGCCATCGGTGGCCCACGGGCGGCCCGACGGCCAAGATTTGGAACAGCTCCACCAGTTTGCCGGCCGGATCCTGCGCAAGCTGGAAGGGGAATGGGCAGAGCCTTCTGTGCCCGGGCAGCGTCCCTACAAAGAGTGGAGCCCCATGGAGGCAGTGCCGCAGGTCAGCCAGGATTGCAACCGGTGCGGCTTGTGCGCCCGGCAGTGCCCGAATCAAGCCATTTCCGCCCAGGACCCCGGCAAGACCGATGCCAGCCGGTGCTTTTTGTGCATGCGCTGCGTTCATCTGTGCCCTCAAAACGCACGCAGCCTGCCCCAGCCGGTCCAGGCAGCGCTCCAGCAGAAACTGGGGCCGCTGGAGCAAGTGCGCCAGGGAAATCAGCTGTTTTTAGGCGAATAAAGGCAGGGCGAACACGGACGCCCTGAAAAATACAGGCAAAAAAGCCCCCTGATGCAGAAAAACAGGCTGCATCAGGGGGCCGTGCTGTTTTGGAGGGAACGGATCGGCCCGGCGGGCGAAGGGCAGGCGAACCGCGGTGCAAAAAATCCATCCTGTGCCGCAGGCGGCAAAGCAGGACGGAGAACAAAAAAAGAAAGTATGGTCTTTGGAAGAAGGCGGCCAGATCAGGGAAGGCCCTGAAAGAAATCGCCATATTCACAGAGGAAGATGCAGCGGAGCGCCGCCAGCTCGCTGATGCGGATGTTCATGCGGTTGGTTTCGATCTTCGCATAGGAACTTTTGGAGATCGGCAGCCCCTGCAAGTTCATTTTTGCCACCACTTGATCCTGCGTCAGCGATTGCGCCCGGCGCAGGCGCTGGATGTTGTGCCCAATGTCCAGATCTGGGCGGATCTTCTGCAAAGGCTCTACCTCCTATCTTATTAACGCATTATCTTATAAAACTACTTCCTCATTGTAACCAGGAATGGGACAAAAATGTTTCTGGATGACGAAATATTTCGCAAAACAGAAAAGTTTCTCCGGACCAGGGGCCGGGCCCATGGAGAAGGGAGGACGCCTTTTGGCAGCCGGCGCCCCGATCCGCACGAGGGAGAGAAGGGGATGGGCGGCCGCTTGCGCTGCCCCAGGGGCCCATGGTATACTGGTGCCTGGCACCAGAGCAAGACAAAGGAAAGGCAGGAGGGACGCCATGAAATACGATGTGGTTTTTTGGGATTTTGATGGGACGCTTGTCTACTCCCATTCGCTGTGGACCAGAGGGGCCCTGGATGCACTGCGCCAAGCGGGAGGAGAGCTGGACTATGAACAGCTGCGCCCCTTTACACGCAATATCTACCCTTGGGATGTACCGGATCCGGAATACCGGCCGCTGCAGGGCCAGGCTTGGTGGGATTATGTGGAACAGCAGTTCTGCGCCGCTTATTGCCGCGCCGGCATTGGGGAAGACTTGGCCTGCCGGGCAGCAGCCGGCCTGCGGCAGCAGATCCTGCAGGTGGAAAAATACCATCTGTTCGATGACACCATACCGGCTTTGCAGCTCTGCCGGGCCCAGGGGGTGCGGAACATCCTGCTTTCCAACAACTACCCGGAGCTGGAGCAGATCGTGGAGCAGCTGGCTTTGACGCCCTGGCTGGATGGCATGGTGGTCTCCGGCCAGATCGGCTGGGATAAACCGAGGCCGGAGATCTTTGCCCACGGGATGGCGCTGGCCGGGCCGGGGGCCCGCTGCCTGATGGTGGGCGACAACCCGGTGGCCGATATCCAGGGGGCCAAAGGGGCAGGGCTGGATGCGGCTTTGGTGCACCGGCTGCAGCCAAGCACGGCGGATTATCAGGCGGAGACCCTGTTGGGATTGCTGGAACAGATCGAAGAATAAAAAAAGCGCCCGGTCGGGCGCTTTTTGCCGTTTGGTGCAAATGAGCAGGCGGTGAGATCGAGGTTTTCGGCGCCTGTCAAAGCAAGGTGCGTTCCAGCACAAGGGGGCCTTCTTCCGTCTGCAACACGGCCTGGAACAGCAGATCGGTATACCCGCTGTCCAAGGGGATGCTGTAGGTGCCGGGCAGCCAGCCTCCGGGCTTTTCTCCATGGGCAATGTGGACGCTGTGGCTGAAACCATCTGCTTCCACCCGGCGGCCTGCTATGGTGATCTGCCAATCTGTGGGCTCAAGGCCTTGGGGAATGGTAAACGTCAGGGCATCCTGTGTCACATGGATGGAGCGGTCCAAGGCATCCAAGGCCTCCTGGGGGGAGCGGGCGGTGGGAGACGGGGCGGTGAAAGCGAGCAGGCCGGCCACAGCCATCAAGCAGGCGGCAGCCAGGCCGGCAGAGCGCAGGACCACGGGCCGGTGAGCAATGGTCTGCAGGCGGCGGCTCAGCAGAGGCTTGGCGCCGCGGAAGGGGAGGGATGGCTGTCGGCCGGCGGATGCGCTGCCAAAAGCCAGCAATGCGCGGCCGTAGGCCAGGCGCTGTTCTGGGCCCAACTGGTCCAAGGCCCGGGCATCACAGCTCAGCTCTCCATCCTCCCGGGAGAACCGGGCCGCAAACCAGACCAACGGGTTGAACCAGTGGAGGGCCAGACACAGGCAGCGCACCAGGCACCACAGGTGGTCCCCCTGGCGGTAATGGGCCCGCTCGTGGGCCAGCACATAGGGGGCCAGCTCCCCCAGATGGGGTGTGCAGTAGATGGCGGGCCGCAGCAGCCCGAACAGGCAGGGGGAGGGCAGCGCCGCTTGATACACCGGCGGACGCTGGGTGAGATCCACCGGCTGCCGGATGCGCCTCAGCCTGCGGGCAAAATGCAGGTTGGAAAAGAGGAGGACCGCCGCTGTGACAAGGACCCCCAGCAGCCACAGGGCGGTCAGCCAGGGAAAAGAACCGCCGGCCGTGCCCTGGAGCCCGGCCGCTGGCCAGCCAGCGCCACTTACCCAATTAAGCGGGATCGCCGGGCGGCGGAACAGTGCCACCGGGCACAACAGACGCAGGGCGGCAGGCAGCCAGAGCGCATAGGTCCAGCGGGGGTCCAGCCGACGGTGGAAGAGGGCCCGCAGGGCCAAGGTGGCCGCCAGCAAAAGAGAAGAGGAGAAAAACCAGTTAAGCATGGGGCCCCGCCTCCTGTTCCGCTTGTTCCAACAGACGGCTCAGCTCTTGGATCTGCTGCGGCGACAACGCCTTGTGCTCCAGCAGGCTGCTGACCATCTGCCCCACGCTGCCTTGGTAGACCTTTTGCAAAAAATGCCGGGTCTGCTCCATGGCTGCCTGTTCCCGTGGGATGGTGGGAAAATACTGCTTGGCCCGCCCCTGCTGTTCATAGCGCACCAGCCCTTTGTGCTCCATCCGGCGCACCGTGGTCAAAGTGGTGCTTTTGGCCCAGCCCACCCGACGCTCCAGCTCTTTGGCCAGCTCTGTCACCGTGCGGGGAGCCTGGTCCCAAAGACATTCCATCACATTCCACTCACTGCCCGTCAGCAAAGTTGCCATAGGGGATCACCTCCTACTTGGTCTACGATGTAAACCAAGTATAACATATTTGGTCTATATTGTCAACCAATAGGCCGGCGGTTGCACATCGGGACCACAGCCGGTATAATAGCGGTACGAGCGGCAAACACCGGAAAGGGGATGGAACCGATGAAATACATGCGATGGCTGGCAGCGTGCCTGCTGGCGGTGAGCATGGCCGGCACGGCCTGGGCAGCGCCTTCCGACCAGCTGCTGCAAGAGGAAGAGCTGGACGTGCAGAGCGTTTACACCCAGCTGCTGGATCTTTCCAAAGAAGAGCTGCTGGCAGACACCAAACGGGCTTTTGCTTTGGCAGGCCAGGGGGAGCAGAGCGGCGACGAAGGGATCTTGGTGCCGTGGACGGCGGCCCTGGCCCAGCGGCTGGGGGAATTCCAGCCAGAAGAGCTGGCCGACGAGATCTTGAACGGCGAAAATGAGGAGAGTTACCGGGCCGCCCTGATCCAGCTGGTGGAGCAGGATGGGCGGGGGGCAGACAGCCGGCTGTATTCCATGATGATGGACAGCAGCCAAAGCGCCTATCTCCGCGGTTCGCTGGCGCTGCACCTGCCCATGGAGACACAGCAGCACAGGGCCCTGCTGGAACAGTTGGCCACCGACCAAGACGCGCTGGCAGAATACGCCGCCATGCGGCTGGAATGGCTGGAGCGGGAAGACGTGTTGGCAAGCTATACCTGGGAGGGGCAAGGCCAGACGGACCAGGCAGAAGACCAGCCGGCCGGCATTTGGAACGTGCAGCTGCTGGGCGTTGTGTGGCTGGCAGCCGCAGGGACGGCCCGCTTTGGGGGCAAACGGTGGCGGCAAGCGGCACAGCGGGAGGAGGAATAGATCCATTGCATCCCGGAGCAATTTCTGCTATACTGGGCTGCAGCAGCCTTTATGGGCAGAAAAGGAGTGTTACCAACCAATGATCCGCGAGATGAAACCGGAAGACCGGGCGACCTATCTGCAGATGGCCCACGCTTTTTACAACAGCGAAGCCGTGCTGCACGCAGTGCCCGAAGCAGTGTTTGTCAAGAGCTTTGAAGAGATGATGAAAGAAGGGCCGTATATCCGCGGCTACATCATCGAAGACCAAAGCCGTCCGGCCGGCTACATGATCTTGTCTTTCACCTTTTCCGCCGAAGTGGGCGGCCTTGTGGTGCTGGTGGAAGAGATCTATTTGGATGAAGGGTGCCGCGGCAAGGGGCTGGGCAGCCAAGCCTTGGAATTTGCCCGCCAGAGTTTTCCCCAGGCAGCCCGCCTGCGTTTGGAAGTGACGGAAGAGAACCAGGCCGCCGTGCGGCTGTACCTGCGCCGGGGATATAAGCCCCTGGAATACAAGCAGATGGTCATTGACCTGACTGGTGCAGAATAAAACCGATGGGAAAGGCTTTTGCTGCCTGTCTGCTCCCGCCGGCTCCTTGTTTGAAAGGGGCCGGCATTTTTTGTCGGGCAGGCAAGGGGATGCCCCTTGTCTGCCCGGCGGCTTTTCGGTATAATGGGCAGGAGAGTGTGTGCGGAGAAAGCTGCCTGCGGCAGCTTTTGCCGGGCTGTGGGGCCCGGCTCTCCGGTTGGAAGGAAAGAGGAGGAAACGATTTGGAAAAAGTGAAAAAACAAGTGTCCACCGACATGACCAAAGGCAGCCCGGCCAAGCTGATCTGCCTGTTTGCACTGCCGCTACTGGCCGGCAATGTGCTGCAGCAGTTTTACAACATGGTGGATAGCATCGTCGTGGGCAACTTTGTAGGCGACGCGGCTCTGGCGGCGGTGGGAACAGGCTTCCCGGTGATCTTCATGCTGGTCTCCCTGTTCATGGGCATGAGCACCGGCGCCACGGTGATGATCTCCCAGTATTACGGCGCCGGGGACCGGGAGCGGATGAAAAAGACCATCGGCACCATCTACAATGCCATGATGATCGGCGCCATCCCGTTGACGGTGGCCGGCATCCTGCTGGCCGGGCCGCTGCTGCGGCTGATGAACGTGCCGGAAGACGCCTTTGGCATGGCCCGCACCTATGTCATGGTGGTCTTTGCCGGCGTGGTGGGCAACTTGGGATACAATGTGAATGCCGGTATCCTGCAGGGGCTGGGCAACAGCAAGACTCCTTTGCTGTTCCTTTCCATTGCCTGCGGTATGAATGTCGTGCTGGACCTTTTGTTCGTGGCGGTGTTCCATTGGGGCGTGTTCGGCGCAGCCTTTGCCACGATCATCGCCCAGTTCTGCTCCTGGGTCTTTGGCATTCTGTACATCAATAAGCACTACCCCGATCTGCACATCCATCCCTTTCGGAAAAACTTTGACCGGCGCCTGTTTGCCCAAGCGATGAAGCTGGGCATCCCTTCGGGCATCCAGCAGGCGCTGTTCTCTGTGGGCATCATGGTGCTGCAAACTTTGATCAACCGCTATGACACCGCCTTCATCGCCGGGTTCCAAGGGGCCAACAAGCTGGATACCTTTAGCTTTATGCCTGTGCAGAGCTTTTCCATCGCCATGACGACCTATGTGGGCCAGAACATCGGCGCGGGCAAAATGGAGCGGGTGAACCGGGGCCTGCTGGCAGGCACCGCCATGTCTGCCGGCGTCAATGTGGTAATGGCGCTGGTGCTGATCCCTCTGGGCGGCGTGTGTATGCGGATGTTCAGCCAAGACCCGGCTGTGATCGAGGCAGGCTGTGCCTACCTGAACCGGGTGATGCCTTTTTATTTCATTTTTTCCTTCTTGTCGCTGCTCAACGCCGTCATGCGCGGGGCAGGCGAGACCGTGGTGCCCATGGTGTCCACCCTGCTCTCCCTCTGGCTGGTACGTCTGCCGGCGGCGTATTGGCTGGCGGATCACTTCGGCCGGGATAACCTGTTCTATTGCTATGCCATCGGCTGGACTGTGGGCCTGCTCTTGGCCGGTGCCTATTACCTGACAGGCCGGTGGAAGCGGAAATCTCTGATCGCCGGCGGGGCCAGCGCCTGAGAGAACTAGAATAAAAGAACAGCAGCCTGCGCATGGCTGCTGTTCTTTTGTACTCTCTGGCTGCAAAACGTATGCAGGTCACCGGTTGGCCGGAGCGATGGCTTGCGCCTGTTCCAACCGGTGGATGGTCTGCAGCACATCTTGTTCGGTGGTCTCCGGGTGGATGATGCACAGGCGCAAGACCCTTTTTCCCAAAAGCTCCGTGGTGAAGACTTGGGCAAAGCCGCTGTCGGTGATCTCTTTGGCAATGGATTGGTTGAGCTGGTCCAGCTGGCTGTCGGGCAGCGTGCCATCGGCCACATAGCGGAAATTGAGGATGCCCAGCTGGGCGGGGCAGACGATCTGCCAGGCCGGGTTGGACCGGAGCCGCTGTTCGGCCAGCTCTGCCATGACGCAGCCGTGGTCGATCACACGGCCAACGGCTTGGCTGCCCAAAACCTGCAGGGTGAGCCACAGCTTCAGCGCCCTGGCCGGCCGGGTCAGCTCTGGCCCCAGATCCCAAAACTCCACGGCGCCGGCTGCGCTCTCGGCGTCTTTCAGGTATTCGGGGTGGGCGGCAAAGCTGTGGGACAGCAGGGATTGATCCCGCACCAAGACCATGCTGCACCCATAGGTCTGCAGCAGCCATTTGTGGGCGTCCCAGCTCAAGCTGTCGGAAAGCTCGATGCCGGCCAGATCCCTCTTGTGTTGTTCAGAAAGCAGGGCCGACGCGCCAAAAGCCCCGTCCACGTGCATCCAGAGGCCGTATTGGCGGCACAGCGCGGCGATCTCCGGCAGCGGGTCCACGCTCCCCGTGTTGGTCGTCCCGGCAGAGGCCACCACGGCAAAAGGATGGCGCTGCTGGCCGATGTCTGCCGCGATGGCCGCCTGCAGGGCGGATAGATCCATGCGGAACAAGGCATCCGTCGGGATCTTGCGGATCTGATCGGGCCGGAAGCCGATGATCAGCAGCCCTTTGGCCACCGACGAATGGGTCTGGTCGGAAACATAGACCACGGCGCTGGCCCGCTGCTCGTAGGTCAGCTTGGCATCCCGGGCCGCGGTCAGGGCGGTCAGGTTGGCAATGGAACCGCCGGAGACGAACAGGCCGCCGCTTCCTTCGGGGTAACCGGCCCGGTCGCACAGCCAGCGGATCAACTTTTGCTCCACCAGGGCTGCGGCCGGCCCGTTGACCTGGCAGCTGGCATGGGGGTTGAAGGCGTTGGTCATCACATCGCCCATCCAGGAGAGCAGGGAGGCGGTGGAGGGGATGCAGGCGAAGCTGCGGGGATGCTGCCCCAGCAAAGTGCTGGCGTACACATCCTGGAGCATTTCCTGGTAGACCTCCGGCACAGGGCGGCCGGCAGCGGGGATGGGCTGGCGCTGCAGCCGCTCCAGCGCCTCTTGGGAAGCGGGGCGGCAGACAGGCTGGCTGGGCAGATCGTTGTAAAAATCCACGGTGCGTCCGACGAATTCCTGCATCAGCGCGCCGATCTCTTTGTTTTGTTCCAGTGTTTTCGGGTCCATGGGTTCCACTCCTTGACGAATCGTTTGATACCATGCTACCATAAAACAAAACAACTGTGAAATTCATGAATTTTATAAGTACATTCAAAAATTTTGAAGGGTGATGGGATGGAGATCCGAAACCTTGTGACGTTTGCGCGGATCGCGGAAGTGCAGAATTTCTCCAAGACCGCGGAACAGCTGGGCTACTCCCAATCGGCGGTTACCATGCAGATCAAACAGCTGGAAGGGGAACTGGGCGCCCAGCTGTTTGAGCGGATCGGCAAGCAAGTAAAGCTGACCCAGGCGGGAGAGCGTTTGCTGCCCTATGCGCTGGAGATCTTGGCTGCCGTCCGGCAGGCGAAAAACATCGTCCGGGAGCCGGGGGCCATATCGGGGAGGCTGCGCATTGGCACATGCGAATCGTTCGTCAACAGCATTTTGCCCCCGGTGATGATGGAATTTTGCCATTTGTGCCCCCGGGTGGAGGTGAGCACCCACACCGCCTTGGTGCCCGACCTGTTTGCGATGCTGCGGCAAAACGACGTGGATCTGCTGTACTTCCTGGATCAAAAGATGTATTTCCCCGAGTGGATCAAAGTGTCCGAGCGGCCGGAAAACATCTTTTTCGTGGCGTCCAGCCATTCTCCTCTGGCAGGGCAGCGGCAGATCGCCCTGGAACGGCTGCTGGAACAGCCGCTGTATCTGACGGAAAAGGGGATCAGCTACCGCTATGCCATGGAACAACAGCTGGCCGAAAAGGGGTTTGAGCTCCACCCCTGCTGGGAAGTGGGCAATACCGATGTGATCACCCGGTTTTTGCTGCAAAATCGGGGCATCTCCTTTTTGCCGGAATATGTGGTGCGCGAGTACCTCCAACAGGGCCAACTGGTCATTTTGGATACGGAGTGCGACCAGATCGTGATGTGGAGCCAACTGGTCTATCACCGGAAGAAATATGTGACGCCCCAGATGAGCCAATTTATTGAAGTGCTGCAAAAGCACATTGGGGACTAGGGCAAAACAAGGGCGGGGCACTGTGCCCCGCCCTTGTTTTAGCCTGCCGGCACCCTGGGGATGGGATCATGAGGCAAAGCTGCGGGGGCAAGGGGAAGGCAAAAAAACTGCCGCCCACAAGGGGCGGCAGGGAAGTCCAGTCGCTTTATGCGCCGTATTGGTTGTAAAAACCGCCCAGTTCCTGGCCGGTATAGGCGTCTACATACACCTCATAAAAACCGGGCTGGCTCATATCCGCAGGCAAATAGTGCAGTTTCCAAACAGCGCGGGAAAGGTGGCTCTCCGGGTCATAGGTGGTGCCGTCCTCTTTGACGGTATACAGGTAATTGGGCTCCACCACCGCGTAGACGGCATCCTGCAGCACATAGCCTTCCACGCCTTGGCGGGCCAGCACTGCATCGGCCACCTGCACGGCATCCTCCTTTTCGATGGGCTGCTGGTCGGTGCCCACCTGGACCAACAGCAGATCCAGGCACTGGGCGGAGATCATTTCGCCATCGGCAGCGGATATGGTGATGGTGACCTGCTGGCAACTGGAACGCAGCTTGGGCAGATCCTTCAGGTTGACGGTGCGGTAATAAGTGGCCAGCCAATTGCCGTCTGCCTGCTGTTCCACACTTTGCAGCTCATAATTGGTAGGGAAGGGCAGGCCCCAGTTGTAATAGGCCCGGGCCCGTTCTGCCGCTTCTGTTTTGCTCTCCACCAGCCCATCGCTGGGGGAATCGGCGGTATAATTCCGGGTGATGCTGGTGACGAATTCATCTTTGGCCCGGTAAGTCACCGTGCCCATGGGGGTCTCCACGACCCGCAGCTCCCAGCCACGCTCCGGGTCGCTGGTGGTGTAGACCGTCATATCTTCCACAGCAGGCCCTTGCACATAGCCCTGGGCCACCGCGTCTTCAAAGGTGATATGGTCGCCGTTTGCATCTTTCATCTGGTAGCACTTGATCTGGAACTCCATATCTTCAAACAGGGTCTTGGTGTGCTCTTTCAATTCGTCGTCTGTCATGGGTTCTTCCACTGCGGTGATCCACTTGGTGCTATCGGCGCCTTCCGCCAAAGCGGGGTCCAGCATTTCACGCAGCCGGGTCTCCTCTTGATGCATGCCGTAGGCATAGCACACAAAACAGGCGCCGCACCACACCGCCAGGGAGATCAAGACGATCAGTGTCACGCGGAGCGCTTTTTTTGCTTTTTTCATGTACATTCTCCTTATGGTCTTCCCAGCATTGGGGAACATCTTGCACGGGCCAAAACGATCGTGGCCTGCCCTAAGGCAGGATGGCCAGCTTTTCGGTTGCCGTTTGGGGAGCGGCGAGAAAAGGGCCGCAAAATCAATATATCATTATACCACAGATTCGAACAGATGGGAACAAAACCGCCTGTTCGGTTGCCTTGGCCCTGTAGGTGTTACAATGATGTGTAACAAATCAAAGAAATAAATAGCGAATAGGAGTGACCTGTGTTAAGGTAGAGTTGACCAGACAAAACCAAA
>JABLTT010037880.1_pt1 | contig 27471 bp, 24 predicted proteins | sample 7160061 | NCBI WGS metagenome assembly JABLTT01 (sample SAMN14651232, study PRJNA627086) | human gut metagenome | isolation source: feces | host: Homo sapiens
CAACAATTTCCCCATGCGTCCTCTCTCTTGGCGCTCTCCTAAGCAGGTCTTATTCGCTTCCCTTAATCTGTAACACATCATTGACAAACCTACATGTGCCCAGGCATCCCTCTTTTCTACCCGCCTGTTTTATGGTACAATACTCCTATAATGAGGCCGGTTTTCTCCCCGGCCTATATCAGAATTTGGATCGGCCGCTGCTGCGGCCGGGATGGAGGTTCAAACCATGAGCAAATTGAAAGGCGCCTGTCTCTTTGGCCAATCCGGCGGCCCCACTTCGGTGATCAACGCCAGTGCGCTGGGCGTGCTGGAAACTGCCCTGGGGGAAGAGTGCATCACAGCCGTATACGGTTGTGCCCACGGCATTAAAGGTATTTTAGACGACTGCCTCTACGATATCGCCCAGGAGGACCCGGCGGAACTGCAGCTGCTGCGTTACACCCCTTCTTCTGCCCTGGGTTCCTGCCGCTACAAGCTGAAGGACAGCGCGGTGGATGACACCGATTACAAGCGCATCCTGGAGATCTTTCAGAAATACGACATCCGCTATTTCTTCTACAATGGCGGCAACGACAGCATGGATACGTGCAACAAGATCTCCAAATACCTGATGAGCCAAAACTATGAATGCCGCATCATCGGCGTGCCCAAGACCATCGACAACGACCTGTATGGCACAGACCACTGCCCAGGCTTTGGTTCTGCTGCCAAATACATCGCCACCTCCTGCATGGAGATCTTCCACGACGCCAACGTCTATGACACCGGCACAGTGGTGATCGTGGAGATCATGGGCCGCAATGCCGGCTGGCTCACTGCCGCCAGCGCTTTGGCCTCCCTCTCCGGCGCCGGCCCAGACTTGATCTATCTGCCTGAGCGCCCCTTCGATCTGGAGCAGGCTTTGGCCCAGATCCAGCAGGTCTACCAGCGCCGGGGCAACTGCCTGGTGGCTCTTTCCGAAGGTGTGATCGACAAAGAGGGAAAATTCATCGCCGAATACGGACAAGATGTGGCCACCGATGCCTTTGGCCACAAACAGATGGGCGGCGCCGGCGCTTTTGTCGCCGGAGAGGTCAAGAGCCGCTTTGGCTACAAAGTGCGCAGCATCGAGCTTTCCCTGCTGCAGCGCTGCGCGGCCCACTGCGCTTCCCGCACCGACATCGAAGAAGCCTATCAGGCCGGCAAGCAAGCGGTGGAGCTGGCTGTGGCCGGTGAGACGGACAAAATGGTGTCCTTCCAGCGCCGCCCCGGCCCGGATTATGCCATCGACTACGTGCCCGCCCCCTTGGATATCGTGGCCAATACAGAAAAGAAAGTACCCCAAGAATGGATCACCCCGGATGGCGTCGGCCTGACGGAGGACTTTATCCATTACGCGCTGCCCCTGATCCAAGGGGAGACCGAGCTGCCCTATGAAAACGGCCTGCCCCGCTTTGCCAAGTTGAAAAAACAGCGGGCAGGTGCTGGCCAGTAAACTGCCGTCCCATTTTCAAGCCTCTGTTTTCGCTTATCAAAATAGGCTGGTATGGATGTGTAAGTCCATACCAGCCTATTCTTTTTGCTTTTTTTGGTGCGGCAAAGCGCCTTGCAGTCAGGCCACCTACAGACTGGCGCTGCTGCCATGGCATGCAAAAGCCAAGCCGCTACGCCTTTTTTTCCTATCTTTGTCGGCCCAATTCGCCGATCGTGGCGCGGATGAGCTCTATGAGCCTTTCCCGGTCTGTCAGGTCATCCAGGCGGAAGCTGGGCTTTGCCCCTTGGTGAGGCGGCTGCAGCACCGGCTGCCCTAAGACCGCCCGGCCCGCCTGGGTGGGCTTGATGAACAACGTCCCATCGCAGACCACTGCGAAAAACACTTCATCACAATAGACGCCGTATTCGCCGAACATCTTCCGGTAACGCAGGTTGCCCGCGCCCTCCATCTGTTCCAAGATCCATTCCATCCGTTGTGGGTCCGTTGCCATTTGCTCATCTCCTCACAGTGCCAGCATCTCAAACAGGTCGATCTGGTTCGTCTTGGGGATGTCTTTCAGGGCCCCGGCGTTTTCCAATGTCTCCACTACGCCCTTTGTCACTTTGGGGCACCGCAAGATCATATCTTCGGTGGACATAAATTTGCCGTTTTTCCGCTCTTCCACAATGTCCCTGGCCGCCGCTTCGCCCAAGCCGGGCAAAGAAGTCAAAGGCGGCACCAAAGTATGGTCGTCATAGATCAAAAAGCGGTTGACATCACTTTCGTACACATCCAGGGGCCGGAAGGAAAAGCCGCGGCGGTAAAACTCGTGGACCACTTCCAGCGCAGTGAGCATGTCCTCTTCCACAGCGGAACGTTTGTCCTGGCTTTGCAGCTGCCGGGTCTTCTCCATCACCATGCCGTCGCCATTGCACATGATAGATGCATCAAAGGCCGGGGCACGTATGCCAAAATAGGCGCTATAAAAAGCCATGGGCTGGTGTACTTTGAACCAGGCAATACGGAACGCCATCATCACATAGGCCGCCGCATGGGCTCTGGGGAACATGTATTGGATCTTCTTGCAGGATTCGATGTACCAATCTTTGATCTTGTGCTGGCGCATCAGATCCTCCCATTCGGGCTTCAGGCCCTTGCCCTTGCGCACGCTCTCTGAGATCTTAAAGGACTGCTGGGGCTCGATGCCCATTTGGATCAAATAGGTCATAATGTCATCGCGCACCGAGATGACGTCTTTCAGCGTGGCATCGCCGCTCTCAATGTAGTCTTTGGCGTTGTTCAGCCACACGTTGGTGCCATGGGAAAGGCCGGAAATGCGCAGCAGCTCATCAAAGGTGGTGGGCTTTGTCATCTCCAGCATGCCCCGCACAAAACGGGTGCCAAATTCCGGGATCGCCACTGCCCCGTTTTTGCCGAAAGAGCCGTCGTCGTCGATGTGCAGAGGCTCCAGAGAGGTGAAGATCGCCATGGTCTCCGGGTCGTCCAGCGGGATCTCCCTGGCATTGACGCCGGTCAGGTCCTCCAGCGCCCGGATCATGGTGGGATCTTCGTGGCCCAGCATGTCGAACTTCAGCAAGTTCTGGTCGATGGAGTGGTAATCAAAATGGGTGGTGATGATGTCGGTGCTGGTATCGTCCGCCGGCCTTTGCACCGGGCAAAATTCATAGATCTCCCGGTCCCGCGGCACGATGATGAGACCGCCTGGGTGCTGGCCTGTGGTGCGTTTGATGCCGGTACACCCCATCACCAGGCGGTTTTCCTCCGCCTTTCCCAGCTGGATGCCCCGCTCCTCGTTGTATTTTTTCACAAAGCCATAGGCTGTTTTGGATTTCACGGTGCCAATGGTGCCGGCCCGGAACACATGGTCTTCGCCAAACAGGCGGATCAGCTCCCGGTGGGCTCTGGATTGATACTCGCTGGAAAAGTTCAAGTCAATATCCGGCGCTTTCTCCCCGTTGAAGCCCAAGAAAGTGGCAAAGGGGATGTTAAAGCCGTCTTTGACCATCGGGGTGCCACACTGGGGACATACCCGGTCCGGCAAGTCCACCCCACAGCCGTAGCGGGGGTCTTTGGGGAAGATGGCGTGCTTGCAATGGGGGCACCGGTAGTGGGGCTCCAGGGCATTGACTTCGGTAATGCCCGTCAGGTACGCGATGAAGGAGGAGCCCACGCTGCCCCGGGAGCCCACCAGGTAGCCGTCTTCCAACGATTTGGCCACCAGCTTTTGAGCGATCAGGTACATCACGTCAAAGCCGTTGTTGATGATGGGCACCAGCTCGGCTTCCAGCCTGTCTTTGACGATATCCGGCAGCGGATCGCCGTAAAGCTCTGCTGCTTTGCTGTGAGCCATCTGGCTGATCTCCTCGGCGCTGCCCTCGATGACCGGCGGGCATTTATCGTCGGGCACCGGTTTGATGTCCTCGCACCAGCTGGCGATCTCGTTGGGGTTTTTCACCACCACTTCAAAAGCCCGCTCCCGGCCCAGGTAGGCGAATTCCGCCAGCATCTCATCTGTTGTTTTGAAATACAGCGGCGCTTGCTTATCCGCGTCGGAAAAGCCCATGCCAGCCATGAGGATGGCCCGGTATTGGGCATCCTCCGGGTTCAAAAAGTGGACGTCGCCGGTGGCGACCACCGGTTTGTGCACTGCGTCCCCCAGTTTGAGGATGGTCCGGTTGAAATCCCGCAGCTGTTCCTCGTCCCGGGCGGTCCCATTTTCCACCATGAACCGGTTGTTGCCGATGGGCTGTATCTCCAAAAAGTCATAAAAGCGGGCCAGATCCTTGAGCTCGCCCCAGGGCTTGCCCGCCACCACAGCGGAAAACAACTCTCCTGCCTCGCAGGCCGAACCCAAGATCAGTCCCTCCCGGTACTGCTGCAGCAAACTGGCCGGGATGATCGGGTGGCGTTTGAAGTATTTCAAATGGGAAAAAGAGATCAGCTGATACAGGTTCTTGAGACCCACCAGGTTTCTCACCAGGATGATCAGATGGTGGGAGCGCAGGTTCAGCGGGTCCGCTTCACCGCCCCGTGCCACATCCAAACCGTGGTTGATCTCCATGACTGTCTTCACATCTGCTTTTTCCCGCAGCTTGTCCAACAGGTGCAGGTAGATCTGCGCCAGCACGGCGGTATCGTCGGAAGCCCGGTGGTGCTGGAAGGTCAGCCCCAGATCTTCTGCTATGATATTCAGTTTGTGCCGCTTCAGGTGGGGCAGCAGCACCCGCGCCATTTCCACGGTATCGATGCTGCAAAATTCTTTTTCGATGCCGAACTTTTCGCAAGCCGCCCGCAGGAAGGAGACGTCAAAATTAGCGTTGTGGGCGCACAGGGGCCTATCCCCCATAAAATCGAAAAAGGCCTGCACCGCCTCTTGCTGGCTGGGGGCATCCCGCACCATATCATCGGTGATGCCGGTGAGTTTGGTGATCTCATAGGGCACCGGCCCCGAGGGCTTCACATAGGTGTGAAAGCTTTCTTTCTGCTGGCCGCCCGATACCAAGATGGCGGCGATCTCAATGATCTCACAAGTGCGGGGGCTCAAGCCTGTGGTCTCCAAATCAAATACGATGGTCTCGCCATCCAGCGCAGTCTGGCAGGAACCGCTGACCGCCTGGCTCTTGGCCAGGTCGTTGACACAGTAGGCTTCGACCCCGTAGATCACTTTGATCTCTGTCCCTTTGCTCTGGAGCTTTTGCTGGGCGTGCATCGCGTCGGGGAAGGATTGGACCACCCCATGGTCGGTAATGGCCACTGCCTTGTGCCCCCACCGGGCCGCCGTTTGGATCAGATCCCCGGCGGTCGCCAGGCCATCCATGGTGGACATGCAGGTATGTAGATGCAGCTCCACCCGCTTTTGCTCCGCTGCGTCTTGGCGGAGCTTTTTCTTCGCTTCCACCACAGCGGTGGGCGATACCACTACATCCCGCTCAAAAGTCGAATAGTTGGCCACCCCCTGGACCATTACATAGGAACCTTTTTTCACCGCCTCCATCAGCAGAGCACATTCCTCATCGGGCAGGACCTTGACGCAGCGCACCGAGCCGGTGCCATCCGTCATGTCGAAGGTGTAGATGGTCTTGCCCCGGTTGTTCAGCTTTTTCTCCTCGGTGTAAAAGACTTCACCTTCTACCGCCACTTTGCCGCTGTCCACATTGACTTCGGCCATTTTGATGACGACCCGTTCCACCGGCTTGCCGTACAGGACCTTTTGTTCGCTGTTTTTGGGCTTGTAGACCGTTCCTTCCGGCTTGCGGCGCTCAAAACGGCGGGGCGCTTTTTCCCGTGCAGGCGCCTTTGGCGTCCCCAGCGCCGGTTGGGCCGGAACCTGCTGGGCCGCTTGCTGGCAGGCCTTTTCCAGCTGCATCCGCCGCTGCTGTTCAAAAGCTTCTTCCTCGCCCTGGTTCTCCTCCAGTTCTACGGCGGCTTGGAGCCCCAGCTCTTGCTGCACAAAGGTCTGAATGGACTGGCGCAGCTCTTGGAGCCGCAAGATCCACTGGGTGGGGCCTCGCAATACCAGCGCCCCTTCCCGTGCCTCCAGCTCCATCTTGTGGCAGCAGGCGCCAAAGGAGGGATAACGGGATGCCAAGGCACTTTTGCAGTATGCCAAGGCTTCATCCGTCCAGCCCTCCAGTTGATAGCGCACCTGGAGCTGGACCCATTCCAGCCCATAGGCCCGGCAAATGCCTTCTTCCCCTTGGCGAAGGGCCCCATCGGGCACGACATTGCCGGCCACCAAACCGATCCACAGGCCGTTGTGCTCCCGGTCGGGCTTCAGAGAAGCCACGGCAGCTTGTCCCAAAACGCTGCCGCTGAAATCGCAGCGGGGCACTACTTGGCACAATGCTGCACTCATACCGTCTCACCGGTCAGCAGCCGGACCTGCTCACACAGGGCGTCTACGATCTGCCCGGCGGGCACCTTTCCCAAAACTTGTCCTTTGGCAAACAGCAGCCCTTCCTCGATGCCGCAGGCCACTCCCAGATCCGCCTCCCGGGCTTCCCCGGGGCCGTTGACTGCGCAGCCCATCACCGCCACCGTGATGCGGCTTTTCAGCGGAGCCAGCCGCCGTTCCACCTCTTCGGCAATGGGGATCAGATCCACCCGGGTGCGGCCGCAGGTGGGGCAGGAGACCAGCGTGGCCCCTTGTTCGTTTAGCCCCAGTGCCTTTAAAATGGCCTTGGCCGCCACCACTTCTTCTACAGGGTCTGCTGTCAGCGAGACCCGCACTGTGTCGCCGATGCCATCGAGCAGCAGGGCGCCAAAAGCGGCAGCCGATTTCAGCGTGCCCATATACCGGGTGCCCGCTTCGGTGACGCCCAGGTGCAAGGGGAAATCGGTGCGCTGGTGCATCAGACGGTATGCCTGGATGTTGGTGCCCACATCGGAGGATTTCAGGGAGACACAAATGTCTTCAAACCCGCAATCTTCCAGCAGGCGGATGTGCCCCAAGGCGCTTTCTACCAATGCCTCCGCCGTGGGCGCGCCGTATTTGGCCAGCAGCTCGCGCTCCAGCGAGCCGCCGTTGACCCCGATGCGGATGGGGATCCCCCGGCTGCGGCAGGCATCGGCCACAGCCCGCACCCGCTCTGGACCACCGATGTTGCCCGGGTTGATGCGGATCTTATCCGCCCCCTCTTCGGCCACGGCCAAAGCGACTTTGTAATCAAAATGGATATCGGCCACCAGCGGCAGAGGGGACTGCCGGCGGATCTTGCAGAAGGCCCGGGCGGATTCCAGGTCCGGCACGGTGAGGCGAACGATATCACAACCCGCTTGGTGCAAGCGGTTGATCTGCTCCAACGTCCGCTCCACATCTGCCGTCCTGGTGTTGGTCATCGATTGTACACAAATGGGCGCGCCACCACCGATGGCGACGCCCCCCACTTGGATCTGTCTGGTCTTTTTTCCCATATTCTTACCCCGCGATCAACCGTACGATATCGTTGTATGTGACAAAGAGAAACAACCCAAAGATCAGCACCAAGCCCACGACCTGCACGATCCCTTCGTACTGCGCAGGCACCGGCTTGCGCCGCACCAGTTCAATGAGCAAAAAGAGGATCTTCCCTCCATCCAGCCCGGGGATGGGCAGCAGGTTCATAATGGAAAGGTTCACCGAAAGGAAGGCCACAAAATACCACATATCCAGAGCCGATGTCTTGGCCCGGTTGCTGATCTCATTGGCAATGCCCACCGTGCCCATGACATCGTCCCGCTCCACTTGGCCGCTGAAGATCTGCTTGAGCCCCAGCACCACAGACTGCATGAAACTGCCGGTATTGTTGACACTGTAGCGCAGCTTGTTGCCTACAGTGGCCTCTTCCACTGCAAACTGCAAGCCATAATGGCGGGCGGTGGTGCCGTCTTCCTGCACATACTCCTGGGGTTCCAGGGGCAAGTCTTGCAGCTCCACTTTTTTCCCATCCCGCCGCACCGTGATGTCATAGGGTTCCCCGGCCCCCAGTTGCAGCGCGCTGGCGATGTCGCCATAGAGGAAGATATGCACATCATTGACCTGCAAGATCTCATCGCCCACTTGCAGCCCTTGCTCTCCGCCATAGGGGAACCCTTCGGCCAGGCCGGAAATGTTCCGGGTGGGCAGGGCTTGCGCAGGCCATAGGGTGATGACGATCAGCACGAACCCCATGAGGAAATTCATAAACGAACCGGCAAAGGCAATGAGGAACCGGTGGCTTAGTTTGGCATTGTTAAAGCTGCCTGTGGGATCTTCGATCTCGTTGCCTTCGTCGTCATACTCCCCTTTCATGGCCACGCTGCCGCCCAAAGGCAGCAGACGGATGGCGTAAAGGGTGCCATGGAATTCCTTTTTGATGAGGGCCGGGCCAAAACCAATGGAAAACCGGTAGACGGTAACGCCCGAAAACTTGGCTGCGATGAAGTGGCCCAATTCGTGAATGAACACAATGAGGCCGAACACCAAGATCGCGATGAGGATGGACAAAATATCACCTGCACTTTATGAATTAGAGGGCCCATGGGCCGAGGAAAATAAGGCGGCCTGGGCCGCCTGCCGGACCGTCAGCACCCTACGGCCGCTTGCCGCGTCTGCTGCCGCACGGCGGCATCGATGGCAAAGATCTGCTCCAAGGTGGGAGCCTGCACATAGGGGATCTGCTCCACCGCCTGCCGAGCCAGCTCATAGATCTCAGTATACCCGATCTTGCCCTGCAAAAACAGCTCCACCGCCACTTCATTGGCTGCGTTGATGACGCAGCCCCGGTCGCCGCCCTGTTTGCCCGCCTGCTCACACAAGGGCAGGCAGGGGAAATTTTCCCGGTCCGGCGGGCAAAAAGTCAGCTGGCCCACCTTTGCCAGGTCCAGCCGGGGCCAATGCCCCTCCATCCGCCGTGGATAGGTCAAGGCATATTGGATGGGCAGCCGCATATCCGGCGGGGACATCTGGGCCATGACGCAGCCGTCCGTAAATTCCACTGCCGAATGGAGGATGCTCTCCCGATGGACCACCACTTCCACCTGTTCGGGCGCCACGCCGAAGAGCCACAGGGCCTCGATCACTTCAAAGCCCTTGTTCATCATCGTGGCCGAATCGATGGTGATCTTGGCCCCCATGCTCCAGTTGGGGTGGCGCAAAGCATCCTGGGCTGTCACACAAGCCAGCTCCTCCCTCTGGCGGCCGAAAAAAGGCCCGCCTGAGGCGGTGAGCACCAAACGGCGCACCTCTTCCAGCGGCCTGCCACCCAAGGCCTGGAAGATCGCCGAATGCTCGCTGTCTACCGGCAGGATCGGCCGGCCTTTTTGCCGGGCCAGTTCCATCACCAGCCCGCCGGCGCACACCAGGCTCTCCTTGTTGGCCAGCGCCAACGTATGGCCCGCTTCCAGCGCCGCCACTGTGGGCCGCAAGCCGGCGATGCCCACCAAGGCATTGAGCACGGTGTCGCAGTCCTCCAGGGCGGCGCAGGCCAATACCCCTTCCTCGCCAGCTTCCACGCGGATCGCGGTGTCTGCCAGCCGTTTTTTCAGCTGGGCAGCCTCCTCTTCATCCTGCAGGACTACCAGCTTGGGCCGGAAACGGCGGGCCTGCTCCTCCAGCTTGGTGCCGCTGCGGCGGGCAGCCAACGCTTCCACAGCGAACTCTTCCGGATGGGCGGCAGCCACGTCCAAGGCCTGTGTGCCAATGCTGCCTGTCGAACCTAATATGGAAAGGTGTTTCATCGGTCTCTCCTTTGCTCAAAGCAGGTTTGTAAACTGGAGCAGCAGCTCGAACAGAGGCGCTGTAAACAGCACGCTGTCAAACCGGTCCAGCACACCACCGTGGCCCGGCATGATCTTACCGTAGTCTTTGATGCCCACATTGCGCTTGATGAGGGACAAGGACAGATCGCCCAGCTGGCCCACAGCGCTGCCCACCACGCCGGCCACTGCCAGCATCAGATAATGGGGCTGGGTGTGAAAATACCGGCCGGTGACGAATCCGAAGATCAACATGCCGAACACGCTGCCCAACAGGCCGCCCAAAGAGCCTTCTATGGTTTTTTTCGGGCTGACCGCCGGGATCAGTTTGTGTTTGCCAAACAACATGCCTGCCACCAACGCCATGGTATCGCTGCACCAGGCAGCTACAAAAGGCAGCAGCACATACACTTTCCCTGCCCCGTGGTGGACCAAGATGCGCAGCACCGACGACAACAGGTAAGGCACCACAATGGCGCCCAGATAAGACTGGGCGATCTGTTCAAACCGCATCTGCTTGGGGTGGGTGATGGCAAAGAGGAAGATCACCAAGGTAAAGAGATACAGGACGGGCAGAAGGTAGTAAGCGTCGATGGTGGTGGCCACCGGTACAAAAAAGGCCGCCACACAACACACCCACAGCATTTTGCTGCCCCGCAGCACGCCGGTGGTTCCCAACATCTCGTGGGCTGCCACTGCACACAAAAAGCTGATGGCAACGATCGCCGCCTGGGGAGGCATAAAGTAGACCACGGCAATGAACAGCACAATGCCCACCGCCGCCGACAAGATCCTCGTCTTCATTTCAATCCTCCAAATCTCCGTTGGCGGCCCTGGTATGCGGCCACCGCCCGCCGCAGCTCTGTTTCATCGAAATCTGGCCACAGGGTATCGGTAAAGTAAAATTCGCTATAGGCGCATTCCCACAGCAAAAAGTTGGAGATCCGCAGCTCGCCGCCCGGGCGGATCAGCAGATCGGGTGCAGGAACGCCGCGGCAATCCATCCGCGCTTCCAGTGCTTTTTCATCGATTTGCTCTGGCAGCAGCTTTCCCGCCAGGCAATCTTGGGCCAGCGCCCGGGCCCCGCGCAAGATCTCGTCCCGCCCGCCGTAGTTGAGGCAGATGTGCACATGTATACCCGTGCATTGCTTGGAGATCTCGTCTGTTTGGGCGATCAGCTGGCGTAGCTTGGGGGAAAAAGGCGTCAGATCTCCCCAAAAATCCAGTTGGATGTTGTTTTCCGTCAGCTCCCGCACCGACTTTTTCAAGTAGCGCTCCAGCAGGTTCATGATCTCCTGTACTTCATCGGGCGGGCGTTTCCAATTTTCAGTGGAAAAAGCATACACCGTCAGGTGTTCCACACCCAGTTCAGCCAAGATCGTGGCCGCTTTGTGGAATGTCTCACTGCCTGCCGAATGGCCTGCTTTCCGCGGCAAGCCCCGCTTTTGGGCCCAGCGCCCGTTGCCATCCATCACGATGGCAATGTGCCGTGGGATATTCTGTGGGTCCAGCGGCACTTGTTTTTCTTTTTTTCCCAACAAAATCTTACACATCCTGTCACAAAGCAACCGGGCGCCCTTTGAGCGCCCGGCCGGGGGCGGCATACCGCCCGCACCGCCGAAGCATCAGATCTCCAGCAGTTCCTTTTCTTTTTTCTCGCACTCGGCTTCCACTTCCTTGACGATCTTGTCCGTCAGGTTCTGGATGTCCTTTTCAGCCACTTTGTAATCGTCTTCTGTCATTTCCGACTTTTTCTTTTGCGCTTTGAAGTCGTCCATGGCATCCCGCCGCACATTGCGGATCGCCACTTTCGCCTCTTCCGCATACTTGGCGACCTGCTTCGTCAGCTCTTTGCGGCGCTCCTCCGTCAGGGGCGGGAACGTCAGGCGGATTGCTTTTCCGTCATTTTGCGGCGTGATCCCCACATCCGAAGCCAGGATCGCTTTTTCCACCCCTTTGAGTACCGAGTTGTCATAGGGCGTGATCAGCAGGCTATGGGCATCGGGCGAGGAGATATTAGCCAGCTGCTGGATGGGCGTCATCGCGCCGTAATAATCCACTGTGACCTTATCCAGCACAGCGGCGCTGGGCCGGCCAGTACGGATGGTGGTAAACTCGTGTTTTAACACTTCCAGGGTCTTTCTCATCTTCTCTTCGTAAACTGCGTATTGGCTGCTCATAGTTTAGTCCTCCCCTATCACCGAGCCGATATGCTCGCCTTTTAGAACTTTCAGAATGTTTTCAGGATCTTTGATGGCAAACACCAAAACCGGGATCTTGTTGTCCATCGAAAGGGATGTGGCTGTCGAATCCATCACTTGGAGCCGGCTGGCCAGCACATCGGTATAGCCGATGGATTCGATCTTTTTGGCCGCCGGATTCTTCACCGGATCGGAATCGTAGATGCCATCCACATTCTTTGCCAGCAAGATGGCGTCCGCCCCGATCTCCGCTGCCCGCAGCGCCGCTGCGGTATCCGTGGAAAAGAAGGGGTTGCCAGTGCCGCAGGCAAAGATCACGACCCGGCCTTTCTCCAAATGGCGGATGGCTTTCAGCCGAATGTAGGGCTCTGCGATCTTTGTCATATCGATGCCCGTTTGCACCCGTACGTCCACACCGGCCTTTTCCAGCACATCGGCAAAAGCCAACGCATTGATGGTGGTGGCCAGCATGCCCATGTGGTCTGCTCTGGTCCGCTCCATCTCTTTGCCGTCTTTCAGCCCGCGCCAAAAATTGCCGCCGCCTACCACAATGCCGATCTGTACGCCCAGATCCACGCATTGCCGTACCACCTTTGCAATGGATTCCAAAACTTCAAAATCAATGCCCCGGTGGGATGGGTCTTTTTCGCCGGCCAGCGCCTCGCCGCTGACCTTGAGCAACACGCGCTTGTATTTCAGTGTTTCCATGTTACGCCCCCAAGGAATGGTTTTCTTCTATTTTAAACTATTTCCGCCTTTTTGAAAAGCCGTTTTTCTGTTATTTTTCTTTTAATTCTCGGGCCGGCAAATCTCCCTTGTCAGCCGGCGGGCGCCTCCCTCTGTTCAGCCTCTTCCCCGCTCCCCGAATCCTCCCGTTTTGGCTCCCCGCCTACGGGGCCGGCAACGCCGGCGGGTGTACTGGGGTGGCTGGCGGACGCTCTCCCTTTGTTTGCCTTCTTCCCCTCTCCCCAAATCCTCCCGTTTTGGTCCCCCGCCTACGGGGCTTCTCCACCATGTATACCCTTTCTCGCCGCCATTTATACCGTTCCTTTGCCATGGCCTGGTGCTTATGGCACTGTAAACCAAATGACAAAGGCCCTCCTTTGGGAAGGCCTTTGTCATTTCGATCTTGGTTCTATTTTTGTTTTACCAGATCTCCGGCTTGGCGTCGGCGGGCAGAGCATTGGGATAAGTCTCCCCATCCAGATCATCCAACCAAGCTTGGTGCGCCTGCTGGACCAGATCGGGCTGTGTCAGGAAATCATAGGCTGTGGCAGCCATGACCTTGGCTGCAAACAGCATGCCCTTGTGCGCCACAGGCCCTTTGCCCTGGGCCACGATCTGCCAGGCGTGGCCCGGTGTACCGGCCGCCCAAGTGACAGCGTTAAATTGGCCGGTGGGTACCACCCAGCTCACGTCGCCCACATCGGTGGAACCCTTTCCGCCGCCCAATTCTTTTGTCACGCGGAAGTCGAACAGCGGCTGTTCCAGCAGCTGAGCGCTGTCTTTGCCAGCCAACTTTTTGGCGGTCTCCTTCAAGTTCTCCCGATCCAGGTCGGTGATCACCTGCTGGAACTTCTTTGCATAAGCCAGCTCTTCTTCGGTATAGCCAATGGGCAGCAGCTCATCCATATGGACGCCCAGCCGTTGGCTGATCACGTCGTTGGCGCGATAATCGGAATAAGCCGCCACTTGCTTAATGTCCACCGTGGTGCCGGTGATCAATGCTGCGCCCCGGGCACAGTCGTTGACCCGTTCGAACAGCTCCTTCACCTGGGTCACTTTGGGCGCACGGATGGCATACAGCACTTGCGCCTCAGATTGGACCACGTTGGGCGCGGTGCCGCCGGTGTTGATGATGGCATAGTGGATGCGGGCTTCGTCGATCATGTGTTCCCGCATGTAATTGACGCCCACGTCCATGATCTCTACACCGTCCAGCGCAGAGCGGCCCAAATGGGGCGCGCCGGCGGCGTGGGAGGATTTCCCGTGGAAGGTATAGAACACGCGGAAATTGGCCAGAGACCCCGAAGGCGTCACTTGGTTCATCCAGCCCGGGTGCCAAGTGATCGCAATGTCGCAGTCTTGGAAAGCGCCGTCCCGCACCAGGAACGCTTTGCCGCCTGCGTTTTCTTCTGCCGGGCAACCATAGTAGCGGATCGTACCGGGCAGATGGTTTTCTTCCATGTATTCTTTCAGCGCCACTGCCGCTGCCAGCGAAGCGGTGCCCAGCAAGTTGTGGCCGCAGCCATGGCCGTCGCTGCACCCTTCTACCGGGCAATGCTCTGGCCGGTCAGCCTGCTGCGAAAGGCCGGAAAGCGCATCGTATTCACCCAAAAGCGCCACCACCGGTTTACCGCTGCCGTATTCAGCCGTAAAAGCGGTCTCTTCCCCGGCGATGCCCTGCACCACCCGGAACCCCTGGGCCTTCATATACTCCGCCTGCAAGTTGGAAGACTGGAACTCCTGGAAGCGGGATTCGGCAAACCCCCAGATCTTATCACTGATCTGGATGAATTCCTCTCGCTTGGCCTCTATCCGCTCGGCCAGCTGCTGTGTGTGGTTCATGTTCGTTTCCTCCTCGTTGAGTTCTTTTTCCTCTATTGGTACTATAAACAACTGGCACGCAAATTGCAAGGCAGTACTTGTAGAAAAAAACGAGGAAATTCTGTATACTCTGCGCATTGCCATGCTCCAGCCGAAAAAAATCTTTACAAACATTTGTTCGATTGCTATAATCAAATCAGAACATTTGTTTGAAAGGAACTTGGGCATGGATTTGATGGACAAACTGAAGATCTTAGTCGATGCAGCCAAATACGATGTGGCCTGCACTTCCAGCGGCCTTGACCGGACCGGGCAGCCGGGGAGCGTGGGGTCGGCTGTGGCCTGCGGCATCTGCCATACGTTTTCAGCAGACGGCCGCTGCGTTTCGCTGCTCAAGGTGCTGCAAAGCAATGCCTGCGCTTACGATTGCCGGTACTGCGTCAACCGGCGGAGCCACGACACGCCCCGGGCCACCTTTTCCCCCCGGGAGCTGGCAGAGCTGACCATGGCCTTTTACCGCCGCAATTACATCGAAGGCCTTTTTCTCAGCTCTGCTGTCACCGGCACGCCCGACGAGACCTGCGAACGGATGATCCAAACCCTGCGGCTGCTGCGGGAAGAATACCGTTTTGGCGGCTACATCCATGCCAAAGCCATCCCCGGGGCCGATGCCCGGCTGATCACGCAGCTGGGGCTGCTGTGCGACCGGATGAGCGTCAACATCGAATTGCCCTCCCAGCGTTCACTGGAGCAGCTGGCGCCCGATAAAAGCCCCCGGTCCATTCTGGCCCCCATGGGGCAGATCACCGGCCAGATCGCACAAAACCGCACAGACCTGGTCCGCTACCGCCATGCGCCCCGTTTTGCTCCGGCGGGCCAGAGCACCCAGATGATCGTGGGCGCCACGCCGGATACGGATTATCAAATTCTGCGGCTCACGGCTGGCCTTTATCAGAAATACCGGCTCAAGCGCGTCTTTTTTTCCGCTTATCTGCCTGTGGTGGAAGACCGGGCCCTGCCTGCATTGAACACCAAGCCGCCCCTGCTGCGGGAGCACCGGCTCTACCAGGCCGATTGGCTGCTCCGCTTTTACGGCTTTGACGCCGAAGAGCTGTTGGACGAGGCACACCCCAATTTCGACCCTCTGCTGGACCCCAAGTGCAACTGGGCACTGCGGCACATGGATCAATTTCCCGTGGAAGTCAACCGGGCCCCCTATGAACTGCTGCTGCGGGTACCGGGGATCGGCGTCCGCTCGGCCCGGCGGATCCTAAAGGCGCGGCGGGCGTCTTCTCTGGATTTCAGCAGCCTAAAAAAGCTGGGTGTGGTGCTCAAGCGGGCTCAGTATTTCATCACCTGCCGGGGGCGGGGCAACGGTGTGCCGATCACACAGGAGACCGCCTTCCGCGCCTTGGTCTCCCAGCGGATGCAAGCCGCTCTGCCCAATTGCCAGCAGCTTTCCCTATTCGACCCACCCGAGACATTGACAGGAGAGGATGTGCGCGCATGCCTGACCGGACAGATGTAGTATACCATTACGACGGCTCCTTCCAAGGTTTTTTATGCTGTGTGTTCCAAGCCTATGCCCACCGGGAAGATCCGGCCTTGATCTTGTCGGCGGATGCCTGCCAAGAATCCCTGTTTGCGCCCCGGTACATCCAAACAGAGAAAGGCCAGGCGGCCCGGGTACTGCGCGCCATCCCCCAAAAGATGGGGCCTGCCGGCCTGGAGCTTGTGCGCCTGGGCTTTTTGTGCCGTTTGCCTCAGCGGGAATTGCTGCTGCTCCGCCTGCTGCGCTTGGGCTTTGCCCAAGGCCCTTCCCTGCTGCGCCGGCTGACCGAAGAGCCGGTTTGCACTTTAGAAAAAGCGGTCCGAGCCCTCAAACACGAAGCCCATCTCTACACCGGCTTTGTCCGTTTTTCTGAATACCAGGGGGCCTTATCCGCTGTGATCACCCCCAAGAACCAGGTATTGCCTTTGCTGGCCAACCATTTTGTCCAGCGCTTCCCCGATGAATCCTTCTTGATCTATGACAAGACCCACCACATGGCCCTGGTACACCAAGGGCGCACAGCCATCGTCCCTTTGGAAAACGTACAGCTCCCTGCCCCTACGGAAGAGGAACGCCGCTGCCGTGCCCTGTGGCAGCAATTCTATCAGACGGTTTCCATCCAACAGCGGGAAAATCCCCGCTGCCAGATGTCCCATATGCCCAAACGCTTTTGGGCCGATCTGACGGAGGACCCCGGCGGCCTGCGCCAGAAACAGCTGGGTCGGAAAGGGCTTGGGGACTGAATTGTAGCCCCCAGCACCTGCGTTGTCCCTGGCCTGCACATCCAGTGACACACCGGCATAAGCTGGTGTGGGGCCATTCCCCAGAAGGAGGAAACAACGTGGGTATTACCAATTCCAATAAACTGGTAAATCTGGACCAGATCGACTGCGACGGGTCTCTGCGTGTCACGCTGGCTCTGACAGCCGCTCCGGATATCATTACCAACCCCACTGACATCGTGCTTGTACTGGACCGTTCGGGCAGCATGACCGGTACGCCATTGGCCAGCATGAAAGCTGGCGCAAACACGTTTATCGATATCATTGAGGAATCCACCCAAGGGACCAACGGCCAAATTGGCTCGGGCAGCCACATCGGCATTGTCAGCTTTGCCAGCACTGCCACAGCCAACACGCAGCTGATCACCTCGGTGGATACGCTGAAAAACGCGGTGGATTCCCTGGTGGCAGGCGGCAGCACCAACCATGCAGCTGCTTTCACACAGGCAATGGATCTGTTTGATCCCCAATCCAGCAACGCCAAAGTGATCGTCATGTTCACCGATGGCAATACCACCACAGGCGCGCCCCCCACACCGGTGGCAGAAGCCGCCAAGGCCCAAGGTATCATCATCTACTGCATCGGCCTTATAGGCTCTGACGGCTTGGATGTAACTGCCCTTGAGGCCTGGGCAACCGCGCCGGCCGCCTCCCATGTTTCCATCACGCCGGACGCTGCAGACCTGGAGCAGTTGTTCGCCGAACTGGCTGCCAATATCTCCAAGCCAGGCGCCACGAACATCGTCATTGATGAAGTGCTGAACTCCGATTTTCACATCACCAGCATTTCGACTTCTACTAAGGGTAGCGCCACGATGCTGGATTCCAACAGCCTGCGCTGGAACATCGATTCCCTGGGCACCACTGCCAGCGAGAGCGCACAGTTGGAATTTTTCGTCCAACATGTGGGTCAATCCGGCGGCACCAAGCATGTCAACGAATCCATCACCTACTCGGATACCGAAGGCAACCAGGTAGTGTTCCCCGACCCCACTGTCACAGTAGAGTGTGAGATCGTAGTCCAGCCGGAGGAATGCCCTGTCCCAGTGGACTTTACGGTGGAAGGTTGCACGGATTCTGTGGTAGTGGACCTGGGCGACATCTCGCTGGAATCCCAGGGCTGCATCATCCAGATGAACGTGACCATCAAAAACGTCTGCCCCGGCAAGCGGGTGGCTCTGGCCGCCATCTTGACAGAGGTGGATGAGCACGGCATAGAGTATCAGAGGGGCATGAAGACCCTGACCATACCTGCCCACAACGCTGGGACCTGCAAAGACGTATTGGTCCAGTGCATCAAGTTTGTAGTGCCGGAAGACCAAGATGTCTCGACAGGCACACCGGAAGGTATGTGTTCTCCCCGCAACTTCAAAGCCCGGTTCATCGCCCACACGATGGATACCGATTATCGCTGCTGTGAATCGGTCCTCACTCTGTAAAGCAGAAAAGCATTATGCCCCCGCCGCTCTCTGAGCGGTGGGGGCATTCCACAAACGGAAACGACTCCAGGGCAATCTACCCCGGAGTCGCTCTACTGTCAATTTTAAAAAACTGGCAATTTCTATTTTTCTCTTATTTCTTCGCCATAGCGGCCACTTCAGCAGCGAAATCATCTTCCCGCTTGGCCAGGCCCTCGCCCTTTTCATAGCGGGCGAATTTCACGATCTGAATGGAACCGCCCAGCTCTTTGGCCTTAGCTTCCACATACTTGGAAACAGAGAGCTTGTTCTCCTTGACAAAGGCCTGATCCAGCAGGCAGTTCTCCTCGTAGAACTTGTTGATACGGCCATTGACGATCTTTTCCGCCACATTGGCAGGTTTGCCCTCGTTGACGGTCTGAGCCATCAGGATCTCTTTTTCGTGAGCGATCACGTCGGCAGGTACGCTTTCCCGGTTCAGATACTGGGGATTCATAGCAGCGATTTGCATGCACACGTCATGGCCCAGTTCGGTGATGATGGCGTTGCCCTTCAGGTTGTCGGAAACTTCCATGCCAACCAGCACGCCGATCTTGCCGCCCATATGCACATAAGCCACATTGGCTGTTTTGTCGCAGAAACGGACAAAACGGCGGATCTGCAGGTTTTCACCGATGGTAGCCACTTTTTCTGTCAGCACATCGGAAACCAGCTTGTCTTCGCCCGGGTATTTGCAGGCGCCCAGCGCAGCCACATCGGCCGGGTTATCGGTCATAACGACTGTGGCCAGATCCTTGACAAAGTTCTGGAACACTTCGTTTTTCGCAACAAAGTCAGTCTCGCTGTTGACTTCGATCATAGCGCCTACGCCACACTTTTCGCAGACCCCAGCATACACCATGCCTTCGGCGGCAATGCGGCCCGCCTTTTTGGCAGCGGCAGCCAGGCCCTTTTCACGCAGGAATTCGATCGCTTTATCAAAATCGCCGTCCGAGGCGGTCAGTGCTTTTTTGCAGTCCATCATGCCGGCGTTTGTCTGCTCACGCAGTCTTTGCACGTCTTTTGCTGTAAATGCCATTTGTTTCATCCTCCATTTCTATTGTGTAGGCCACCTTTTCCAAGCTTGTCCCATAGGAAAAGGCCGGCAAAACCCGGCTTAAGCCCGCGGTGGGGCGGGCTTAAGCCGAAAGCAAAATGCTTTCTATCCGATCACTCTTATTCAGCTGTGATCTCTTCCGCTGTTTTGGAAGCTCTCTTCTGAGGAGCTCTGGGTGTGGTGTCCACAGCCTCAGCGGCCTCTTCGGCAGCGGCTACGTTTTCATCGCTCACTTCCAGCTGCTCGCCCTGGCGGCCTTCCATCACGGCGTTGGCCATCGTCTGGGAGATCAGCTTGATGGCGCGGATGGCGTCATCGTTGCCCGGGATCACATAGTCCACTTCATCGGGATCGCAGTTGGTATCCACAATAGCTACGATGGGAATACCCAGTTTGCGGGCTTCGGCAATGGCGTTCTTCTCTTTTCTGGGGTCGATGACGAACATAGCGCCCGGCAGACGCTTCATCTCTTTCACACCGCCCAGGTATTTTTCCAGCTTTTCGATCTCCAGCTTCAGCTTGACGACTTCTTTTTTGGGCAGCAGATTGAATGTGCCGTCCTCTTCCATCTTCTTCAGCTGGTTCAGCCGGTCGATGCGGCGGCGCATGGTCTTGAAGTTGGTCAGCATGCCGCCCAGCCAACGGGCGTTCACATAAAACTGGCCTACGCGCTCGGCTTCTTCCTTCACCGCTTCCTGGGCCTGCTTTTTGGTGCCCACGAACAGCACGCTCTCACCGCTGGCAGCCACGTCACGCACAAAGAAATAGGCCTCTTCCAGCTTCTTCACCGTCTTCTGCAGGTCAATGATATAAATGCCATTGCGCTCGGTGAAGATGTACTGGGCCATTTTGGGGTTCCATCTTCTGGTCTGGTGGCCGAAATGAACGCCGGCCTCCAGCAGTTGCTTCATAGAAACTACGGACATGATTTGATTTCCTCCTTTTGGTTTGTCCTCCACCGTTCCCCTTGCGGCGCGGCCTTTCAGGCACCGGGCGCCGGGCAAACGGTGTGCGTTTTAGCTATAATAGGATACCACAGCCTGCCTCCGTTTGCAAGAAAAATTTTCTGCAACGGGGCAGCGCTTCAAAACCGGCGGCGGCGCGGCGGCCGGGGCAGGGCAGGCAATTGTGCCTGACGCACCAAAATGATGTCATCCCCCACCTTTTCAATGGCATCCCAAGGGATCGCCACGTCTTCTTCCCGGCCCAGCAGGCCAAACAGGCGGGCTTTCCCCGGCACCAGCAAGGCTTTGACCTGGCCGGTGTCCATATCGATCTCCGCATCATACACATAGCCCAGGCGGGCTCCGGAGCGCAGTTCGATCACTTCTTTGTATCCCATATCAAAAATCCGGCAGATCTGCATGGCGCACCCCTCCTGCCCCATGTATAAGCTGCCGGCCCGCCATTTATGCCTGCGGCAGGTCCTTTTCTTCCGCCCGGCGCAAATACCCCTGGGTGTAGGGGCACACGGCAAAACACTTGCCGCACAGATCCGTTTCTATGCCGGTCTGGGCCTTCATCACAGCAGTCTGGGTCTCCATGCACCGGACTTTGTCCACCAGCCGGTCCCGTTCCATGCCGGGCTGCCACAAAACGCCGCGGAGCGCCTTTCCGGGACAGGATTCTACGCAGAGACGGCAAGCCCCACAGCGGGACTCTTTTGACGGCTGGCCGGTTTGCAGCGGCGCATTGGTCAGCAAACTGGAAAGCCGCACCGCCGAACCGAATTCCGGGGTGACCAGCAGGCAGTTTTTGCCGATCCATCCCAGGCCGGCCTGCACTGCCACCGTCTTGTGGGGCAGTTCTGTTTGGTACTTGTCCAGAAACCGGACGGCATCGGTGGTCTGGGGCTGGGCTGCAAAGCCTTGTTCCGCCAAATAGCGGGCGCCGGCCGTCACGATGCGGTCCAGCCGGGCATTGAGCTCCCGGTAGAGGTAATAGTATTCCTTGTTGGGGGCTTGCTGCAGCTGCCGGACGATATGGGCCGGCAGGGCCACCGCCACAGATACCCCATAGCTCCATGGCATTTGGAGCTCGGCAGGCAGGCGGCAGCACCCTACCAGCTCTGCCCCTTCCCGCCGCAACACCTGCTCCAATTCCACTGTCCGCTGCAGCACCGGTTCTTTTCTCTCCATGTTCTCGCCCTTCCTAAAAAGATTCGCTGGGTTCTGCCGAAGACACCCGTCCGCCCTCTTTCCAGTAGACTTCTTCAAAATACAGGATGCCACTGGGGTTGATGGTCACGCCGCCCAGCCCCGCATTGTAGGCCCGCAGCTCCACCGGCTGGTACAAAGGCGCTTGGGTGCACAGCGCGTTGGCCAGAGCAGAAGCCTGGCGCAGCAGCTCCTCCCGTGCTTGCTCATCCACCGTGGCGGCTGCCTGGTCGATCAGAGCATCCAGCTCTTCATTGCGCAGCCGGGTCTTGTTGGTCGAGCCGATGGATTTGCTGTGCAGCACCGACGTCATATAGCTGACCATGTTGGATGCCGTATAGCCGCCGATGGCGCCCGTGTAGTTGCCCTCAATGGTGGTGGCCAGATAAGTGGCCAGATCCATGCTTTCAATATGGGCTTGGATGCCGATGGCCTGCAGGTCCTCCTCGATCACCTGGGCTGCCCGGCGCTTGGCCTCACTGGAGCAGATGATGGACAGCTGGATGCCCGCTGGGTCTACGCCAGATCGCTCCAAATACTGGGCCGCCAGCGCCGGGTCATACACATCGGCATTCTCTTCGCTATGGCCAGGCAAATTGAAGGGCGTTTGGGAGATCGCCACTGTCCCCATGCCGTCCAGCGCCTGCCGAATGACCTCTTCTTTGTCGATGGCGCAGTTGATCGCCTTGCGCACCCATACATTGTCCAGACCTGGCTTTTCATTGTTCAACATCAGCCATGTGGGGCCGGTGGATTGAAACTCCAACACTTCTACGTTGGGATTCTCCCGCAGACGCTGGGCATCTTTGTTTTCCACTTCTACAATAAAATCCACTTCCCCTTCTTCCAGGGCAATGGTCCGGGCAGCGCCTTGGGGGATGATCTTCCATGTCATATAACGAATGGCCGGCTCCCCTAAAAAGTAATCGGAAAAAGCCTGAAACTCCAGCCGGTCACCCAGCACCCAATTGGTGAACACATAGGGGCCGCTGCCCACCGGGTTTTTATTAAAATCGTTGCCAGCGTCGATCAGTGATTTGGGCACGATGGCGTTGGCATGGACACACAGATCATCCAGCAATGTGGCATAGGGCGTTGTTGTATGGATGCGGAACGTCAGCTGTCCCACCACTTCCACGCTGGTGATCCCATCGGTATACTGCCGCATTTCCGGGAACGTCTTGGCCCACTCCAAGCTGGCTTTTACGTCTGCAGCCGTCATTTCCATGCCGTTGTGGAATTTGACCTCTGGGCGCAGCGTAAACTCCCATTGGGTGTCGGTCACCGTCTCGTATTTTTCCACCAGCAGCGGCTGTGGGTTCATCTGTTCATCCAACCGGAACAATGTGCTGTACGTCAACAGGTTCATATAGCTCCCCGCAACCGAATTGTGCCCTGTAGGCGACAAAGAAGGTGTCTCGCTCATCGTGGCGATCACGATGCTCTCCCCTTCCTGCCGCTGGGCTTCTGCTTCCACAGGCGACGGTTCCACCTCTTCCTGCTGGCATCCCGTCATCCCCGCCAGCAAACACAGCAATGTGAACAGCGCCAGCCACCTCTTGTGTTTTCTCACAAAAATCACTCCCAAAATTCCCACATCTTTTCGCAATCTCCCCAGATTTGCAGTTCCTATTTCTTTAATTATACAAAAAGGTATGCAAAAAATCAATCATTTCGTTATACTTTTGAAACAAAAGAGAACGCGGCGGCCTGGGCCTCTATACACCGGGGCTTCTGTTGACTCTCCCAAATTTTTATGGTATATTTCTATAAAATATGACACAAAGGAGGTTTCACCATGAGGCAATTTATCCAAACAGTCGTAGGCAAGCTATTCTATTGGCTGATCTGGCTTTTCACCTGTGCCCTAGTATTCCGCGGCGTTGTCTGGCTGTGCAGCAACACGCTGGAAAACTGGATCGAATCGACAGCCTTGCTCAACGGATTGGTCCTTTTGTCGGTGGTGATCCTTTGCCCTTTGACTGCCACGTTGGTTGCCGGAAAATGCCGTGCTCTCTGGAAGCACTCCGGCCGTTGACTGTCCGGGGCTCCTTGGGCAGCGGGGCCGTTTGTTGGCCACAGCCTTCTTCTGCTGACAGGCCGAACCACTGCATCAAAAGGGTTGCGCTTTCAAAAAGCTGTGCTATAATAAGTCCGGGAATTGGCAACGGATCGTTCTATGGTCCGGCTCTTCCCATATCATACAACTGAATTAGGGTATGTCTTCAGGGCAGGGTGTAATTCCCGATCGGCGGTAAAGTCCGCGAGCGCTCACGCGCAGGAGCTTTTGGCTCAGGAACTGGTGAAACTCCAGTACCGACAGTGATAGTCTGGATGGAAGAAGATTTGGCACAAGGTTATTCCACAAGCGGTTGGCAGGCCGTTTGTTTTCCTTGTCGCTTTTCATGGATGCGCCGGGAAAGCCGGATCGCATTCCATGGCGGCCGCTTGTTGCGTGGCGCAGGCGGTGTCAAAAATGACACCTGAGAGGCATTCGCTCTTTCAGGTGTCATTTTTTATCTCAAAGGAGGAATCGTCACAATGAAACGATTCGACAGCAAAAAATTGACCACATTGGCCATGTTGTGTGCACTGGCCTATGTGGTCATGGCCGTGGGCCGCATCCCCATCCTGCTCTTTCTCAGCTATGATCCCAAGGATGTGGTCATCGCCATCGGCGGCTTTTTGTATGGCCCCATGTCCGCTTTTCTCATCTCCGCTGTGGTATCGGTGGTGGAGATGGTCACCGTCAGCGATACCGGTCTATGGGGGCTGCTGATGAATGTGCTTTCCACCTGCGCTTTTGTCTGCACCGCCTCTTTTGTCTACAAGAAGAAACACACCGCAAAAGGCGCGGCGTTAGGGCTGCTTTTGGGCGTAGCCGTACAGGTAGCCACCATGCTGCTGTGGAACTACCTCGTCACTCCCTTCTACATGGGCGTTGCGCGCCAAGAAGTGGTGGCGCTGCTGCTGCCCGCCTTTCTCCCCTTCAACCTGCTGAAAGGCGGTCTCAACGCGGCCATCACATTGCTGCTCTATAAACCTGTGGTGAACGCGCTGCGCCGCGCCGGCCTGGCCCCGCCTTCTCAGGCTTCTCAGGCCAAAGGGAAACGGAATACCGGCCTGTTTTTGGTGGCCCTGCTGGTGCTGGTCTCCTGTATCCTATTGGCCCTTGTGTTGCAAGGGAAGCTCTAGTTCCCTTCTCCCTGCCCCATCCCCTAGGAGATAGCCACGAAAAAAGATCCAGCCGGTAAACCCGGCTGGATCTTTTGGGCTCGATAGAGAATATTGGCGTACAGCCCACGGTCCCCTGGGCCTATGCATCCAATTTGACAAACTTCATCAGCAGGCCGATGACCACTGCGCTAATGATGGTCTCTGGCAGCATAAAAGAGCCGTTGTATGTCAAAGACCAGAGCCAATCGGGCACAGCCGGGTCACCGGTGCCCCAAATGATGAGCCCCGAGAGGAAATGGCAGCAGAACCGCAGCAGGCATACGATGACTGTGGCCACGCAAGCGCCTGTCACCCGGTTGCGGAACCTTTTGGCAAACAGCGGGGCCAGCCCCAGCACACCAAAGGCCACCACATAATCCAGCAGGACCACCAGCACAAACCAGAAAAGTGTTTGAGTGGGCGGCGGATAGAATCCCTGGATCATTTGGATGACGGAAAAGACCAGCGCGCTGAACACTCCCCAGCGGGTGCCATAGCGCAGGGCGACAAAGATAATGGGTACCATGCTGGCGGCAGTGATGGAGCCGCCTTGGGGCAGGTCCAACACCTTTACCATGGCCAGCACAGCGGCCAGCGCGATCATGAGCGCGCTTTCTGTCAACCGTCTCGTTTTGTAATGCATCGCTTCTCTTCCTTTCTCACGGGAGCCGCCTTCGGCCCGGCCCTATGAAGAGCTGGCCATACCCATGAAAAAACCGCGGGCCAATGCCCGCGGTGAAAGCGCAAAAAAACAGATCCTCATACTTCCTACGCTGGCATTACCCAGATCAGGTTCATGGGTTGGCGCACAGCGCCTCTCAGCCGGCCAGAGCCAGCACCCCTTTCACTTGTCGGCTTTGAGTATACTCCAGCTACCGGCTGCCTGTCAAGCAAAATCCGACAGAAAAACGGTTTTATCCGCATCACAGCTGCCGCTTGATCTTCTCGATCACTCCCTTTTCCAGCCGGGATACCTGGGCCTGGGAGATGCCGATCTCTTTGGCCACTTCGATCTGGGTCTTGCCGTCATAAAAGCGCAGGGCCAAAATGCGTTTTTCCCGGTCTGTCAAGTCGCCCATCGCCTGCTTCATCGCGATCTGTTCAATCCAGCTGTCATCGGTGTTTTTGGGGTCTCGCATTTGGTCCATCACGCAAATGGCGTCGCCCCCCTCTTGATAGATGGGGTCGTACAAAGAGATCGGGTCTGCAATGGCGTCTAGGGCAAAGACCACTTCTTCCCGCTTCATGCCCAGCATATGGGCGATCTCCTCCACAGTGGGTTCCCGCTGGTGTTCGCTGGTGAATTTCTCCCGGGCCATCAATGCCTTGTAGGCGCTGTCCCGCAGGGACCGGCTGACCCGCACAGCGCTGTTGTCCCGCAGATACCGGCGGATCTCGCCGATGATCATGGGCACTGCATAGGTGGAAAACCGCACATTCAGCGTGGTATCGAAATGGTCGATGGATTTGATCAAACCCACGCACCCCACCTGGAAGAGATCGTCCGCCGACTCTCCCCTGCCCACAAAGCGCTGTACCACCGAAAGCACCAAACGCAGATTGCCTTGTATCAGCTCTTCCCTGGCTTTTTTATCCCCCTGCTGGCACTTGAGCAGCAGCTGCTGGGTCTCTGCACTGGACAGCACTTTCAGTTTGGCTGTATTGATGCCGCAGATCTCTACTTTCCCCTGCATGGTCTCCCTCCAAGATTTTACTGATACCAGTATGGCCTCTTGGGTGGATTTTTAAACCTGCACGCACCGGCCGCTTCATTGTAACAATTATCCAAAACCTATGGTTTTGCACAGGCCGGCAGTTCGATCCTCTGCCTTTCGCACAACAAAAAGGACACAGATTTCTCTGTGTCCTCATTTGGAAGGGGCGGTTAAAATCGATATTTTGCTGTTTCAAAAGGCTATGAGTGCTTTTGCTGCTTAAAACGCTCCATATATATCTCTTTCGTACAGTTTCTCCAGTGAGTCAAGTCGGGGAGGCGATTCTCACAGAGAACTTTTTGAAAAATGCCAATCACTTCCTCTATTCTATGGACATACAATTTTTTCTGCATCCAAGGATGTTTCCTAATATATACTTTTCCATCCCTTTTATAGCTAAAAATATCTGGCTGCTCAAAGTGCAGCTCAACTCTCCACAAATTTTCATTATCTTTGCGCACTTGAAAATATGTCATGTTATTCAATGGAGTAGCCAAATCCACAGTGAGATAACTATCAAAAATGTTGCGTAAAGAATGGATAATACGGTCAATAATTTCAAACTGTTCCTGGTCGATGGGAGGGTTCATATTGACTTGCCACGAGCTTTGTCGTGCCGGGTCTTTGCATACAACTACTTTTTTTACCTTTATGCGGCGGTTTTCCATTTGCAATCCCTCACTTTATCACATCTATTGGAAGGAACGGTTAAAATCGATAGGCTCAGCTTAAGTCCTGTTTGCAGAAATACCTTCTAACGGCCCTTCTGGTCCGCGGCACAGACGGAATTCACTTCCGCCGAGCATTTGAATCACCAAAGGGTAGAGCCGCCCTTTTGGGCGGCGGAACCCACAAGAAAAGGACATCTGCAAAACAGATGTCCTTTTCTTGTGGAGCTGTTGAGCAGATTCGAACTGCCGACCTCGTCATTACCAATGACGTGCTCTGCCTACTGAGCTACAACAGCATATGGCGACCGTGAACGGGCTCGAACCGTCGACCTCTAGCGTGACAGGCTAGCGTTCTAACCAACTGAACTACACGGCCGTATGGCAGGGGCAGAAGGACTTGAACCCTCGGCACGTGGTTTTGGAGACCAC
>JABLTT010020341.1_pt1 | contig 27255 bp, 43 predicted proteins | sample 7160061 | NCBI WGS metagenome assembly JABLTT01 (sample SAMN14651232, study PRJNA627086) | human gut metagenome | isolation source: feces | host: Homo sapiens
GAAAAAATTATTACCGTTATAACAAGGCTAAAAATGGGATGTTTTAATTTTCCGAATTCTGCAAATTATGGCATCAAATAAAATGCGTTGTAACACTGGATACAAACACCATTTAACAAATAACTATCTAAGGCACTTGCAAAAATCTCTCATGGATACCTGCCACCGAGAAAATCTCCCTCAGGTGGATTTACTCTCACCTTCTGAAAATAAAATCAAAAATCGGGAATATTATGCCTCCCGGTACGGACAAGAAAAATTAGATAAATTGAATGAACAAATTCTTGCAGATGGACTAACACCTCGCAAAACCACATTTCAGACACAGAAACAATACCTGCGAGACGCTATTACAGAAATTTCCCATACAGCAAAAGATGTGGAAGATTTTAAAAAACAGCTTTATGAAAAATATCAGATCGTTGTAACGGAACATCGTGGACGTTTCAGCTATCTGCACCCGGAACGAGAAAAGAATATTACCGGACGTGCTTTAGGAACAAAGTATGAGAAAGACTATCTGCAACAGCAATTTGAATCCAACCACAGAACTCCAAATATTCATCCTGATATTTCCTCTGATCCTATGGACATCTTATTCATTAAATCTAATCTGCGACTGGTCATTGACTTACAAAACTGTGTAAAAGCACAACAAAGCCAAGCCTATGCCCGAAAGGTCAAACTCACCAATCTTCAGGAAATGGCAAAGACCATTGCCTATGTGCAGGAACATGAATATGATACCAGAGAAATTCTGGAAGATAAATTTTCTTCTGTAAAAGAACGAACCTCTAATTCTAGAAAACAATTAAATGAATATTCTTGTGCGATGAAATCACACTTCCGGAAATTTGGAAATCAGAGTTCCGGTACTCGGAAATCGCCTATTTTGTGCTTGATGACTTATCCATTTCTGTTTGGATATTGGTCAAGACCTTGCCGCATCTGCGGTGCGTAGCAGTCTTTACCAATGTCTCAACAGAAATTATGATTCGGTATGCACAAAAACGGATCTAAAAAGTGATTTCCATATCACCGGACAGCTGATGTAAAACCATCCGGAATATTCAATTAAAAACTGTGGAATCGGAATTAAAGAACCTCAATCAACAACTCCACTACACCGGACAGTATCTTGCAAATAAATCTGTCTATGCACAATTTCGTAAAAGCAAAAATAAGCAGAAATTCCGTCAGGAACATTCTGCCGAACTTACATTTTATGAAAAGGCTGTAACATCACTAAAAGAGAAAAACGGAACGCAGCCCCTTCCCACGATGAAGCAACTGAGAGAACAGAAGGAAAAACTTCTAACTCAAAAAGATACTCTCCAGAAACAATACGACTATTACCGGGATTACCAGAAAGAACTACATACTGTATGTCGTAACGTGGATATGATACTTGGATGGAATCCTCCAATCCAAACTACACATACCAAAGAATTTCAATTATAAAAGAAGTCTCCTCGGTCTTTTACAGATCGGGAGACTTTTTTAACGGGTAGTGTTCTTATTTACTTATTGAGTTCTGCAAACCGAAAGTTGGATAGAAGAACTAATTTAAAGCAATTCTACATCAATATTTTCAGCAACAAAAATTTCTTTTACTTTATCAAAATTACTGCTCATTATTGTTGCTTCCTTAAGATTTGGAAATTGTCTTATTTCTGAGGAAGTTATATTGTTTAAATCAAAGCATTCATCTTCTCCATCCCATTGTGGAATTATATTCATATACACTTCATTGCCACCATCCATGTCGATTTTTTCTACATAATGTGCAAATTCCCTTGGGATAGACAATTGTCTAAAAAAATTAAGCGCCGGTTCAATTACAGTATAGCTATCTGTATTTATCTCTAGTTCTTTATGCTCATCAGCAAAATCATAAATATCAAAACAAGGCTTTAATAAATTCAAGTCATACATCAAAACTTGAATTACTGCAAGTTTAAAATTTAAATTTTCAAACTGTAAGATTCCTTCTGTATTATTATCACCAGGTTCTCTTAAGAACTTTTCTTTATTATCATCTTTTACTTTATCTAGTTCAACTTCTTTTTTTCTTCCAAACAGTCCGAATAAACCCATTTTTTGTTTCTCCAATTATTATATTTTTGAGTATTACAAATTTTGTCATACCATTTTTCTCTTCCAATAAACTGAGAATTATCAATTAAATTTTAAAAAAATAATCTCATTAACTTCTAATTTCTGTTTTTTACTCAACTTTAGTGTAGTTCTCCATACTAAAAGTTTCTAAATCAATCACTACCGCAACAACATTGTCCTCATTTTCTTCAATAAGCCATAAGCGAGTCCATAAGGTTTGGTCGTTCATATTAGTAGCAGTTTTATCCTCACCATCGGTAATGATTTTTTCGGGATCTAATTTTGTTACAAAAATGTTTTCGGGTTTAAGACCTGGCAGGCTGCTCTTAAGTTCCTCCTCTGTTAGTCCTGCTATATCCATTGCTTCAGCACCGTTATAATACTCAACATCTCCGTACCAGTAGTTATCGTTAACATTCTCGATGAATTTTAACCACATAAACTTATCGTCAACGAATTTATAACCAGCACCAGAGCCGGTATCTATTTCCCATGTTCCTTGTATCAGTGCATTATCATCATTATTATCTTTGCTGTCAGTAGTATCGGCGCAAGCGGTAAGCCCAAATAGTGTAAAACAGATCATCAGAATAGCTGCTGCAATTCTGAAAAACCCACTTTTGCGGTATTTAATCAAATTCATATCATAGTTCATAAGTAACCTCCAAGTTCAAATTTGTTATCCTTATTCTACCATACTCCAACTGTGTTTTCTATCCTTATTAGACAAGAACAATCAGCTTTTATCTGACTGTTTCTTTTCGCTATAAGAAAAGTAGGAATACCTTTTATGGCTTCCCTGCTCAGTGATACTATCAGTTCCCTAAATTTTAAATACTGGTAACAGTCTTAACTTTATAGCCCCTTAATCTATTAAGAGCTCTTAATCTATCAATAAAATTATCTAATGCTTCTTCCTCATCAAAATAAATATCTTGTGAATTTGTAACCTTACTAGCTCTTTCATCTGTTGCATAAACAATCCACTTATCATTCTCACACCTTAACACAACTTCATTTTCTCTATTATACCTTTCTTCATTCATATTATAACCTTGTAATTTCTCGTCCTTTATAATTTTTATTGCTTCTTTTATATTCATATTTTATCTTCCCTTTAAATGATTTATTTGCTAGAGAACCAACTCCATGTCTGATTTGTCTCACACCACTTCTTTATGTGATCAGGCAATCGTTCCATATACATATTCCGATATTTTTCTGGATTCTGCAGGATGGTTTGCACCAGCTCTTTTTCATTTAATCCCAGATTTTCTTTCAGCTCTTGAAACTGGCGTGCAAAAGCATTGATAATATGTTCCCTTTGCTCTCCCACTATAATTCTTGGTATTATTTGAAACTTTTCCCAAAGATACTGATTATAATTTTCGATTTCTTTAATATGTATTTTGAAACCTAAATCTATCTTTATTACCTCTCCTGTCATATAAATAAAAAACACAGGTGTTACTGCTCTTCCATTCAGGCTTGAGCTTCCTTCTGCCCATCCGAATATAGCCAGATCTTTTGCTATAAGCCTGTCTCCTGCATAAAGCCAATGTGTTCCTGATTTTAGTAATCCTAACACTTTTTTATCCATTGTATTTTCAATAGGATAAAATTTTTCATTTTTCACAAGCTCTTCTAGTTCACATTTTGTAAAAATCCGATTAAAGTATGGCATACAATGATATGAAATTCTTATATATTTTATCATTGGGCAACTCATCACAAAGGCAGCTATTCCACATAGTATCCCAAGCCATAAGTTTTCACGATTTCCATCACGAACAAGCAAAATAATCGCCGCTACAAATATAAAAACACAAAATAACCACGCCCCAAGAAATAAAAGTTTTTTTACTGGATATAATCGTTGCCATTCTAATTTTTTTAGTTGCATAATCAAGCATTCCCTTCCTTATCCCTTAATCGCCTCATCCAAAACCTTATCAAACATTTCGTAAAAATTACGGAATCGATGGATTTCTCTTCCAGACGGCTGATCCAATTCCATATAACATTGATTTTTATATTGGTAGACATACCAGCTAATATTACTTTCGCCTAAAAATAAGTATTCTCTCTGCTTTTCATTTTCATACCATATGTGATTGAATTCCAATAGTCCATAAACAAGCTGCTTCATTTCATGCTCTAATAAATACTGATCTACACCATATAAAATAAATCCATTAAATTCTATTCCGTTTATCCTTGAAAGAACATCCAGATATTGTTGCGGAATTTCCATGTTCCATTTCTCTTTTGCAGTTGTTACCAATTCATAAATTTCTTTCTCGGATGCACCGGAATTTATTTCCTCATCATATAGTTCTTTCTCTTCTCTTATCTGCTGTAAATAAATTTCCCACATAAAATTCTGCACTCCTTCGAGATTTCATAATCTAATGCCATTGTAGAATCATCCGCATTGCAAATCCTTGACTACAATGCAGTTCTTTCCCCATTTGCTTTAAAAAATAATCTTCCTCTTTCGGAAAGACCTGTTTTGTCATATATTTTAAGAAGTCTATTTTCTCAGTTGATTCCTGCATCACACAATCAAGTGAACTCCATCCATCTGTTACAGGAGTATAGATATCTCTAGTTATCAATGAGAAAGTTGGTTTTTACAGTATTCTCTCATAGCACTATTTATAGATATATCACCATTTTTAAAAACACCATCGCCTTTATCTAATAAATAATCTAATGCATCTTGATATTTATGATCATAAATAAATGATAATGCTTTTCTTAATTCGACATGGTATATAGAATTTTCTAAATTATTGTAAAAATCACAGATTGAAGATGATTGAACAGTTTTATAAAAATGTTCTAAATAATTATCTATGATTTCTTCTAATTCACTGATTGTCCATTCTTTTAATTCTGTTTCATTTTTAAACAATTCAGCTCCGCTAACTGTAAATGCACCAATAGTTCTCAAACTTAAAGGTGTTTCTTTGTTGGTTTCCATTTTCAATAAATCCCATAACAAATCATCTAACCACAATGGTTTGATTGTTTCTACGGCAGTACAATAACACTTATCATCTGACTTTACTTTCACATCAATAAGCAAATCGAAAAATAATTCTTTTTTCTTATACCAAATCATAAAGTCTTTTTTCTTAAACTTATATTTTTTAATTTTATCTTTTAATATTTTAGGCAACACTTTTGTTAGTTCCTTATATTTTTGTCGTTCTTCCTTTGTCACTTGAAACACATCCCTTCAAATTCATATTTTTCAATTTTACAAACTGAAAGTTATCCAATCAGTCCATCATTTGATTCAAAATAGTAATAATTTCATTATATTCCTCATCGGCTAATACTTTGACTCATAAGCAGGGATGATCTTCCACAAATCCTGCTTTAAGCATTGTTTCTTGGTCTGGACTATAAATATAATATAACGCAGGTTTATCTTCTCCCATATAACGATATGTGCCGGTATTGCATAAAACTCCTTTGTACCATATTTTCATAGAATATTACCTCTTACCTCAAACTTGTTCCTCTCCACAAAATTCCGATTTATCTATAAAGCATTGTTACAAACTATGAAACTCCTACTTTAACACGCTCTACAAACCGCTTTCTTTCAAAAAGTCTTCTTTATTTATAACCCGTTTATAAAATTCTTGCTTTATTTCTTTTCTTAAAATTCTATTTTGAATTTTTCTCATATTATTAAAATCCAATGTAAACTCTTCGAAAATTCCTTGCAAAGATTTTATGATTTTTTCTGCTTCTTCAATATCAATTATGGCAAATACAATATTTTCTCCATTTTTTGTTGCTATTGATAATTTTTCAAATGATGAATATAAAGATTTGCGTTCTGCTATCAAATCCAAAACTAATTTTCTTGGTATATAAACCTCATCAGCATAAATCCATTTAGAGGAATAATATATTTCAATCTTTCCAGATTTCTTCTCGTCAATAACGACTTTTGAAAACGATTCATTATTAATTCGATCTTTCAATTCTCTAAAAGATAAATATTTTTTTACTACTGTCATACACCTAAAACTTTTTGGTATTAATAGTTTATATAAAAAGTAAAGTAAACAAACAAGCACAACAATGAAAAGAAGTGCGACTCCAAAATCTCTTTGTAATTTATCTGTTCCCATAATATTTTTTTGCAATGAGATTGCAACAATTATAGTACACATAAATATAATTATTGCTAATATAATTCTTTTAAATGTCCATATTCTTTTAATCATTTTAAACCACTCCTTTATACCCACATCAATTAAAACTTGCTTTACTTACTGATATTTTTCTTGTTCTTTTCCCTGCTTTGCGGTCTTGAATATCTCTAAGTTATCATCAAATTTATCTGAACCATATCGCATGATTGTTCCAAAGTATGGCTGACCTTCGATAATATCTTCAAAATTACTACCCTCATCACCAGATGTGAAAATTTCTAATATTTTTTCTGCTTTTTCAAAACTCTTATGGTCTAAATAATAAACATAAAGCAATGCCTGACCACCTAATTTATCACGATAGACTTCTTCATACATTTGATATTCTTCTTCATCAGTTTTTCCTTTCATTGTAGAAGCATCAATATAGACCCAAGCTGAACCTAAAGTTTTATAATCTGAATTACTTTGATTACATAGATCAACATAATTTTTCCATTGTGAAATTTCCTCCACTGGGATGTCTTGCCATTCTTCAGGTATAATAATATCACCTTGAATATAATAGTTCTCAGCTGCCTGCGAAATGGCTTCTTCTATCATAGACTCCATTTGTTTTGCCAAAAGGCGTTGCCCATAACCATCATAAATAATTTCTATTTCTGAGTTTGGTTCTTCGGGATTAAAATAGCTACCCTCAAATGGATGCTTTGGGTCATTTTTTGAAATACAAGTTGCATAGATTGCACCATTGTCTGATGGTAAAAGTTTTGGTTGATTCCAAGACAATACTTCAAATTCTTCACCATATTCTTCTTGTAAATAGGTTTCAATTTTTATTGAAATCTCATTTTCATGCCCACAGCCATTCAATAGCCCTAAACAAAGCACACTTGCTATAATACTCAATACAATTTTTTTATATCGCATATCCGCCACCTCAATGTGATTTTATGATTTAAACGATTCTTTCTAAATAATAATTATCATCTTCCTGTATTTTTATTAAAAACTCTTCTAATGAATCTGCAATCTTAACATCATAATAAAAAATATTGCTTTTATTATCATCTGTTAATTCTATTGATATTAATGCTGATTCACTACCTTCAAAAAATATTAATTTACCATCTTCATATTCATCATATATCTCAATATCAGGATAAAATTCAAAATCTCCTTTTCTTAATCTAAAATCTCTTATTGAATCAGTATCCATAATACGATTTACATTATTCTCCGATCCCTTGATAAATCCATATCCAATCCCTAATAATAAATCCTTTAATTCTTTTGGAACAATTAAGTTTAGCTTTTTTTCCAATTCATCTATCTCTTCTACTTTAACTGGATAAAATTTACTTCCATTATGGTATTTTAAAAATTCATATAAATCAAAATTCATAAATGATGTCCCTCTTCGTCAACTTCAAATTCTACTTCTATAATACCTTTTGGTGAATTCTTCAAGCTTTAAATAATCTTTACCAAAAACAAAGATGCGGTATGCATTTTTTCCTTGTAAATAATTAGGCACATCGTTCCTCTCAAAGCTTATATTATAATTTTTCAGTTCCGCCTCTGCCTGTTGGATTTCCGCTTCAGACCAAACCCACGCAACCAAATGTGCTTTATTCCACTTATCAGCCTTAAGTTTCTCAAGTGCATATTCTACTAACTCCTGTTCACTTGAGAAGGACATTAGTATTCTTTTATTTCCTCGTTCAGAATATCCAAACTCATATGCATCACCATTTTTTTCAATAACAATCCCTTCGTGTGCATGATGTTTTCCGATGTTAATTTCTACAAAAGAATAACACTCGTCTTCCAAATATTTTTCTAATTCTTCTATACTTTTCATATAAACCTCGTGTGCAAATTCACATATATATCACTAATCATGTCTATAAACTGGAGTTTGATGCTAACAACTAAGAGTCTATCTTTTATTTTATAGAAATCTCACTCTTTACTGAATCTACAATACTTTACAAAGCTTTTTACGGAAAAATGCTTCGGATTAAGATACTTAACGCCAGTATCTATCAACTCAAATTTTTCATAATCAAACTCAAGTTTTTCATTGTTTAAGAAATCATCATCTATCCATAAAGCAGGTAAAATATGCTCACAATAATCAGAGTATCTGCTGCATTCAATACATTCTTCATCTAAAGAATCTACACCAACATAATGAATATCATAATCTACAGTATCGTTTATAAATCTTTCAAGGAAGCTGTTCAAAACAAAGGCTACTCTATCATCACAATATACATAACCAATTAAATTTTTATCTGTGATTTCTATACATTCATTATACCCGTCTACTGATGAGTCGTAGTATATAGCATACCAATATGCTTCTGGATTTCCTGCTTGTGAAAGTAAATAATTTCCAATAACAGCTTCCAAATGTCCACATAATGAAATCCATTGAGGGTTTGTACTACTACTTATCGAAAAAATACCACTAATATCCGTCATGTCATCACACTCTCTACTGTATATCTTCAAATTCAAATTGACTATTTAAGAATCTATGTAATCCTTATTATCGCAATATACCATATTAACAAGTTCAAAATATCCCTCTTCTATCAAGTCCTTTGGATTGGATTCTCCTCCTAATAATCTGCAGGGACATTCTTTTCCTTCTTTATGTAAATGCAAGATTTGAAAGACCTTCTCTAAGACTCTTTGGTGTGGAATGATGAAACCGCCTGGCTCAAGTTTCTTTACTGCACGATACATCTCATCTGTATGCGGAACAAGTTCCATAATTTTTTCATGGTTTTGACTTAATGATACAATTTCGCAGCTTGCACTCCATATTTTCTACATATCACCTGACAGCATATCCTTCAAAATATCCTTTGATGTCCGTTTTGTCTCTCTCATTTACTACCTCCGCATTGCTACTGAAGAAAACTCATGTGCGGATAATTCATAGGAAATCAGTGCGATCACCGAATCAAATTTTAAACAATCCTCTTCATAATCATGTGTACAATAGAATGTGCCACTGTTTCCGATCCAGACACGCGCAGGATAATAATAGCCAATCTCGCCAACTAAAATTATATTTTCCTTTGCATACTCTTTTACAGCTCTATATTCCTCTGATTCCATCCGGTATTCTGAATCATCGTACATAAAATCTACAATCTCCATTTTCTGGTTCTCAGGATAGGGGAATAATAGAAATTCAAAGTCCGGACCCCAGGCTAAGTTTTCAACCTCTATATACCACCTTCCGGCTATTCCATAATATTCTTCAAAAAAATGGATTACATATTCGTTCAATTCAATATTCCATTTTTTATAATAAGTTAAAACTGAAGAAATTTCTGTTTTACGCCCATCGTACCAACCAGCTTTTCTCAACGCCTGAACAATTCTTTCATTTTTATTTCCGCATAAATATGACCGTTCTTCTAACATAAATCCCTCCATGTTTTACTTTACGATATCCGTCTTTTCTATCCTTTCATTTGTAAGATTTATAAAATATCTTCTTCCATAAAAATCGGTTGCTGTTAATTCTCCATTATGAAAAAACAGATTTTCATATGGAAGATTATCTCCATCTGGACTTATGATATTTAGACTTTCTACTCTCCAATTGATTTTACAATCTAAGGATACCGCATATATATTATCTATTTCATTCGTATGAAATGGTATGGATAATAAAACAATAACTTGATTATCCACCACCTTAATATCTCTAATATCATAGCCAAATTTCATTATTTTTTTATCAATCCTTAGTTCATCTCTATTAAATTCAATGATATGTTTCATTTCTTCTATTCCCACCTTTTGGAAAGATGTGCTTACGCTAACACCTGCCGTATCAAATGCACAATATCAATAACTGATTTTACTTTCGCAACGATGTAGCTTCCCATTTTCCTGCATTTTTTCTCCAACTACCAGACAGGAATCGGTTCTATCTCCTTTGGCGGTCAATTATAACTCTCATCATATTCTATATTGTTAAAGAAAAAGTTTATATAATGTATCATGTCATATTCCTACCAATCTTCTACTATAATGCTTGTATCTGCAACAAGATCATCCTGGAATCTTATTTGATATACCTTCCATCCTGCTAGGATATGGTCTTGAATGCGGTACTCGTAGTATATAATTTCTTCGGTATCTGGCTCTGTTTCTCTCCAGGTAGGCGAGCCTAACAAATCCTCTATATCACTTCGTTGCATCCCGACTACATCGTATTTTTCTTCAAAATCTTCAATATAAAGATATCTTTTCGCTGGATCACAGTTCATCCATCCCTTCGGGGAAAAATCTCTTTCCCTATAGGCTGCCCACACGATAAAACCGCATAATACGCATATGAAGAAAAAACCGTAGACGCAGATCAGTATATTTCTGTTGAAATTTTTCTTCGTATTTTTCATTACTTTTTTCCTTCATCTTCGTATTTATTCAGTGGCTTAAATCCCGGTATTTCATTCCAAAATAACGCTTTCACCTCTGCACCAGACTCAAGTAAATATCGTATCATTTCTTTTTCGCACAAGTTCTTTTCCTCTTTAATTTTGCTATATGTACTCTTTAAAATTGTGGTAATCCGTTCATAATCTTTTGAAAATACTTTAACAGGTATTATCTTATACTCATTCCATAATAGATAATTAAAGGATTGTATAGTAGAAATATTCCACGAATGTCCTGTCTTGACTTCGAGAAATTCTCCTGTCATATAAAATATTTTCACAGGCGTGATATCTCTGTTATTGAGGCTTGCAGCTACCCACGCTCTTCCTATCATTGTCATGTTCTTTGAAATAAATTTCCCATGAATACAAAACCAATTTTCACTCTCCAACAATTCCGGTCTGTTTAAAGGATTTTCTTTACTTCCTGTCATTTTGTGAAACACTTCATTTTCAAGCAATTCTTCCAGTTCTTCTTTCGTGAAAATTTGATTAAAAACCGGCATACAATGATAGCTTGTCAAAATATATTTTTTAATCGGTATGAATGACTTAACAAGTCCTACGCTGTCTAAGATAATAATGAATATTGTTCTGAAATCATGGTCTTTGATAAGTGCCACGAAACTTGCATACAATATTAAAACTGTAAATAGCCATACGGATAATAATATTATCTTTTTAATGGGATATAAGTTTTTCCATTCTGTCATCTTAACTATATTTATTTTCACAACAATTATCCTTCTTCCATCATCATCTGATAAAATGAAACCACATTATCTTCTGGTCCATTTACCAGCCTTTTGTAAATCTTATCAATAGGGGTAACATATTTTTCATCATCAGCCATCAACAGGGGAATATTGCCCGTATTCTGCATTCCCCAATGATACCCTCTTTTAGAAAGACCGTTTTTTAACATCACTTCCCCCAGATAAGAGCCAAAAATAAGGGACATACTCCACACTTGATTTTCTGTTGGTCTGCTTTCTAATAGATCCTTTGCATAATAATCCAGAATTTCTTCCAGATCCCCTATACTTCTCTCAGAAAAATCAAAATTCTTTTGAAAGCTTTTTGCATACTCAACCGCTGTCATACTATTTTTCTTTGCATTGCTTACAACTCCACTACACTCTTCCTTTGATGTCCGTTTTCCTCTTTTCAATCTGTCCAAAATGCCCATCTTATTACCACTCCCTTTTTCGTTCAGGATTTGCTTCATTATGCTGATTTTGTTTTTTTCCATTCTCCAGTATGTTTCATTGTCTCTTGTAAATTTTGATGCTGTACATTTCTTCCAAAATAAACTCTATCCCTTACAAATTTGTTTTACTTTCTGATACTCTTTCTATTCCTCCCCTGTCTTATAGCCTTGGATGCTTTTTCTTCACCGATTTGATATTTTATTTTATCCTCTTCATCGCCAAATTTCTCCATCAGCAGCATCCGGATTTCGTCTACATGTTCCATTTTTTCATAAAAATCCTTTTTGCCAAACTTACTGTTATTTAGATATTCCCTAGAGCGTGTTTGAAAATTAAATATTGCACAAAACATATATTTTAATGTCCTTTTTCATGTTAAAATAAAGAAAAAGGGGGGTTTATTATGTTAAGGCGATATGAGTTGAACGATGATGAATGGAACCGCATTGTGAATCTACTTCCCCCGGAAAATACAGGCAAGCGGGGACGTCCACGAAAGTGTAATCGCACAATCTTAAATGGAATGGTTTGGATTGCACGCAGTGGTGCACCCTGGCGTGACCTTCCGGAACGTTATGGACCATGGGAAACCGTTTACAGTCGCTTTCGTAAATGGATTGAAGACGGTATATTGGATAATATTTTCCGGATTTTAAGTCTGGATGCAGAATTTGAAGAGCTTTCTATGGATGCGTCCATCGTTCAGGCACATCAGCATAGTGCCGGAGCTAAAAAAGGGGGGCTTCCCCTGAAATCGGCCGGAGCCGAGGCGGACCAAGTACCAAAATCCATGCCATCGTAGAAGCGTACGGGAACCCAGTCCGTATTATGATTAGCGAAGGCCAGAAAAATGATATTCCATATGCAATTCCTCTTTTAAAACAAATCAACATTAATGGAAGCAAGATTTTGGCAGATCGAGGCTATAACAGTAACAAAGTATTAAAATACATCCATGCAAATGGTGCAAAAGCGACGATTCCATCCAAAAGGAATGCAAAAATACAACGTTCTTGTGACTGGTGGCTTTATAAAGAGCGGCATCTTGTAGAAAAGCTGTTCTTGAAATTAAAAGCGTATCGGAGGATAGCGACCCGTTATGATAAACTTGCATGTACCTATCTGGGATTTTTATGCCTTGCTTCCATATTGATTTGGTTAAAATAAACAATTTCTGATTTTTTTCAAACACGCTCTAGCTATTTCAGTATTTTTTCTATACCACGGAATTCCCGCAACGTTGCCTCCTAAAATTCCTGCTTTTTTCCATAAATACCCATATAGTTCCGTGCTTCTTTCATAATATAGGTCAGACAAAATAATTTCTCCTACTTCTCCATCCACGTACATCAATTTAATTTGTGAATGCATATGATTAGGGGATGTCCTCAATCCAAAATCTATTGCCACCACCATCTTTTTGTGCAACAGCAGTCCACCAATCCAGAACCAATTTCTACTTTCTTTTACGTATGGATAGATGGACATTTCTTTAAATTTCTCTATTCCCTGAAAATCCTCATCCCCCAGCATTTTATTCAGTTCTGTTTTGCTAAGCACATCTCCGATGTGAGGAAGGCAACGATATTTGGGACTTACATACTTTCTCATAGGTGAAAATGTAGCAATTGTAGTGATTATAAAAATGATGTAGCCAAACAATGTCTTAGAATCTGTTTCTTGCTCAGAACAATAAAATATCGTACTTATCAATACTGTAAACAAACAGATATTCCACAACAGAAAAGCAATAAATTTCTTTAATGGATACCACTTTTTCCACTCTATTCGTAATAGCACGTTCTTTGGTTTTCCATACTTTTCTTTGGTTGAGGCATGCTCCTCATGTGGTCTATACAACACTCTGTAAAAGGCATTTCCGAGTATCATAAACAGGATTCCTAGTGTCGATAATAATGATCTCCCTAATATGTATTGATTCCCTAATCCTATACGTATATAAACCCATTGTGAACATATTACTCCAAATATAAGCAACTGCATTCCTACAATAACTAATATCGCTCCTACTTTTCGTTTCACCATACCCCTCCTCTTTCATTCAGGATTTGTTTCATTATGCTGATTTTGTTTTTTCCATTCTTTGTAATTTTTTAGTGTTTCTTGCTGACTTTTGACATCATCCATTTCTTCCAAAATAACTTCTATATCTGGTTTTATGTGTTGGTCAGGCAACGAATAGAAAATAAGATCCTCATCATTTACATATACGGAAATATCAAAATTCAAATCACTTTTTACAATTTCTTGCATGATATCAGAAATCTCTTTTGCGTATTCTTCATCCGTTTTTCTATCATTAAGATATAGATATACTTCTATTTCATACTCTCTTTTTTCCAAGTATTCTTCTATACTTTCCTTACCATTCCATTTTGTGGTAGTTGTATGACCTTGTATTTCAAATTGATAATCTTTTACAAAATCCTTATCCTGAAATAAAGGATCTGCAAGTGATTTTAACTGTTCTGAAAAATAATGGGCGTGATAATCATCTTTAAAATATCCCGTATTTCGTGCATATACGGTAGCTGTTTTAGATGAATTTTCTTTACTGACCACTTCTGCAATCACCCAATTCAAACCGATTTTTTCTTCTTTGTAGGTCTTTACTTTTGTAATAACAAATTCTTCTTTATATTTATCTTTTAATTTCGCTAACACATATTTCTGTGCCTCTTCACTGGAATGAAAATCACAGGAATAACGGTTACAGCCGTTGAGAAGTCCTAAGCAGAACACACTTGTTATCATACCTAATATAAGTTTTTTATATCGCATATGAACCACCTCTATGTGATTGAATTCTTTACTGTTTTCTCTCCTCTATATTTTGTTTTTTGCACCATTTTTTTATATGGTACGGTAATATTTCCATATATATTTTCCTATATTTTTCTGGTTCCTTTATCATTTCTATGAGAAGTTCACGATCATCTAAGTTCATCTCTTCTTTCAATACTTGAAATTGTTTTGAAAAAATATCTGTTACCTCTTCTTCAGATTTTCCTAAAACCTCAGTTGATACAATCCCCAAATTATGCCAGAAATATTTCCTCAGTAAAGATATTTTTTCTACAGATAAATCCGTCTTTAAATCCACCTTAACAATATCCCCGGTCATATAAATAAATACCATAGGTGTCGTTGCTCTTCCTATTAAGCTAGACGTTACTCTTGGATACCCAATAATAAGAAGATTTTTAGCAATCAGTTTCCCTTTTGCACAAATCCAATGTTCACTTAATTTAATATCACAATTCGTAATATTACTGTCTTTCTTCGATATCTTTTCAAATACTTCTCCTTCAAGTAACTTTTCAAGCTCCACTTTTTGTAACTTGGAATTTAAACCAGGAACACAGTGATATGTTGTAAGCACATATTTTTTAATTGGAGAAAAGAATACGACACCCCCTATTCCAAAAAGTATTCCAACCAATAAATTCTTCACATCATTGTCAGAAATAAATATAATGATTCCTGCCACACATAAAAAGCATCCGAACAGCCATATCATTACAAGTAGTATTTTTTTAATGGGATACATTCCTTTCCATTCCAATACTTTAATTGGGTTCATATCTAATCTCCCTTCTTTCTAGTATATGCTTGATATAATTTTGCTCGTAAAACTGGTCTTGTTGCCGCAGCCATAGCGGATAAAGCAATCATGCTGACTAAAAATAGTACCAAAACCATAACCAAATTCGTCAGGTAAAAGATCCACAATATTACCACGGAAATCAAAGTCCATAGATATATGATCATTTTTTGCGTTTTTAAATCCTTTTGCCCTTTCTGCAGCAATTCATCAGATAGGATATACGGCACTTCTACTCCCTCATTTTTTATCTTTTTTGCTATGTCATTTTCAAAAAATAATAAACCAATGTAACCGATACTAAGGCACAAAAAAGCGATAAAATGTTTCAAGCAACTATTTTGAGCCAATACCATATAAACCTTAGCATTTAATAAATATCCCAAATACAACGTAACCAAAATACATAATTGATATTTTAAGGAAAATGAAAATTTTTTCCCTGTTTTATATCGTATTATTTTTTCTTCTTTATTGTCATAATATAAAACAGCGTACTCATTTTCCCTGCATACCTGAATATATCTATTTCGTTCCAAAAAGAACATCTCCCTCTCTGTTTGAAAACTCATTTCAAACATTACTTGTCCGTAAACATTTTTTTACTTTTGCCACTTCCATAAATTCTCCGTAATGGAAAAAGATAACCCCTATTATTCCACCTAATAAAACCAGAAACATCCCAGTAAGATGAGCTGTCTGTATTATAAGAATCATCCCAATAAGAAAAATAAGCAAACCTATAAAGGCAATAAAACCTAACGCCCTTCTGTTCCATTTCCCCAGCGTGTATAGCTTTAATACCTCCTCTTTTTCCATAGGAATTCCCATTGTGTGTTCCTCTATGTATTGGTACTTTTCTATGAATGATTTTTTCACTTTTTTATCAATCAGAACTAATATTCCAATTACCAGAAACAACAGCAGCATCCTACCATTTTTAGGTAATAATACACGTTGAGATACCTGCTCTAAAAGTATTGCTAATATCCCACCTGAGATGAAAACAAATGGAATACCTCTTGTATTTTGTTTTGCATAATATGTTGAAAGACAGATTTTATATACTTTCTGAGATTGTAAATCAAAATAATATTCATCTGTTCTTTTATCATTATTTTTATAACATAATTTTAGCATTCTACTCTCCTAGCACTACCACTTCCTATTATTCAATAACGAGTTTCAATTATAAATCAATGAACAAGATCAAAGGGATAATACCCTGAAAAATTCTTCCTTTTTCAATTTATCACACATCATGAATCACCTTCTTTATGACCAACGGCTGATTTTTAGTTTTTACAAGCCTTTTGAATCATCTGGCAAACTCTCTCTACATTCTCTTTTTGTCCCTGAATATCAGAACCGATTGCATTATTCATAAGGGAGATTTTTAATTTGTTTTTTTCGAAATATACCGTTACAACTTTTCTTCCCGGCAAGAGTCCACCCTTCACTTCTGCTTTTGTGATACATTCCATTGGAATAGATATTCTGTTTTTAATATTACGAACGTCTACAGAGTCAACAACAACAAAATTCAAATGTTGCTCTGTAACACCTATATAACAGTAAGCATTACTTAATGCTCCTAATGCAGCAGCTCCACCTCCTACTATCGCAGAGAGTCCTCCGATTGCTGCATAAGTTTTGGAATCAGCCATTAAAACTCCCCAAAGTTTGCATAGATACTCTTCCTTTTCATTTAAAATAGAGTCTAACATTTCATTTTTATCTTTTTCATTCATTGTGATCATAATCATTCCTCCAAAATATTTTTCACTTGTTATTAAAAATCATCTTTCCTGCAATTTATACAAATGACGCAAACACGTCTAACAGAATCAAAAGAATTATGAGGCACATTCCCCCCAAAACACAGATTGTTGTTTTGACCAAATGCTTTTCCTTTATTGTCAGTATCATCATGGAAAGCACATCAAACGAAAAAAGAAATTGGCATATACCGGACAGAATCGCCACTATTTTTGAGTATTTTCCTTCTTTACACGACTTTATGATATATGCAAGTGCATAGGGAGATGCTCCCAACAAAATTCCATAACCAAAAATCAAAAAGACAATCGTTACAAGTCCAAGCAATGCCATTAACGGTAATGGAAATAATGCCGCAACCGTTACGCCGATCGTAATGCTACCTCCAATCAAATAAAACGGAATCAAGCCATATTTAATAATCAACGTACAGTTTAACAGTGTTTTTCTTGTCCACTTTCTTCCTACGGTTAATACAGTAATCAAATTAACAACTCCCATAATAAACGGTAAAAGAATTGAAAGAATCTTCAATTCCATTACATGATCAAATAAACCGGGTAAAAGAAAAAATGTATAAGATACAATTACATATAAAGTTGGAATTAAATATGCCATTACCTTTCTCCTCTCAGTATTCTACTTGCAATTTTCCATCCCTTTATGGGATGATTTCCTATAAAAGCGATTGTCAGTAAAATTGTCAACAAGCACATCAATGAATTTAAAAAAGCATATACCAAAACGGATGGAACAACCCATATCATTAGGAAATGAGAGGCTGCACATATCCCAACCATGACAAGAATCAGAAAAATGTATGTAAAAAAATATCTGTGATTCTGTTTTGCCATTGCCTGCTTTTCTTTTAGTCCACAGGGATAGATTCTTACATTTTTTTCAATTTTTCTTTTTGCACGTTTTAGCATATATCCAGCGATAAGTACGCCTAATGCAACTCCGATCCCCACAGAAATCCAATACAACAGATTTGCATCAAAAGAAATTGGCTTTTCTATTTTCCTTACAAACGCATATATCACAAGTGAAATTCCAGCAATGATTCCAACAGAAAGCCCGTTCCCACCTTTGCTTTGCTCAAGAATGAACATTTCTCCGGTCTGTTCCTCATAATAATAACTGTTCATTGACTTTGATTCTGTGTAAATCCGTATATATTTCATCAAAATAGCACTCCTTTTCTTTGTCGATAATTTATAATAGAATTATATATTATCAGATATTTCTTGTATATATTTTTTTTACACATGACATCATAAAAATTTTTATGCAAAAAGCAGCCTGATCAACAACCAGACTGCCTATCCATTTATTCAAATTTTGTCTACATAATTTATACGCTTTTTCAGATTTAATGTTTAGCAACGCTAGGAATATTGGATTGTACATTAGTCCTACAACATTTATGAGACCATTATATGTGGAGACATAATTAAATTTATAACCAACCATATGCCTGCAAATATTTATCTGGTATTCGTAATCTTATCTGCTCATCTACATTTTTCCAAAATGCAGCAAAATCACAATCATTATCCCACTCTCTATCATTTGGTAACGCAATAGCATCATCTCCACACACTATATTACATCCAAAATGCCCTCTATCATAATTGAATACAAGCACAAAATAATTATATATCGTACATTTTATACTAAACATTTTATATGGCTCATCTGTAAGATTAAAAAGAGTTATATTATTTATCTTTTCATTAAATGTTTCCTTGGCTGTTCTAATTATATCTCTTGCTATTTCATTTGATTTATTTCTCTGCATACCAAAATCCTCCTTCTTCTCTTAAATACAAATAATCACCATTTTTTTTAAATATTTCCACTCTTAATCTTTTGCATTATTTTGATTTTGTTTTTTCCACTCTTTGTAATCTTCTTTTGTTTCTTGTAAACTTCTCACATCTTCCATTTTTTCTAAAATCACTTCTACATCTGGTTGACTGTGCTGTTCTGGTAGAGAATAGAAAATAATGTTATCATCATTTGTATATACTGAAATATTTAAAACCAAATTACTTTCTACAATTTCCTGCATGATATGGGAAATTTCTTCTGCATATTCCTCGTCTGTTTTTCCATCATTAAGATATATGCTTGTTTCTATTTCATATTCTCTTTTTTTCAGATATTCTTCTACACTTTCCTTACCATTCCATTCTGTCGTTGTTGTATGCCCTTGTACTTCAAGTTGATAATTTCTTATGAAAGGCTTATCTTGAAATAAAGGAGTTGCAAGTTCTTCTATTTCATCAGAATAGTAATAAACATGATAACCATCCTTAAAAAGACCAGTATTTCGTGCATATACAGTAGAAGTTTGAGAAGAATTTTCTTTACTAGAAACTTCTACGCTAATCCAATTCAATCCAATTTTTTCTTCTTTGTACTTCTTCACTTCTTTAATGGTAAATTCTTCATTGTATTTGTCCTTTAATTTTGCTAATACATATTTTTGTGCTTCTTCACTTGAATTAAAATCATGAGAATAACCACCACAACCACTTAACAGCCCTAAACCAAGCACACTTGCTATAATACTCAATACAATTTTTTTATATCGCATAATTGCCACCTCAATGTGATTTTATGATTTAACATAGTTCTATAAACTGGTAGTTGTAGTTTAAATTTTATTTTCAAATTATGGACTGTTCAATAAATGCTTTTACTGCATATACATCTTTTAATTCTTCATATCGAGGAAATCCATCAGAATTATACTTTGAGTAAGTCAAATGAAAAATATAGTAGATGTCCGCATTCCTTCCGTTGTCAGTAACATATAACACATCATCATTAGATTCACACTTTGCTACTGCCCAAATTCTTTTGTCATATAAGAAGTGATCTTCCCCAATTTCATTTTTCAATTCAGTAACAAACATTCCATCAGCCTGTGTTAACGGAAGCATATACCAGTTAAAATCTTCACCATATTTATCATATAAATCACTAAAAACTTCTTCTATTGTCATTATCAATTCTACCTTAAATTCTAAGTTATAAGTCAGTCAAAAAAATTTTTGAAATACCTTTTTTCTGAAGTTTGTATTTTTGAACTTGGGATAATGGAATTTCAAATGCTGTGCTTGTCTTTGGAAATTTATTGTTCAATATATCATCATAGAGAACGGTAATAAATTTCCTCCATTCTTTTAAGTCAGTTGTCTTTGTTGAATCGTCTAAGAAAGCATAACCATCACTTAAATAAAATATCTCTAATGCTAGTGCTAAATCACAACTGGGGGCAGCAAGTATTTGTTTTGGAATTTCAAATCCGTCATCCCAGTTGTATTCATTTAGCTTACTTCTCAAATCATTATATACCATTTTTATATCTCCCAAATTCAAAGTTGTCTATTCATTTTTCGTAACAGCATCAACGATTTCTTGATATTCTTCATCTGTTAATACTTTCGCCCATAATCCATAGTGAACTTCATCAAATTCTTCATAAAATATAGGATCATTCGACTGGGTAATAGGAAATAATGCATGTCTATCTTCGCCCATCACACGATAGGGGGCAAGATTGCATAAAAAGCCTTTGTAATATATTTTCACTTCATATTCCTCCACATACAATTTGGATTTGTTTTATAATATTATACTTTATCCACATAAAGAATGGAAGAATTTTTCTTGCTCCGCAGCCTAATAGAACGCTATTTTTTTATACTTATAGTCCCCTTCATTCATTTCTCTGATGTATTATTTACCCAGTCAATACATATACTACCCTAGAACCTTATAATCCTTTGTAAATCTCCTGTGGAAGATTCCTTCGGAAACAGTTGACATTTTTACATTGGTTTGTTATATTAGGTTCAGTGATCGTGTTGCGGAAACTTGCGAAGCCCGTAACCGGGGGAGAGCCTGCGGGTCTCTCCCTCTTTTGCTATATAGAGGTGAATACTATGACGAAAAAAACATTTGCCAGCTTTGAGCAGCAAATACAACATTTAGAGGACAAAGTAATCATCATATCTGATCGAGCTTATGCAGAAGCCATGCTCAAGCAAATCGGATATTTCCCTTTGATTGGTGGGTACAAGCACTTATTCCGAGTTCCTTTTACCAAAACATATAAAACAGGAACAACATTCGAGGAAATTGTTGCCTTATATGAATTTGACTCTGATTTACGAGATTTATTTTTTAAATATTTACTCCAGATCGAACGTAACCTCCGTTCGCTTATGTCCTATTATTTTACAGAAAAGTATGGGGAATCACAGGACGCCTATCTGGATAGTTCAAACTATAATACGAACCGACGCAATCAAAAAGTAGTAGCTCGATTGATTTCCACACTAAAGTATGCAGCGAATACTACCGATTATGAATTTATCAATTACCAGAGAGACACGTATGGAAACATCCCCCTTTGGGTTTTAGTTTCTGTCCTTACGTTTGGTAATCTTTCTAAGATGTATAAAGTTTTTCCTCAATCGTTACAGTCAAAAATCTGTAAAAATTTTGGAATCATCAACCAAAAACAGATGGAGCAATTTCTATCTGTACTTACAAAATTCAGAAATGTATGCGCCCACAGCGAACGGCTCTTTACCTATCGCACACGAGATACGATTTCTGATTTACCACTGCATCGTAAACTATCTATCCCTATGCAGGGAAGCCAGTATCAATACGGGAAAAATGATTTATTTGCAGTTGTCATTGCTTTTCGATATTTACTGCCCGACAAAGATTTCCGTCTTTTCAAAAAATGTCTGGCAAAGTCAATAGATGATGTATCGGAAAAACTGATCCACATAGAACATACTGATTTACTGAAAAAAATGGGATTCCCTGAAAACTGGAAAAACATTACCCGGTATCGCTTAACAAAATAAAAGCAAGGAAGATGGCACTATATAAAGTAACCATCCTCCTTGCTTTTATTGTTTTCTACGCTCCATATCCATCATCTGTTCCTGTGGCTGTTTCCCACTTCGCATTGCAATCGCAGCCTGCTTCTCCCGCAGTTTTTTCAATACGGAAGTCCTCTCTTTCTTCTTTTTCGGAGCTTTATTATTCATCAGACCATCAATCATATTGTAATTCTGTTCTTCTGTGATTTCCGCACTTCGCAGATACTCCCCATTTTCCTGTGCTTTCTGCCAGTTCTCAAGTTGTGGTTTTTCCGATTTTGTTATGGTCTCTATCTGCTTTGTTGGATGAAGATACCTCTGTATCTGTTCCATCGTCTTATCATCAAACCCGCTGCTCTCCCGGACAACCAATTCTCCGCTATCCTTCACTACAATATAAGCGGCATCTGCTCCATACTGCTCACTCTGCATAAGGAAAAACACGTTGCCTTCTACTTTCGTCTCGTCGATTGCCAGCCAGTTTCCTTTCACCCCCTCCACCTGATAGTCCACAGTATCCATAGAGATCAAGGTACTGGAACCATTCAGGCAGATAAAATCCGGCACTTCCACCAACCGCTTACTATCAACATAAAATGAAGTGATTGCCCCCTCTTTATTTATTACGATCACATCACTGGTGCTAAGGGAATGATATCCTCGAAAGGTTTTAGGCGGCTGCCGCAAAAAACGTCTCCAGATTGTTTCCGCAGTATCTCCCGGCAAGATTCCTGTGTGAAATACCTGTTCATAGTTTTCTGCCCGGACAGCAATCTTCTTCTCTTTTAACTCCTGATAGGGACGGAAACAAAGATGTTTCGTCTCCGCCCCTCTTTTCAACTGATAAATTGCATAGTGGTTTCGTATCATACGCTCTCCTCCGGCTCCTGTTTATAACTCTCCAAATCCAGACTAAGGTATTCTGCTTCTGAAATCTGCTTCAACTTGTTTAGTGTATTGATTGCAAGCGGAAATACCTCGTCATCATCCTGCACATGAGGAAGAATCTCCTCAATCTGATCCATCGTTCTCCTTCGGGTTCCCCCGTCAAACATTGCCATGACCAATAATTCATCATTTTCAAATACGATCTTACTCATAATTCCATATCTCCCTTCTTTTTGCTCTGGGACCGTTCTGGGCGTTTCGGTTCTGTCTGCTGTGCTTTTAATCTTTCCTGTCGTTCTTTCAACGCTTTTAAGACGGACTCTTTCTTACTTTCTCTTTGCGGCTGTTCCTGTCTCTGCTCCGTCCCCTTTTCGGCTTGTGCTTCTTTGATTGGATACCACAACTTAACGCCTCGTTGTTCCATTTCTTTTACTGCCTGCTGTACCAATGGGTGATTCTTCATATAAGGAATCCCCTCCAATGTCTCCATATCAATCTGATTACTGCGCATCAATGGATATTCTCCGGCATACAGGCTATCCTCCTGCAAGCAAATCCCAATTCCTTTTCCACCGTTCATACGATCAGATGGAATCCGTTTATAAATGTCAAAGGCTTCATCAATCGTTAAATCCGCATGATATTCCCCTAAGACGGAAAATTCCATACATTCTGCCACATAATAAGTCAGTGAAGGCTCTGCCTGTTGTTCCTTTTCGGCATTCTCTACACATTCCATAAGTTCCTCATAATCCATAACTTTACAATCGTGGATAGAAATTCCCTCTTCCGCCAATAAATCTCCTGCGGCTTCTTCAATCGTAAACTCTGGATCGTCATATACACCGCCATCCTTTTCCAGATAATCTTTATCATAAAACGTGTAATCATAGCCACCATCCGTATGTTGGATTGCAAAGAAACCAATGCCCGTATCATACGCAATCTGTGTCTCATGTACTTCAAGGCTTTCTTTTAAATACTGAACTGTCTGATAAATCTGTGGATTCAGCCATCCTGTTACTTTTGTCCAATCTTCCGTCAGGTGGTCTACACCATTTTTACATTGAATAAAATCAAGACTTCCCGGAAGTGGGGATTGATTCTGAATCCCAAGCGCTTTCATCTTATGGGTTGGCAATGCAAAATAATTCTCTAACGCTTCTGACAGGGAAGAATATTCCCGAACATCTAATTTCCCCTGTTTTTGTAAATCTTCCACAACATAATAGTGATCTATGTAATGCAGTTCCGGCATTTTCAGCCTTAATCCTTTTTCCGTTGCAACACTATGAATTTCGTAAAAATTAAATCGGTACTCCTCTCCGTTCTCATCAATTCCAACCATAGAATAATCCCAAGAATCATTGATGATCGGCTGTGCTTTCTCTGTATAAAGTTCTTTTCCATCATATAAGATAATGTCTGTGCCTGCCGGTAATTCCTTCAGATCATATACCGACGCACCATTTCCTTCCAGATATTCAGAAATTGCAAAACCTGCCTCTGCATCAAACCCATTTCGTAAATCCTCTGCTACCAGTGTACCATTTTCTGATACAATGATGTCTGCCACCTCACTTCCATATTCATCATGTCTCATAAGGAAAAACCGTTCTCCATGATACTCCTGCTGTCCTATGGTATGCCATGTTCCCATGTGTCCTTCTACCATAAGCTCAGAAGTCTGCTCCGTCACATGGGGAATCCCCATTTTTTTCTCCACATCAAGCATACGAATTTCTCCTCTGACCAGATGGATGTAACCATCCAAGACTGCCGGATGGCTGTTCACCAGATAATCCAAGTTCATATCCATTCCTCTATGGATATTTTCCGTAACTTCAATCCCATCTGCCCATACCCGGTTATCTCTGGAAAAGCGTCCGTCCTCGGACAAATGCCGCAAAGTATTTGCCAATACATAAGAAACACGTTCCGTTCCAAACTGTTCCAGCACTCCGCCGGAATCTTCCAATGAAAGCCGCATACCATCAAAATGCTCCTTAATTGTATCCTCAATGGCTTTTTTACAGTCTATGTTTAACTTTCGGGAATCTAAATAGTCATCCGCTGCTCCATGTTCCATTGCATATTGAAGTGTCTGCTGGTAGACAGGCAGATATTCCTTCTGTTCTCCCTTTTCCTCCACAGAGACTTCCTGTAAGCGCAATCGCTCATGGATAAACTCCGGCAGTTCTGTAAAACCGAAAGAATCCACATAATAGGCTTTACTTTCCCCGTTCTTTCGCATAACAACCACGTCACTAACCGAAAGGGAATGCCCGGTAAAATCCTGCGGATGATTGATATTGAATTTCTCATACAGGGAATTTAACGTATCTTCCATACCAAGCCGATCACTGTATATCAGTTCATAATCCTCTCCATGAATTTCAAATCCAAAACGGCTTGCTTCACGCATTCCCATAAACTGATAGGTTCTCTCCTCAGATTTTTTTAACTGATAAATTCCATAATGCTCTCCGTTGCCATCAAACAACCGATTTTCTTTTTCCATATCATTTATAATTTCTTTTTCTCTCATATATAAATCCCTTCTTTCTGAAACACCCGCCAGAACATCTCTGACGGGTTTCTTCTATAATGCCTGTTCATATTTTTTTGTTGGTTTCTGACTATACTGCTCTATGCTGCCCTTCGCCTGTTTTTCTCTCAACTTGTCCAATACAGAAGGCTTTTTATAAGAATCTGCACTCTTTTCTGCTTCTGGTTTTTGAAATGCAGGATTGGTAAGATTTTCCGGTTGCTTTGGCAAATCTTCTGTTTCCCCTTCGACTTCTATTACCTCATGGCTGCTCTTACTATCCATATCTAACAGTATGTTCAGCTCATCCAGACGTTTCATTTTTTCAGCCAGTTCCGTCTCTTGGGCAAATGGCTTTTTCACTTCCTCCTGTGCAGACAATAACTGCTCCTGCAAAGTTTCCAGTTTCAGCTTTGCCTCCGGCAGTTTCTTCTCAATTCCGGTAAGGGCATTTTGGATACGCATGATGTTTCCCAACGCATCTTTTCCAACTTCCACGGTATAGCTGCATTTTCCCTTAATGGTTAAGTTATAGCACTGATTGAAGGAATCATAGGCAGCGCTCAATGAAAATCCATGAAACTCTCCCACTGTCCCGGATACCTGTACCGTTTTCAATCCACTGCAAGCTGCAATCAATGCAGTTCCGGCTTCTTTCCGGTCTGTATATACTTTCCCACTCACTGTTATAGAAAAATCATCCTTTTCTTTTTGAAGCAGCGATTTTGCCACCTCCCAGTCTGCGTTAAGTCCTGCAATCCGTTCTTTCATGGATGTAATCTGCATTGGGTAGTTTCTTGCAATATCCGTCTCCAGCCGATAGATCTGACTGGTATGGTTTGCTTTCATCAACTTCAGCTTGCTTACCTGAATATCCAAATCCATCTTCTCTTTTATATAAGGATTGCCTGTTGCAAGCGCCTTGATCTCTGCGTAGGTAAGCGCTGCATCATCCACATCCTCACAGGCACGAACCGGAGATTTACTGGTCATGATCTGGGAAATGAATTTCTGCTTATTCTCCAAAATCTGCCACATATAGCTGTCAAAGGTATTCTCTGTCACATAGCGGAAGATTTTTACCTTCTGGTTTTGATTGCCCTGCCGCAAAATTCTTCCCTCCTGTTGCTCCAGATCAGTCGGTCATTTTTTGCGGACAGTTCAATACATACCCTTCGGTTTCTTTCCCTGCTCCTGCGTTTACTCTCGTTTGATTTTTCCCTCTGTACCTTTTTTGCACAAACAGGGCAATATTTTGATATTCCAGAGCGGGGGACGTATTCAATTCCGCACACCGTACAGTTTTTGGCGGGCAACGCCGTCCACCGCTTTGTAGGTGTGATATGTAATTCACCGACAAAGCCGATGAATTTATAGTAAATCTTGAGTTCCTGTCTTATTGTTCCGCCCGCAAGTTTCTCACGCTCCGAAACAAGTATCTTATCTATAAGGGCGTTTACAACGGAAGCGTCCAGTTCTTTCAGCCCCTGATAGTTGCGGATTAGGGAAAGGAAGTCCCTCAC
>JABLTT010047405.1_pt1 | contig 27149 bp, 15 predicted proteins | sample 7160061 | NCBI WGS metagenome assembly JABLTT01 (sample SAMN14651232, study PRJNA627086) | human gut metagenome | isolation source: feces | host: Homo sapiens
ACCGACGAAAAGGGAAACGCGGTGGAGAAAGAGCAGACAGTGGAGAAAACAGTGCTGACGGTCAGCGTAACCCATAAGCCGGCGGAGGAAATGGCAGCGCGATACTTTTTTAATCCCAGTCAAAAGGCCGCCCTTACCGAACTTCTGGCCCCGGAATTTGATACCCTGTGGACTGGAGTCCTTTCCGGCATGATTTCCGATGGCGGCGATCTCGTAGCGGTGGCCCGTTCCCAGGTAGGAAACATCGGCGGAGAGCCCTATTGGAGCTGGTACGGGTTTGAATCCCATGTGGAATGGTGCGCCTGTTTCGTTTCCTGGTGCGCCGATCAGTGTGGTTATATTGACGCCGGACTGTTTCCTAAGTTTGCGGCCTGCACTTCCCAGGGGGTTCCCTGGTTTCAGGAACGGGGACAATGGCAGGACAATACCTACACGCCGAATCCCGGTGACCTTATCTTTTTTAATTGGGATCAGGACGAATGGATCGACCATGTGGGAATTGTGGAAAAGGTGGAAAACGGCAGGGTTTATACCATCGAGGGGAACTCCGGTGACGCCTGTGAGCAAAACAGCTATCCTTTGGGAGATCCCCAGGTTTATGGATATGGGATTTTGAGACTATATGTTCAAGGTGCAGAATAAAGGTGTTCTCCAGTTTTCTATTATATTACCAAGTGAATTGATAGTTATAGTATGACAATTTTATCACTGATATAGGCCTAACATATGAAGCTGCTTGGGAGGAAACGAACAATCCCATGGAAGACTAAATTTATTTGGGTTGCCCTGTTTAACATTTTTTGAAATGGAAATCATTTCAAAAAATAAAAAACAATTCTAAATTTAATGGTCCTTACCTTCACCCTTGATCCTCGTGTCCACGTAAGAGCGCGGAGAGATACCATAGTATTGTTTAAAGCACTTGCCAAAGTAACTGGCATCCTCATATCCGCATTGATAAGCTACTAAAGAAACATTTTCACAGCCATCATCAAAATAATTCTTGGCTTTTTCCATCCGAATCCGCAGTAAAAAATTCCCCACAGTAAAATTAAATTCTTTTTTGAAAAGATAGCAAAGGTGTTGTTTACTGATAAAAAAATGTGAGGCAATGTCCTCAAGGTTTAAATTTATTTGATGACAGTTATTCTCAATATAATCTAAAATCTGCTGTGCCAAAGAACTTGATAAATGATTATGTCCCTGTTGCTTAGCTGTATGTAATATTCTAAGAAAGTAGGAGGTAGTGCAGTCAAACAGCTGCTCGATGGAATCAGTAGTGTCAATAATCTCAAAAAGATCTTTTTGCGTTTCAGATTCTTCGGAAAAGATATGATTCTGTACTGCGTATCCCATAGCATAAGACAGCAAATCGCAGATTTGCAAGTGAATTGCTACCGGGTGAAGTTGTTGGCAGGTCATTTCTTTAAAAATACCTTGCAAAAATTCCCTAATACCCTCCTCGTCGCTTTTACGCATTAGCTTTGAAAGATGGTGCCGCTTTTCATCAGAAAAAATATATTCGGCCTGGCTGGAAAAGTCAGATTCATGGTAACAGAAGAATCCGCGTGCATGATGTAAAGCTTGGTATTTTTCAACACATCTAGCTTCCTGATAAGAATGTGCCAATTGTTTTACTTGGGAATAGCAGGAGCCGGAACACAGAAGAACAGAATACTTTAGATTTTCTTCAGCAATTTGAGCAAACTGTTTTAAAATCGGTTCGATTCGGCCATATAAGTCTTGCGGCAGCAGGTTAGATCCTAACACAAGAAAAAGCGTTTGATTTTCATTGACTCCAATAATACAGTCAAAGGAGGCGCTGAATAACTCCGCTAATATATTCCTGGCGGAATAAAGATACAATTGCTGATCATTGATAGACCAAGGCCCTAAGGGATCGGGATAGATATCGCATAATATAACGCAGTAGGATGAATTTTCTAAAGAAAAGGGAATGTCCTGAGAAAAATGCTTGATTTTTCCCCAATCCGTTTCCTTTTTAATTAATTCTTCCGCAAAATACTCTTGAATAACAGGATTTAGACGAAAGTTTTTATCTAATATTTGGGAGTGATAGTCTTTTTGATTGTTTTCATAATCTATTTTAGATGATAGCTTGATTAGGCAGTTGTATAAGTCAGAAGGACGGATAGGTTTTAATAAATAATCTTGAACTCCCAAACGAATGGCTTTCTGAGCATACTCAAATTCACTATATCCGGTCAGAATCACCATTTTGGTTTGAAGCCCTTGCGCCCGGGCAGATTCTACCATTTGGATTCCATCCATTAATGACATAGTAATATCAACTAAAGCGATATCAGGTTTTAATTCTTGAATCAACCGCAGTCCGTCGCGGCCGTTATTAGCCTCACCACAAATCATGAATTCAGAATTAAAATCTTGAAAATAGTGGTGAATCGCTTTACGAAAAAAGAATTCATCATCAATTAATAAAACATTTTTCATATCGCAACCTCTTTTCAGATAATAACCTTTTATTTAATTGACGGAAAATATGGTTCCTTAGGAATTGTCAGCATAACCTTAGTGTAATGATGTAGAACACTTTCAATTCTAATACCGTACTCTTTTCCAAACAGCAGTTGTATGCGCCGATTTACGCTGCTTAGGCCAAAAGAGCGAAGATGTTCGTTTTCGCACGAAGCACCAAGACTGTTCTGCAGATTTTTTAGTGTTTCAGAATCCATTCCCACGCCATTGTCAATAACACTAAAGATCAGATGATCTTCGAAATTTTTTAATTGTATCACGATTAATCCCTTGGTATGTTTTTCCTTAATTCCGTGGTAAATTGCATTTTCTAAGATTGGTTGAAGAGTTAATTTGGAAATACACCAATTTTCCGTGCCCTCACATTTTTCTATCCGGTAATCTAAGTATTCTTGGTAACGTAACTTTTGAATGTATAGATACTGCCGGCACAGTTCCAATTCGTTTTGTATCGAAATAATATCGTTGCCGTTATTCAATGAAATTCGATAGAATACAGCCATTGCGGAGATCACTTCGCTCGCAGTCTCATTCAGATCTAAATCCACTAAGGATTTAATTGTTTCCAAGGTGTTATAAAGAAAATGCGGCTTTACCTGAGACTGGATTAACTGAAGCTGGTATTGATTTTTTTCTTCCTGCTTTTGATAAACCTCATCCAGCAATGCGCGGACTTTTTTTGTTAGGTTGTTAAATCCCGTATAAAGGATAGCCATTTCGTCTTTGGAATGGGTAATGACAGTTTGATTTAAATCTCCCTTGGATACCCGTGCCATTGCGTTTGAAAGAGTATGAATTGGCTTGGAAATTGTGTAAGAAACCCAAAAAGATAGAACCAAAGTTATAACACAAGCAAGAATCCCAATCATGAGCGTAAAACGGTTGACTGCTTCCTGCCCTTGTAATAAAGAGTTTAGCGGAACTGCATTTATGACACGCCAGTTCGTGCCCTCATAAATTTTTGCGGTATAAAGGATATCTGCGTTACCGCCTGTTCCAGGCAGAATCATATTTCCGGTTTGGCATAATTCATTATATCTTTCCGAAGAAATATGTTCTCCGATAGAAAAATCGGTGCCAATCAAGTCCTTTTCTGAAGAGGATAACACAATGTTGTTTTCGTTTAATACATAGAAATTAGTTTGTGTGTCAGGAGGCATATTTTTTTCAAAGATGGCGGCAAAAGAGCTTTCATTGACAAAAAAGGCGACATATCCGATTGTCTCTAGATTTTCTAAGTCGACAACGGATTTTGTAACCGCCATTTTGGGAACCACAGGATTGTTGGAAAAATTTTCTTTTACAAGATAAGGCCCTTGAATCACACAACTGTTTTTCTGATTGGTATGAGTAAAGTAGTCAGTCCCTAAGGCTAAAATAGTAGGTGTTAAATTGTATCCGCTGGCGCCAAAGAACTTATTGTCTAAAGCCACAAGATCCCACATTGCCACATTACGGTTGATTCCTAAAATGGAATTTACCGATTTACTTAATGTGGTGCGCAGTTGATACTGAGCCGAAGCAGTCTGAGGAGGAGTTTTATATTTCTTTAGCATTGCGATTACATCTGGATTAACGGCTACAGTTGTAGCATAGTCGTAAATATGAGTGATTTTTGCATCTAGATTATTAATAATTAAAGCTAATTCCCGCTCGCTGGTTTCTACCGCATTTTCTACGCTGGTGTTACTAGTCATTTGATTGGTAATCACTGAGGTGAAAAGCAAAATGCAGATGATCAATAAGGAATAGATGATAAAGATTTTATAACGAATTGAAAAAACGTTTTTCAACTTTTATTCCTCCTATTAATCCGCCATGATATACTTTGGGAGACATTGCAATTCTTATTTTAAGCAGGCATTATAATGACTATTTGGAAAAATAACGCTTATTTTACCGAAAAAAAGCAATGTCCAAGAAGGTATAGTATATAATATTTATTGAAAAATAAAAGGTTTTTGGTGAAAAATTACGAAGATATTCTGAGCCGTCTGAATATTTTCCATTTTCAAATAGGAATTTTATAAATATAATGAAATCACAAAAAAACAAGGAGGTTCCAGTTATGAAACGCAAAGGAAGATTATGTGCATTAATTATGGCTCTTGCACTTGCCTGTACGGGCTTCAGTGCTTGCAACAGCCAAGGAGGAGAAAACTCCTCCAGTACAGAGCCCGATAGCTCTGCACAGGGCAGCAGTGACACAGCCGCGGCCGATACTTCTGATGAGGAATTGTCGATTCACTATTTATCAGCCCGGGCATCCACAGAAGGTTCCTTGCTGTCCCTACAAAAAATTGCTGATGAGTATAAAGAGACTCATCCTAATTTTACTTATGAGGCAGAGATTATTTCGGACCGATCTTCGTACCTGCAAAAGCTTCGGATTCTTGCCTCCAGCGATGAACTTCCGGAATGGTTTGATTCGGATGCGGATTCCTTCTTTACTGAGCTTGTAGAAAAAGATGCGGTTGCGGATATCGGAGCGTTGTACGACGAACTTGGTATTGCTGATGAGTTTTACACCGTTGCTAAAGATTACCAGCGGTTGCCGGATGGTTTCCTGGGCTTAATTTCTTGGCAGGCGAACACAGAATATTTCTGGTATTATAAGCCGGCTTTTGAAGCTGCGGGCATTACGGAAACACCCAAGACCTTCGATGAATTTTTTGAGGCTTGCGATAAAATCAAAGAGTTTGGTACTACTCCTATCGCCATGGCAGGCGGAGACACTTGGCCTTTGCTGCGTTGGGCGGCTTTCGTGCCATTCCGCATGGAGGGCAATGATTTTATTGAAAAGGCCCGCGTTGGAGAAGAATCTTTTGGCTCCGAAACCGGCTTAGCCGCAGCGGATTTCGTACAGAAAGTGGCTCCGTACTTCCAGGAAGGCTGGAGTACCGCAGACAGTGCGACAGCGGTGAATCTGGTAACATCAGGTCAAGCCGCTATGATTTATGACGGTACGTGGCAGTTGCCTTTCTTTGTAGATGAAAATATGGAAATGAAGGAAGACTTTGGCTATTTTTCCTTGCCGGCTCTGTCTGATAACGATGCTACGACATCTTCAGACTATTGGGCCCACGCTGGTATTGGAACTGGCGTTCGCAAGGATGCCATGACCGATGAGATGAAAAACTATTTTGCGTTCCTATTTGATCAATATGCGGATGTATGCTTATATGACTTTAATACCATTCCTTCTATGAAGCCGACGGTTCGTGACGATCTTTCTGAACTGTATCAACAGATGCTCGATAACTTTGGCAACGTGGGTACCTATGCTTATTGCTGGGATGTCCGGATTGATGCCGCCAGCAACGAAGTATTGGGCCGCGAGACACCTAACCTTGCGCTAGGCATTATCACTCCTGAGGAGTGGGCTGCTGCTCTTGACGAGGCTGTGGAACAAAACGTAGGCTAATTTATAGGCCAAAAATCCCGGAAGCCGTTGATACGGCTTCCGGGATCCCATTATCGGCACTCGGAGGAGGTAGCTATGAAACCAAAGAACCGTTTAGTGCCTTGGCTGTTTTCAACGCCGGCACTGATTGTTTATATTTTTACTGTATTGGTCCCTGTCATTTGGTCAATGGTATATAGCTTTTTTGATTATAATGGCGTGTCAAGTATGAATTTTATTGGATTGGATAACTATTTACAGATGTTTCAGGACAAGGTGTTTAGAACCTCAGTTTTGAACAATCTGGTTTTTATGGTAGTTAGCACCGTTTTTCAATTATTTATGGGCCTGCTGTTGGCGACTATTTTAACTAGTATCACCAAAGGTAACAATATTTTAAGAGTCGCTTACTTTATTCCCTGTATTATTTCCTCTATGGCTATCTGTCAAATTTTTGTAAAACTTCTTTCTGTGCAGCCGGAAGGAGTTCTGGCTGCTTTGATGAAAGCTATGGGAATGGAACCAATCGCCATTCTGTCAGATCCTAATCTGGCTCTGCTAGCAGTTTCTCTGATCGACGGATATAAGTTTTGCGGGATTTATATGGTGATTTTTTATTCCGCGTTTTTGTCGGTAGATCAGTCTGTAATCGAAGCGGCTTACATAGACGGATGTAGCTGGTGGCAGTCGTACCGCCATATTAAGCTTCCTATGATTAAAAATATTTTCTTTGTGGCGCTGGTTCTGCTAGTGAACGGTACGCTGAAGGGCTTTGATATTTCGTATATTCTGACCTCTGGCGGGCCAGGCACGTCAAGCGAATTGGTAGCCACATACCTTTATAAAACCGCATTTAGTTCCATGAAATATGGTTACGGAAGCACCATTGCCGTATTTTTGGTGATAGAATGTCTGCTTGCCGTTGGAATCGTGAGGTTTATTGCCGGTAGGGTGGAAAGGGAGTGAGACATGATGACCCAATTGACGGCTGGAAAGCCTTTAAGAGCCTTTTTTTATACGATTTTAATTATCGTTGTTTTAATTCAAATATACCCTATTTTTTGGGTGATGACATCAAGCTTTAAAACATCAGAGGAATTAGCCCAAGCATCGTATTCTCTTCCGCACAGCTTTTATTTCGGAAATTATGTGAGGGCTTTGACGGAATCTAAACTGCCCCTGTACTTTTTAAACAGTATTATTGTAGCGGTTTGCGTACTTCTCGGGATCGTGATAATCGGCGCTCCTGTGGCTTTCGCAATTAGTAAGCTTCGGTTTAAACAATCGAATGCTTTAATGTCTTTCTTTTTGCTGGGAATGATGGTTCCCATTTTTGCAAGCCTGATCCCTATGTTTCGTATCTATAACGTTATGGGGCTTCGAAACACCTATTTATCACTGATTTTACCGCAGATCGGGTTTAATCTTCCTATCAGTATTTACTTATACGTAGGCTTTATGAAATTTATCCCAGATGCCATTCATGAAGCAGCAGTTATTGATGGGGCGGGAGCGTTCCAAGTGTTTTCACGTATTATTTTTCCAATGTCTAAAAACACTACCATAACGGTAATAACTTACAATTTCGTCTTTGTTTGGAATGAGTTTACCTTCGCAAATACCTTTATGACGAAAAGCGAAATGAAAACCCTCCCCAATGGCCTAAACGATTTTATAGGAGCTATGGGTATGGTGGACTGGGGAGGAACCTTTGCGGCGATCACCTTGGCAATTTTGCCAACGCTGATACTTTACTTTTTCCTGAACAAAAATGTAATGGAAGGTATGGCAGCTGGTGCGGTTAAGAGCTGAACAGAGGGAGCAATACAGAAAGGAAGAGAGTAAGTATGAAATGCAGCATTAACATTAAGCGGAAGCTGGGCCGCAGAAACGAGATGATCTACGGCCATTTTATCGAACATTTTCACCGTCAGATTTACGGCGGTGTCTATGACCCCGGTAACCCGCTGTCCGACGAGGACGGACTGCGTAAAGATGTATTGGAGGCGATGCGCGGCATCAAGGTGCCCGTTCTGAGATGGCCAGGAGGCTGCTTTGTCTCCTCCTACAATTGGAAAAAAGCAGTGGGTCCGAAACGTACACCCTTCTTTGATAAAGCTTGGCGGGTTGAGGATCCCAACACCTTTGGTACCGACGAGTACGTGAAAATGTGCCGCAAGATTGGATGTGAGCCTTATATTTGTACCAATGCAGGAACTGGCACAGCGGAAGAAATGAGCGACTGGGTGGAATACTGTAACCTAGAAACCGAAGGAGAATTCGCCAAATGGCGGATAGAAAACGGTAATCCAGAGCCTTTTTTTGTGAAATACTGGAGTATTGGAAATGAGAACTACGGTGGCTGGGAAATCGGCGCAAAATCCGCGGAAGAATGGGGAAGGCTGGTTTTAGAAGCGGCCAAAATGATTAAGCATGTGGATCCTACTACAGAGCTGACTGCGGCTGCTTTAGCAGACTTAGACTGGAATATTAATTTATTAAAGCACTGTGGGAATAGGCTCGATTGGATTTCAATCCATAAATACTGGGATATGATCCACGAAACGAATGCCTGTGCCGGCTATGAACAGGTAATGGCCTATACCAACGACTTGGAGACGGACATTAATAAGGTGCGGGGGCTGCTTACCGCCATGGGACTGGAAAAGCAGATCAAAATCGCTTATGACGAATGGAACTTGAGAGGCTGGTACCATCCTAACGCCCATACCGTTAAGCAAGGGATCCGAAAGGAGGATTATTTATATCCTCGGGACAAGAACGATGACAACAGCCTTTATACTATGGCAGACGCAGTGTTTTCCGCCTGTTTCTTAAATACCTGTAACCGGAACTGCGATTTAGTAGGAATGGCAAATTTCGCACCTATCGTCAATACAAGGGGATGTATCTATACACACAAGGATGGGATTGTCCTCCGCAGCACATATCATGTGTTCGATCTATACGTAAATTATTTAGGTGAACAAGTTTTGGATGTTTGGGAGGAAGATCCTGAACAAATAACGGTTACTGATCGGCTGGGAGAAAAAACGGAGATTGATGAGCTGGATGTGATAGCGACCTATCGAGAAACAGAAAAGGTAGTGGCAATAGCGGCAGTAAACAAAAACGCTGAGACTGCCAGGCACCTGGAATTATCAATTCAGGGCGGATTTTCTGGCCGGGAATACCGAATTTGCAGCGTAAATGGAGAAAATGTGGATTCTTATAACGATATTGGCAGCGAACAGGTAAAACTCGTCATAGGAGACTGGAAACCTGTGCCGGCGGACGCAGCGTTTGAACTCGCCCCGCATTCGGTCAATGTAATTCAGATTAAATAGATTTGATAGTGCTCTCTAACCCTCAGGGAGAATTTTTCAAACGCAGGCGTTTATTTTACTATGCAAATATGCTATTTAAGGCGAATGCAAATTCAAAGGAGGGGAGGACCGTGAAAACCTTGCTGAAGAAATTAGAAATAGTGAGAACTTGCGCAAGGCTTGAGCATTTGCTAACACCCATAAACTTATGAGGAAAGGATGAAGAATGCAGTGAAAAAAGGAAGATTTCTAAAATGCTTGTCCAGTATTTTGGCGCTTACAGTTGTTACCACAAGCATTGGCCTGCCGGCTGGCGCGGTCCCAGCGGAACCTGAAGAAAATTCCAGATTTGTCAGCAGTGTGGAGGATAATGCGTGGTGGTGGTGTATGCCCGGATTTTCTATAGCCGAAGGGACCGGCCTCTTTGAATTTAGAAGGATGTTGGAGCCAGTTGCGGCTAATAGAACGCACGCCACCTACCGCTGGATACTGGTACCGGTCGAAGGAACAGGAGCTTACCGCATACAATGTGAAAATAGTCGTAAATATCTCACGGTAAAAGATGGATCTTCCGAGGAAGAGGCACAAATTGTTCAGACTCAAAATCCCGGAAACGCAGCCCTGTGGAATGTTACCGAAGTGAAGGAGGGCCAGTTCAGTATTATCAACTATCAGACTGGGAAGGCTATAACTAGGGGAACTCCAGGACAATATGGTAGCGTAGCGGGAGATGTTTATGAGGTTCAAAAAGAATATGCAGGAACGGAAGATCAACTGTGGGGCTTCTCTTATTTTGATGGGGAAAAACAACTTCACAGTATTACTGTAGATTCTGGAATGACAAACGGAAAAGTTACCGCGAACTACAAGAAGACTGTCAGCGGAGAGACTGTGTATTTGTCTGTAATTCCAGATGAAGGGTATGAAATGACAGCGGACAGCTTAAAGGTAAACGGAGAGAAGGTAACTGGCAACAGTTTTGTGATGCCGGATCAGGATGTGACTATCAAAGCGGAGTTTACCCAATCGCAAATCACTGGAATCCGTGTGAAAACTCAACCGGATAAAACTGAGTATCAGATTAACGAGACTCTAGACCTTGCCGGATTAGTCTTAGAGGCTACCTATCAGGGCGGCGGCACTAAGGAAATCACTGCAGGCTATGAGGTGTCACGGGTCGATATGAGTACTCCCGGGACTAAGACGGTAATTGTTACCTATTTAGGGCAAACAACAGAATTGGAGATTGAAGTTTTAAAAGGAGAAAACTACACAACTAACGGAATTATTCACAGAGCGCCTCCGGGACTTTCTTATGATCCTAATCGTCCTTCCAGCCGGAACAGCGTACTGTCCCCCAGAGCGCTTCAGCTGAAATATCAGGATAACCCAGAGGACAACGGAAAAATGCTGGCGACTTGGGAATCCAGTGTAGTAGAAGAGCTTCCCGAACGTCAAGGAAAACGTCTGCCTATTGCCGAAAGTACGGATTACGGCGAGACATGGAAAGAAGTCGGTCAGATCGTAGAAGATACGGAAAAGCAGGACTGGCCGGGAGACTGGGAGATCGAAAACTGTCCGCATATTTTTGAACTTCCTGCAGATGTGGGAGAAATGAAAAAAGGCGGCATCGTGGCGGTTATGGATGTTTGCCCCAGAGATCTTTCTCAAACCTATATGGATATGTATTACAGTGAGGATATGGGCAGAACCTGGAAATATATGAGCACTATTGTAGATGACGCTACCAATAACTATATGGGTTATGATCCTGTATGGGAGCCCTTCATCCTTTATGACCCGGAAACGGAAGCTCTCGTGGTTTATTATTCCGATGAAAGGGATCCTCGCTGGAATCAAAAGCTGGTGCTTCAGTATACTACTGATGGGAAAAACTGGAGTGAATTGATCGATGTAGTAGCCCAGACCGATTCAGGAATGCGTCCGGGCATGCCTGTAGTCACTCAGATGGAAAACGGTTATTATGTCATGGTGTTCGAGGGCGTAGGATTGAACGCTGACGGTGCGGGCGGCGGACGAGGCTTACCTTGCAATTATAAGATTTCGTTGTATCCTAATGATCCGATCCACTGGGATCCCGCAGACATCGGTCATACCTTTGCCTACGGCGGCAGCCCGTATGTTACTACTTTAGCCGATGGACACATTGCCATGAATGCCGCTACGAAGAGTCCTGTATATATCAATACACAAAAGGATTTGACTGGTGAATTTCTTACCTATCCTACCGGAGTGCAGCAGGGATATAATCGTCAGTTGATCCAAATTGACGATGGTACCGAAAAGGGCGCGCTGTTCACCTTGAGCTGCGAGTATGCTGATACCGGACGCTCCAATTCGGTGAAATGGGGCAAGCTGGATTTGAATACGGTTACAATTCCCGACACCAAGGCAACTCTTTACGATATTAATATTGATGAAGATGTCAAGGAGGTCGCAAACGTTTGGCCAAAGGAGGGGCAAGTGATTTCCGGCGCGGATCAATATTTCATGATTCAACCTAAACGTGGACATGAGATTCAGCAAGTTTTGGTCAATGGAAAGCCGGTTCATTTATATACCTCATGGATCAAAGTACCAACTGTAAGGGAGGATATTAATATTTCCATAGAGACTACTCAAGTAAGCAATGAGGCGAGAATTATAAACTCAAAAGAGGACAGTCAATTTTATCTTGTGCCTCCTGGGTATTCTACGGTAGACGGAAGAGAAATTTTTGAGTGGACTTTGGAGAATAATAAGCATTTCTACTGGGTGCTGGAACCCGATGCAGATACAGGGGCTTATCGGATTAAAAACATGAATACAAATATGTATCTGAGCGTAAAGGGCGGATCCACCGCAGAAGGTGCTAATATCATTCAGACAAAGAATCTCAGCGACTCCTCCTTATGGAAACTGACAGAGGTCGAAGACGGATGGTTCAGCATTATTAATTACGAAAGCGGTTTGGCTATCACTAGAGGCCAGCCGGGTGCCTTTGAAAAACCGACCGAACGGTTCGCGGTTCAGAAAAACTATACCGGTGCTGACAATCAGCTGTGGGGCTTTGATTATGTGCTGGAAAACCGTCAATTACATAACGTGAACATTGATACTGCGATTAAAAACGGTACGGTAATGGCCAATCATAAAACTGCGGCAAGTGGTGAAACTGTATTTCTATCGGTAGAAGCTAACAAAGGCTATAAACTAGTAGAAAACAGCTTAAAAGTCAATGGTACACCAGTTTCTGGAAACAGCTTTATTATGCCGGATAAAGAGGTAACTATAACAGCTGATTTTGTCCGCCTTGCTGTTTCGGGAATCTCGATCAAGACCCAGCCAAATCAAACGGTCTATGAAGTAAATGACCAGCTTAACTTAGCGGGACTGGTGCTGGAAGTAACCTATGAGGACGGAAGCGAATCAGAGGTTGCAGAGGGATTTGACGTGTCCCAGGTAGATATGAGCACTGTCGGAGAAAAGACCATTACCGTGACCTATCAGGGCAAGACCGCGGCCTTTAAGGTAACCGTGAAGGAAACTGAAAAGCCAGTGGTGACTTTGGAATCCATTACGATTTCCGGCCCGAGCAAGACCGAGTATAAGATCGGCGATAAGCTGGATCTGACCGGCTTGGTAGTAATCGCGCATTACAGCGACGGCAGCTACCAAGAGGTAACGGATTATGAGGTAAGCGGCTTTGATTCCACGGCGGCGGGGAAGAAGACAATTACTGTCCGTTACGTAGAGGACGGAATTACGGAACTTGCTCAATTTGAATTAACTGTTAAAGCAAAAGACACCTCTAGTACAGGTTCCGATTTAAATGATCCTTCTGACTCTAATCCTAATGCTTCGTCTGAGAGTAATACAAATAGCAACAAGCCTCAGACTGGAGACAGTTTCCCGCTGGTTGCTGGAATCGGTGTAGGCTTTATTGCGCTTGGCTGTCTTGGAGCGCTGATTACTCTGAGAAAAAGAGGCAGAGTGGGATAATTAACTTTTTCTTGAGTTTATTAAGCTGTTAAACCCATATAATCTTCTAACAAAAATAATCAGCTCGCTGGATTCTGTTCAGCGGGCTGATTTATTAAATGTATTTTTCCGTAATCTTAGTTCTTACAAATATCTTTACCACAGATTTAAAATGAATTTTTATACTTATCATAAAACCGCTTAGATAGAACAGTAACGTTTTATCAAGGCGGTTTTTATTTTTTGGCCGAGGATAAAAAACCTTATTAGCAGTAACAGATTGTCTTAATATCTACGAGATTTATGAGAGGAATAAGTATAACTTAAAAATATATAAAATTCCTTTCAAACGGTATTAGAGCAGCGGGTAACAATCATTTTAGTGTTTATGCGAGTTTTCGGGCTTTTTAAGGCCGGCTTTTCCATTATGGTACGCAGACGTTGGTTACTTACTTTTCCATTATAAAATGAGGTTGTTCAAGGCGATTGATAACGAATGGAAAAGTGATTTTATGACTAATAGAGCAAACGGCTTTCCCATACAAAATGAGTATTCAAATATCATATAGCTTCCAATAGAGAAGAAAGATCATATACCACCAATACAAAAAAGTGTCTGTGAATATAAAATAAAAAAATTGTTGTCTTTGCAAGGCTAATTGCTAAATTCCTCTGCATATCGGATTGACGATTCGATGTTGATACCGCTTTCCCATGGCCGATACTGTGTTCCGGAAGCTTGTCCGTTAAGGTAGAATTCTGACCAACCCTTTTGAGGTGTTTCTACTTCAAACATTCTTTTGCAAATATTTTGTGCATACGGAGAATGAAACTTGCTCAAAGCATAGAGCAGAACGCCAAAATCATGGCCGAGAATTTTTGGCTGTTTGAGTAACGCTACCATAGCCCCATAAGCCATCTTCTCAAGCTCGTCGGGAGAAAACAAGCTGCTGTCAATATAACAAGGAATTAATTGCACAGTCGGAATAAGAAATTCCTTTTTTAATGGGTGGGCATTGCTAGAAGCGATTTCGTGGCAGTGACGGCAGTAATAGCATCCGTCGCTGCCAATCTCGTTCCAGCCAAAGGAATTACATTTTACACAAACGCCGTGTGTAAACCGGGGGGAAGGGCGGCTGCTTCTAACATCATATCGATTGGTAATTATCGCGCCGTTTCGATAAAAAATCTGAAGATAATGTTCTCGAGTGTTTTTCCATTCTTTATGATAATATGTAAGAAGATCATCGTTCCAGAGGCTATGTGCTTGTGCGAAGCTAAGAAGCTTTTCGCCCGCGGTGATAAATAGTAGGGTGGATTCTGCGGAAGCATCCCACAAAGCTGTCCGAGGCATTAAACCTCCGGCAACATAAGTTTCATCTCCGTTAAAAGATAACGTGTGATTATCTAATTGAGAAATCTGTTGCCTCCAGGCCCAATCCAATAATGGGAATAGGCTGATTAAAAACTCTTTATCTTTGCTGGCGTGATAGTAATCGAAAGCCTGAAGAATCAGATAACCTGTGATTTCGACGGAATCGTTTTCATGTATATGAAAATAATGGCTTTGTCCAATAGACTGAGCATTTTGAATTTTGCCGTGTTTCTGAAAAATGTCCCAATAATACTTTAATATTTTTTTTGCTTCTTCAAGGTATCCCAAGGCCAAAAGCCCTCTGGAGGCTCCGTATTGGTCACGAACATAGGCAAAATGAAAATTATGTCCGGCAATTACTCCTCCCTCATAGGCTTGCTGGGATCTTAAAAGAACTGATGTACTGTCAATGGATTCTAAAATCTGTTCACGATAGGGCAAAGTATGAGAAAAGGTCGTGTCAAAATTACGACGGCGGCCGCTGAATTTTTGCCAGTCCTTTTGTGTGTTTTCTAATAATCTCTTGGAAGAGTGCGACAACGCGTATTCAGTGTTTTGGATACAAGAAGGGTAGTCTGCTCCTGCTATGAAATAAATGGACGAACTGCCAGGAAGCAACGTAAGATTAAGGTTGTTATCAAGGCTTGACGGACCGCAGATTACAATTTGAAGAGACATATCGTGAACAACCGGGTATGAAGCCTGCTCATAAAAGGAAATGCCTGCTTTGCCATATAAAAGGATTCCGTTTGACACCTCCGCTGCTTGATATCGTTTTCCATTGATACAAAGGTCCCATTGCGGATCAGGCAACAAATGAAAACGGATCGATTGAGTTAGTTCTATTTTTCGAATAAAGCATGGAAAGCCTGTTGCCATAAAGTCGACAATAGACCCTAGGTGCTGGTTGCCTGAAGATAGTTGATGAGTCCAAATGCCAGTTCCGGTTTGACGACTGGTGTCTATTTGCAAACCAGGGGTCTGTTCCAAGAACATTTTGATACCTGATGGAGTGCTGTAAGGCGGGCCAAATACCTGATCCAGATTAACTCCTTTTTCATAAACTGCCATCAAACCGTTTCCGATACAGTGAATGGTTTGATCCTTTTGAAAATATAAGTTATTTTCTTCCATAGAAATACCTCCTGTTTTCATTAGAATGGAATTCGTAGAGATAATGGGGTGTTTGAGAATGCGAAAGATTTGAAGGTCACCTACATTATACTTTGCAAAGTTATTTTCAAAAACATTATTGGAAAGGCAAAATAATTTTGTGCAAATATATCATAAAATAAGATAAACATTCTATTTTTTTAACTGTTATACTAGGGTTAAGCAAATGCCATGATAGAAAATAGGAGGTAAGAAAAACATGAAAACGAAAAGGGTGTTGTCTGCTGTATTGTCTGCCTTGCTGACGGTGAGTTTGGCGGCAAGCTGCACTAACAACGGGGAGAGCAATTCATCCACGACGGAACCAGAAACCTCTTCCGCTTCCGAATCCGCTGTGTCCAAGGAAGAACCGATCACGATTACAACTGCTGGCTGGGGATTTAATGAGGATTATATTCCGGTCATTCAACGAGAGCTGGCGAAGTCGCATCCAAACATTACATTTGAGTATGAAAGAATGGAATATGAGGACTATGTCAACAAGCTAAAGGTAAATCTTAGTGCGGGGAATGCCTGGGACTTGCTTCAATTTCAAGCGGGCTCTTTGATTGCTTCTACAAAAGATTACTGTATGCCGCTCGATGATTTTGCGGAGGAATCATGGGGAAGTGATTGGCAGGAACAATTTGTGGAGGGGGCTCCGGACTACGGTATCTTTGACGGACAAGTCATTGGTATTCCTGATACGGTTTCCTATTCAGGACTTCTTATGTACAACCAAAGCACTTTAGATGAGTATGATATGGATGTACCCACTACTTATGAAGAATTAAAGGAATACACTCAAAAGCTGAGAGCAGATGGAAAGCTGCCCTTAATGATAGGCGCCCAGGATAATTGGATTAATATTGATATTTTTACGGTGATTTGCAATGATATCGCTCCCGGCAAGCTGGTACAAGCTGATGCGGGAGAAATATCCTGGGATGATCCGGATATTATCAAAGCATTAGAGGCATGGAAAGGGTTGTTTGATGACGGGATTTTCCAAGACGGAGCGCTGGGAGTTCCACAGTATCCTACCGTTTCCGAAATGTTTTGGATGCAGCGTCAAGGGGCAATTTTGGCTGAGGGTGACTGGTGCCTTGGCAGCTTCACTGATCCGAACCAAGCGGAAACGACCAATATTGACCAATATACATTTGCCCGTTTCCCCGATATGAATGGAGACGGTGAGGCATGTGCCCCCACATTTTCACCTGGTATTCTTTATTCCATCAATAAAGATGCTGATGAAAAAACCGCTCAAGCATGTTGGGATTATATTGAGTGGATGGTTGGTGAGGAAGGCATTCGCGTTATGAACAGCCCAGAGGTCGGCCACGTTTCAACGCCAGCGTTTAAGGCTCAGACGATTGAGCGTACCTCAGATTCCCAGAATTTCCTGGATTGTTACCAAGATCTAGTTGATTTATCCACCTCCAACAGCGGGCCCCGCGAATTAAACGATGCCGACATCAAAACGGTATTAGGCGAGGTGCTACAAGAATTGGGGACAGGTCTCAGCGCGGAAGACGCTGCAGCTAAATTAAAAGCGGTTCATGGCTGATTGATACAAGGATATCGGAGGCAGGCGCCTTTTGGAAAAGCGCCTGCCAATACTTTATGGGAAGGGAGAAGGCTATGAACACACTAAAAAAGAAAAAATATAACTACTGCGCTTATTTATATCTGCTTCCGGCATTTTTCATTTTTTCAGTTTTTATTATCTATCCTATGTATTTTGTTTTTAAAGTGAGTTTTTTTGAATGGGATGGATTTGCGCCGGATATGGTGTTTTCTGGTTTTCAGAACTATATTGATATTTTTAATAAGGGATACTTAGGCGTTGCGCTTAAAAATTTTTTATTGTTTTTTGTTTTTACGGTATCCATCCAAATGCTCCTGGGAATGATACTTGCTACTTCACTCAAGGTTCAAACCTTTTTCCGAACTTTGGTAAAGTCTATTGTCTTTATTCCGGTGGTACTTACTCCGGTAATCATTGGATACATCTTTTCTAAAATGCTGGAGAGTAATTTAGGAATAGTCAATACTTTTTTACGCGGCATGGGATTAGACTTTTTAGCCCAAAACTGGTTGGGAGATCCGAATTTGGCGATGGGCAGTATCATCGTTATTAATATATGGCAATGGACGGGCTTTAGCCTCATCATGTATGTTGCCGGAATTGTATCGATTCCGGAAGAAATATACGATGCAGCTTCCATAGACGGAGCCAACGCTTTCAAAAAGTTCGTTAAAATCACAGTGCCTATGCTGAAAAGCACCCATTCTACTATGCTGATTTTGAGCGCGATCGGTGCGCTGAAGGTGTTCGATATTGTATGGGTACTGACAAAAGGCGGCCCTGGTATCGCGACCTCCACCTTCTCCATTATGATATATAAGGAATCGTTTACTTCTTACAATCAGGGCGTTTCCAGCGCGCTGTCGGTTATTTTAATTCTTTGCGCGTTAGTGGTTACAGCATTTCAGTTGCGATTATTCCGAGAAAAAGATTAAGGAGGGAATAAATATGAAAAAATATTTGAGCCCGTCTAAGTTAATTCCTAACCTGATTCTGCTTCTCACTGCTGTGATTTTTGCGATTCCCCTGTTCTTTACTTTGCAGAAATCTGTAGAAGTAAATGGATTGTATAATTATATAATTGTTTGGCAAGGAAACGATATCTTACAAAGCTTTCTGAATAGTACGATTGTTACGCTTACTACAGTGGCTTTAGTAGTGATTTGTGTATGCTTTGCCGCCTACGCGCTGTCAAAGCTTAAATTTCCATTAAAAGGACCAATTTATCTACTATTTCTAACCGCGTTGATGATCCCTGGTGCCTCGCTGTTATTTCCGACCTTTCAGATTATAAAGCAAATTGGCTTAATTGATAATTATATGTCTTTGGTAGGGCCCTACGCCGCGCTCCAAATTCCGTTTAACTTGGTGATCGTAAAAAATTACTATGACACGATTCCAAACGAGTTGCTGGAGTCTGCGCAGATTGATGGCTGCAGTTCGTTTAAGGCGATGCTGAAAATCATGATACCCCTATCTACCCCCGCGCTGGCGGTCGTGGTTACCAGGACGTTTATCGGAGTGTGGAACGAGTTTATGTACGCGTTTACCTTTATTAATGACCCTAATATGCGTACGCTTACGAGTCTTCCGAACAAATTTATTGGTATTTACAGCTCTCAGTACGAATTAATCTTTGCTGTGTTAGTGATTATTGAAATTCCCATTATTTTACTATATCTTTTTACCCAAAAACAGCTTCAGGAGGGGCTTGTAGCCGGTTCGATAAAGGGTTAAAATTAAAATAAAGGGCGGTGTGGTAAGGTGAAGAAACAAACGCGGCGTTGGGATTCAGCGCATAAAAAAAGCTTGAAAATTTATATTATTATCATATTTTTATGTGCTTCTCTGATTCCCTTACTGATCACCAGCATAATTTCTTACCGGGATTCAAAACAGAAAAGCCAGTATACAGCTGATAACACGCGAGAACAGCTTATGAATTTAACCGGAAAAGAACTAGATTCCCTCATCGATCAGATTCACAAGGTATACACTCAGATTACCGTCAACTCTGAGTTGAATCGGATTTTGGCGGAACCTGCGAAAACTGAGCTTGAGGCGGTACGGCAGAGAAATTATATTAACAGAAATATCTTAAATGATTTTATCGCGCTAAATCCCGTGATTAACTCGATTATTATTTATCCGGAAAATTCTGATTACGCTGTTTTGTCGGGAAACGGCGGCGTGGCTTTTACTGAGAACTATAAAAACTTTTCCTTTTACCAGCAGGCAAAGAAAACCCCCGATGTTTTGTTTTGGCGGGGACTGCACGAATATGAAGGGTCCTATTATGATAATAAACAGAGAGATATTATCAGCTATTATCAGGGACTGCGGCAGAACAGCCGATTTGTAGGTGTGGTAGAAATACAATTAAAAAAGCAGTATTTTGATAACCTTTTATCGAATGTGCGGGATCCATATGAATCGATAGTGCTGCTGCTGGATCAGGATAAGAATCTGGTTTCCTCGAATCAGGTGCCGTCACAGCAGGAGATGGATCTGGTAATTCATCAGGACAATGCAGATTATGACACCAAGGCTTTTATTTTAAATAATGAATGGTCGCTAATTTATTCGATTCCACAGGACAACCTAACGCAAAGTGCCCGGCAGCATTTATCTATGATTATTTTAAGTACACTCATCTATTTTATTTTGGCGGTTTTATTGGCTTTGCTCGCGACCTGGCTGATTACAAAGCCGCTTAACGAGCTCATTGTCAATATGGAAAAGCCCATTCGGGAGGAGGAGACTCTGACTGAGAGCTCCAGCAAAATCAGAGAAATTGCTTATCTCACAGATTCCTATAGCGAAATGCGCAGAAAGACACGGCAGTCGATAGCAGACCTCATCGCGGAACAAAATCAAAAGAAAGAGGCGGAACTAAGAGTTTTACAAGCACAGGTTAATCCACATTTTTTATATAATTCACTTAATCTGATTCGCTGTACCGCTGAATTAAATGGTCAGAGGGATATCAACGATATGACGGCAGCGTTAATCAGTATGCTGGAGTTTAGCATCAACAGCCAAGAATGTGTCAGCGTCAGAGAAGAGGTGGAGATCGCTAAGCAGTACGTTACCCTTCAGTCATACCGGCAAAATCGGAAAATCAATGTGAATTTTGAAGTGCGGCCTCAGCTTTGGGATATGTATATTTTAAAGATGTCTATTGTTCCCATGGTGGAGAACGCGATTATTCACGCCTATCAGAATATTGACGCCCCAATAACGATTCAGGTGTGTGTGGTGAATCAAGGTGAAAAAATGATAATTTCTGTTACAGACTATGGGGCCGGTATGACGCAGGAGAGGATCGATCAGGTTCTTCAGGAAGATGACACTCGTAAAAAATTTAATCGTATTGGGCTCCGGAACATTATAGACCGTATCCACCTGTATTTCGGCACGGATTACCAATTAAGCATCCAAAGCCAACTGGGAAAGGGTTCTACTATTACGGTGGAATATCCGCTTTTAACAGAGCGGGAATGGAATGAGAGAAAGGGATGGAAGCGTGCGTAAGGTGATTTTTGCCGATGATGATGCCATCGTCAGAAAGTATTTGACAGAAACCATTCATTGGGGTCAATTAGGCTTTCAGCCCATAAAAGCGGTTAGTACCGGAAGAGAGGCATTAGAGCTGATTGTCCGCGAACAGCCTGATTTAGCGATTATTGATATCGATATGCCAGATATGGATGGGGTAGAGGTGCTGCAGGCCTTAAACACCGCCAATAGCGCTCCGAACACCAAGATTCTGATATTATCCTGCTACAATGATTTCGACTATGTCAAAAACGCCATGAGACTTGGCGCGGTGGACTATCTGTTAAAATATAAAACGGATTCCATTACCTTAACTGGTATGGTGCGCTCCCTGTTTGATGAGAATGTCGAACTTCCTGCCAGTTCGGAATATGTCCCGATTTTTCATGGAAGGCCGGCAGGAAAAAGCGGTGCGATTTTAAGAGCTATATTAAACAATACCTATTCTAATAATCTGGATGAAGCTTTTCGAAAATTGAAAGAGGATGGATTTTATGTCAATCCATCTAATATACTTTTGGCTTGCGGCCGCATCGACTATTATGATAAATTTTTAACTCGTAATTCGGACAGTGTGATCGAACAGATGAACAAATCCTTTGTGGAGATTGCCGGCGGCAATTTGAAGGATACCGCGATTGCAATGGTGGAAGATGGCAACATAGCGATTCTTTTTGATGGGGATTTCTATCAGCATAAGGAAAAACATGTTGATGGATTAAATACGATATTACAGAGAATCAGAGATAGGCTTCATGTAACTGCGACCTTTGGAGTAGCGCCCCCGGGAGCCAATTTAGCAAATTTAGGGGCCTATTATCTACGAGCGCTGCAAGCACTGCAATATAAATTATACACTGGGATGAATCGGGTGATTGATTACTCGGCTTTGACCTTTAGTGAACATCTTTCCAAGGAGCTTTCTCAACAAATTGATTCTTGGTTAGACTCCGCAAATTTTAGTGAAAAGTCCAACGCTATGCTAAATATCATTTTTGAAAGGCTTCAGAAAGAACGTCCCCCTTATAAGGCGTTTCATTTATTAATGATGAAAATGGTAGGGGGACTGCTAAATAAAGCTGGGGATCTGGCAACCTTGGGAAATGTTTTTGGAGATTTAACTCCTCAATTGATCTTTTTTGGCTGCGAAACCTGTGACGATTATCACAGGTGGTTTGAAAAAAAGATCGATTCTCTGCGCCGGATCCAGCCGAAAGATTACCGAAAGGAAATTGTATCGGCGATAGAGTACATTCAAGGTCACCTAAATGAAAATTTGACGCTGGGGATTATTGCGGAGCACGTGAATTTCAGCAAAACCTATTTTAGCCAGCTTTTTAAGCAGAGTACCGGAGAAAATATCGTGGATTATATTGCCAGAATGAGGATAGAGCAGGCAAAAAAAATGCTGGTCAATCCGAATTATAAGGTTTACGAGGTAGCGATTCAGGTCGGGTTTGAAAGTCAGCATTATTTTAATCGGATTTTTAAAAACATGGTAGGAGTAACTCCGACGGAATACCGTTATAATTCTTGTTACAAATAAAAACCAGGAAGGAAGTTCTTATGTTAGAATATCGCATTGGTATGATTGGAAATCCGGTAGAACCATTCATCCCTTGGTCAGATGAGATTGTGGAGGAGCTTAAGCAGCTGGGCTTTAACGCAATACAGCTAAATGTGGCTTGGGGTTGCCGGCCTGGCAACGAACCTTTAAATATAGAGGATGTAGTTGAACTGCCGGAAATGGATAACAAAAGAAGGAAAGAGGTAAGGGAGCTTCGTCAACGAATTCGAGATCGTTTGGCACAGTGTAAGAAACATCATATGAGAAGTATTTTTCATTTTGGCGCTCCCTTTAACGGGAGATCAGCGTATGAAGGAACCCCTTTGGCACAGTGCGTTTCAGATCCAAGCGTAATTGAAAAGTATGTCTTACTGCTTAAAGAACTAGAAAGGCAAATTCCTGGAATTGATGATATTTTGCTTTATACCTATGATCAAGATGCTTGGCTGTGCAGTGAATTTGTCCATTGCGATGCCTGCCGTGGCATTCCGCTGCATCAGAGGCTTCCTGTGTTTTTAAACGCTTTGTGGGCGGCGTGGAGGGAAATCCGTCCCAACGGCAGGCTGTGGTGGGAGCCGTGGGAGCTTTCCACCGGACAAACAATGCGTATTGTTCAGGAGCTTCCAGCGGATAATTTCGGACTCATGCTTCACTCAAATACAGGAGAAGTACAAAAGGCGCGTCCTGTTGATCTTTGGTTCCGCGATATGGCAATGCTGTCCAAGGAACGTGGTATTCCGGTGGTGGGAGAGTGCTTTTTAGCTGAGGCTTCTGAAGAAACGGAACCTTTCAAAAGGATTCCCTGTCCTCAGTTGACGTATTTGCAAATTCATGCAGTTGCTGCAATAGACGGGGTACAAGGGATCAAGGAATATTATGGTTTAATACCAGGACGGCAGGATCCCTGTCTGAACATGGCGGGACAGGTTTTTCAAGATGAGGAGCGCTCTTTAGAAGAATGTTTACAAAATTTAGCCATCCCTTATGGAGAATTCGCACCTCAAGTAAAAAAGCTTTGGAAACTGGTTTCGGAAGGCTACTCTTTGTTTCCCTGGGAGGTGAGCTGGTACGCAAGAGAAATAGGTACTGCCTCTCCGGATCATGGCTGGAGCGCGGCTTTCATAAGAGGACAGCAGGCGTCTACACCCAGTTGGGAGTCCAGCCGGCACGCAGTATTTATGAAAACGGATAATTCCCAGCCGCACCCCTGGATGCTGGAGGATATCCAATTACGGTGCCAGATGGCGGCAGAGCGCTTACAAAAAGCAGCGGACCGCTGTGGCGAGTTATTGCCGCGCCTCACAAAAAAGCATGAGGCACAGTTCCGAGAGACGATGGAAAATTTGAACAATTTTGCGCGGATTTGCAGGTCTTATGCGATTCATCTCCGTATGACAAATGTAGCGGGGCTTTTGCGCGAAGATTGCTTGGCGGGACGCCAGTTATCGGAGCGTCTTCTTTCAGAATTAGGGGAATTGCTGCAAAGAGATGTGGAGAATCAGGACGGCTGTGGCCGGGTGGTGGAAAGACAAAGGGAATTTGAGAAGGACCCTAAAGCCTGGCTGAAAAGATGGCTGCTTGTTTCAGACGAAAATCGTTTAGAACGTGGTGACTTTTCATTGACGACTCGGTGAACCGGAGGAAAGATTATGCTGAAAGCAGTAAATTTAAGATGCGAATATCAGATCAATCCAATCGATTTATTTGTCCGAAATCCCAGATTCAGTTGGATTTTAGAATCTGACAGTACCGATGTTATCCAGTCGTATTATGAACTTCAGGTCAGCGAAGACGGTTCATTTTCCGAAGTGATGTGGAAAAAAGAAGAAGCTTCTAAAAATTCTATACATATTTTATACGAAGGTCCGGAACTTATCCCCGCAGTCAGATATTATTGGCGCGTACGAATTAAAGACTGCCGCGGCAACCAGAGCCCTTGGAGCGAGGCTACTTTTTTTGAAAGTGCTTATCTGTATCAGAATGATTTAAAAGGCGCTTTTATTTCCGGAGAAACAGAAAAGGGACGCGATAGTTCTGGAGCTTTTCTGTTTCGCAAGGGCTTCCGTGTAAACGGCAGGCTGAAGTCAGCCCGATTGTACGCTTCGGCGAAAGGAATTTATGAGCCATACTGCAATGGACAGAGAGTGGGAGAAATATTTTTAACTCCCGGCTGGACAGAGTACCACAGACGTCTCTTATACCAAACCTATGATGTTACACAAAATATCAATCAGGGAAATAACGCGATAGGGCTGATGGCAGGCCCAGGATGGTATAAAGGAGATTTAGCTGGTTGGGCGGGACGCCGTAATGTTTACGGGACATGCACAGCTATTTGGGCGCAGCTGCGCTTAGAGTATCAAGATGGCAGAATCGAATGGATTGTAACAGATGAAAGCTGGCTTTGCTCCCACAGCCCTATTGTATTTTCAGAGTTGTATCACGGAGAAAAGTATGATGCCAGGCTAGAGCAAAAAAATTGGTGTTCCGAATCTTTTGACGATACTCTTTGGAGACCTCCATATATCGAAAGCAAGGATGTTTCAAAACTACATCCACAAGATGGACCGCCTGTGGTGATACATAAGGAACTGTCTCCGGTTGCTTTGCTCACCACTCCAAAAGGAGAAACTGTACTGGACTTCGGACAGAATCTGTCAGGCTGGGTCCGTTTTACTGTGATAGGACAGAAGGGAGAGCGGGTTCGGCTTCGTCATGGAGAGGTTTTGGATGCCCAAGGAAATTTTTACACGGATAACCTGCGCTCGGCTCAGCAGAAAATAGAGTATATCCTTAAGGGTGGAAAAAAAGAAGAGTATGCCCCGCATTTTACTTTTCAGGGCTTCCGGTATGTTTGTGTAGACGAATATCCCGGGGAAATAGAGCTGAAGAATTTTAAAGCCCAGGCGATTAGCTCGCGGCTGAGGCAAACAGGATTTTTTAAGTGTTCCAATCCATTGCTTAACCAGTTGATTCAAAACATTCGCTGGGGGATGCGGGACAATTTTGTGGATATTCCGACGGATTGTCCTCAGCGTGACGAAAGATTGGGGTGGACAGGTGATGTGCAGGTGTTTGTGGGGGCGGCCAGTTATTTAATGGAAACGGCTCCGTTTTTCCGTAAATGGCTGCGTGATCTGGCAGTCAGTCAATGGCCTGATGGCGCTGTCCCCCATGTAGTGCCTGACGTACTCCAAAACTTATCTAAATCTGATGATAAAATCAGGAAAGACGCCGGTGCGGCCGGATGGGGTGACGCGGCGGTAGTAGTGCCGTGGACAATGGCGCAGCGTTTTGGAGACTTAGAGCTTCTGAGAGAATCCTATCCGGCAATGAAAAAATGGATAGAGTATATTAGAAAAAACTCTCAGGAAGGTGTACTTTGGAACAGTGGTTTTCATTTTGGCGATTGGCTTGCCTTAGATGCAGAAGAGGGAAGTTATTTTGGATCGACCCCCAATGATCTGATTGCAACGGCTTATTATGCTAGATCTGTCCAGATGCTTACAGAAGCGGCAGAAATGATTGGAAATGAAAAAGATGTCCAAAGCTATGCTGCGCTCTATCAAGACATCAAAAAGGCATACCAGAAACAGTTTTTTACTCTGGAAGGAGAGCTGAAGGCGGATACCCAAACGGCGCATGTACTGTCCTTAGCGTTTCATCTGACGCCGGAGAAATGGATAAAGAAGATCCTGGATCGACTGGTTGAACTGCTTGCGGAAAATAATAATCACTTAACGACGGGGTTTCTCGGGACTCCTCATATTTGCCAGGCGCTGAGTGAAACCGGATGTCTGGATTTAGCCTATTCCTTATTGTTGCTAGAAGATTACCCATCTTGGCTTTATCAGGTAAAGATGGGTGCTACCACCGTATGGGAACATTGGGATGGGTTAAAACCGAACGGAGAAATGTGGAGTCCGGATATGAATTCGTTCAATCATTACGCATATGGAGCCGTTGCTGATTGGGTTTTCAGTTCAATTTGTGGAATGGTCCCTGTTTTTTCAGACTGTGGAGTTCAAGAAATGATATTGAAACCTGAGCCGGGAAAGAAACTTGATTGGGCGGAAGGGCTGTATGACAGTCAGTATGGGCGTTATAGGGTGTACTGGGAGCGCAAAGACGCCAAAATAAAACTGGAGATCACAATTCCTCACAATACATGTGGGATTTTGTATTTACCCTCAATGCCGTTAGAGCCTCAAGGAATAATTTTTGAGCAAACAAAGAAAGGTGTTAAAGCTCGGTTGGGCTCTGGTAATTATTGCTTTTGCTATTGAACAGAGGTCGAAATCTGGAACTCGGAAATGCGGCAATCTGGATTTCGGCCTCTTTTTCTATGCTATAGCCCCAGCGGTCAAGCCGTTTCTCGAGGTTTATCTCTTTTTATAGAAATGGGACATCAAAAAGCAAAAAACAGAAAAATGGGTTGTAAAAACTATCAAATGTATCTATTCTGAACTGTGGATTCTCATTTTGTCGGAAGTTCCTTTTGATTTTTATTTAATAAATTTATTCCAAACGGTATTAGGCCAGCAGACAACAATTTCGTCACTCCCTCCCAAGAAGGGGTGACGAAATAGATGTCACCCCTATTTTTTCAGTATTCATGCGGGTTTTCGGGCTTTTTAGGGCCGATTTTTCAAAATCGCCCCACCGTGGATGTCCTACCC
>JABLTT010069939.1_pt1 | contig 26883 bp, 22 predicted proteins | sample 7160061 | NCBI WGS metagenome assembly JABLTT01 (sample SAMN14651232, study PRJNA627086) | human gut metagenome | isolation source: feces | host: Homo sapiens
ATATTTGTGGTTCACTTCTCATCACCCGACGATAGTTTACCATTTCTTTCTTCTTTACGCTACTTCTATTTACTAACTTGACAAACTACTAGTATAATCCAGCATTTTTTCTACTGTGAAGCCTCCCATCGTCTGCGGCGGCTCGCTACGCAGCCGATCCATCAGCCGCTGCATTGCCGCCATTCCATCTGGCCCACAGAATTCTTTGGTTCTCAGAACATTGCGGTAAACCCCAAACTCCTCATATAGGGTGTTCAGCGCCTCCAATAAGGTCTGGCCTCGAGCAGCATGCCATGCTGCCGCTTCGCAAAGAAGCAGTACTGCATTCACGCCATCTTTATCTCGCACGTGGCTTCCAGACAAGTACCCGTAACTCTCCTCAAAGCCAAAAATGAACCGATCCTCTTCCCCTGCCTTTTCCAGCGCGCCAATCTGCTCACCAATAAATTTAAAGCCTGTAAGCGTGCGGCGCAGCTTCACCTCATATCTTTCTGCAATTGAAACCGCCATATCTGTCGATACGATCGTAGTGACTGCGACCGGGCGTTTCGGCATCGTTCCATTCGCCATACGGACACGGCAGATATAATCCAGCAAAATGATACCTATCTCATTGCCCGTCAGCAAACGGTATCTGCCTTCACCATCCGGTACCGCCGCGCCGCATCTATCACAATCAGGGTCCGTACCCAGCAAAATATCCGGTCTTACACGCTCACACAGTTCCAGTCCTTTTTGCATCGCTTCCGGAATTTCGGGGTTGGGATAGGGACAGGTCGTAAAATTTTCATCCGGATATTCTTGCTCCGGAACGATCGAGACCTGCGTTATATTCAGCTTTTTCAAAAGCTTTTTTACGCATTCTAAGCCGGTTCCATGAAGCGGTGTATAGACGAGTTTCAATTTCTTCAGGCTTTCATTGCTTCCCACGCGCTGGTCATATACTGTGTCCACAAATGCATCGATACACGCTTCTGGAATATATTGAATTTGTTTTTTCTCCAACGCTGTTTCAAATTCTGTTGTCTTTACATCTGAAAAGCAATCCACCCTGCTGATCTCAGATAAAATTTTATCCGCATCCTCTAGTGTAATTTGTCCGCCGTCCGGCCCGTATACTTTATATCCATTATATTCTGCCGGATTATGACTGGCAGTAATGCAAATTCCTGCATCGCACTTCAAATACCGCACTGCCCAGCTCAACGCCGGGGTTGGCTGCAGGCGCGGATACAGCCATGCTGCGATGCCATTTGCAGCCAGCACACAGGCCGTTTCTTTTGCAAACACATCGCTGTATCTTCTGCTGTCATATGCTATCGCAACCTGCATTGGCCGATCTGTCTTTCTCAAGTAATTGGCCAGCCCCTGGGTCGCTTTACGGACCGTATATATATTCATACGATTTCTGCCAGCCCCCATGATCCCGCGCAATCCTCCGGTGCCAAATGTCAGCTCCTGGCAAAAACGGTCCTGCAGATCGTCTGCTGCTTCCAATTCCTCCTTCAGCCTTTTGTCCAGAGAAGGCTGGGCCATCCACCGCTCATATTCCTTTCGCCAAGCCATAAAAACACTCTTTTCTTTATTTTGCTGCTGCCGCATGTACTCAGTCGTTTCCTTCAGAATGCAGTAATTTCAAATTGCGATCAATGAGTTCGCAGCGCTGTTTAACACATTCCACGCTTCTCCGGGCATCCTTGGGCGTGTTGAAAACATAATCGCACAATTTTTCCACTGTAGTGGTCGCGACATGCAAACGTGTATCACTGGAAGCATAATAGATGTATACGTCTCCGTTTTCACGTGCAACTGCACCATTTGTAAACACAACATTCGAAACATCGCCCAAGCGCTCATCGCCAAGAGGAGCGAGTAAATATCCGCCCGGCTCCGCAATCACACGCGCAGGATCATCAAGCGCAGTCGCAAAAGCATAAATCACATAACGAAGCCCCGCAGCGGTATTGCGCACTCCATGCGCTATATGTATCCATCCCTGCGGGGTCTTGATCGGTACAGCGCCGGCGCCATTCTTGGCTTCAGTTATTGTGTGATAGCGCCGGCAGCTGGTTATCCGTTCCTCGTCCAACACCGCATGTGCAATATCATCGCAAAGCCCGAACCCAATTCCGCTTCCGGAGCCCGTATCAATAAATCCGTCCATCGGTCGAGTATAAAAAGCATACTTTCCATCTACGAATTCCGGAAGCAGCAATACATTGCGCTGCTGCGGGCTTTGAAGCGTCACCAAATTGGGAAGCCTCTCCCACTTCTTTAGATCTTTTGTTCGCACAATTCCTGCTGCAGCCACCGCCGCAGAAAGATCGTCATTTGTCCGGTCCTTACTTTCCGAGCAAAATATGCCGTAGATCCAGCCGTCTTCATGTTTGGTCAAGCGCATATCATATACATTTGTTTCCTCTGCACAGGTGTCCGGCAATTCAACAGGCTTCTCCCAAAAACGGAAGCCATCCACACCATTTCTGCTCTCTGCCACCGCAAAGAAACTCTTTCGGTCTACACCTTCTACACGTGCAACTACGCAAATATTTCCATTCCACTCAATCGCACCTGCATTAAATACGGCATTTATGCCCAATCGTTCCATAAAAAACGGATTGTTTTTTTTGCAAATGTCGTAGCGCCACTCAAGCGGAATATGCTCACGCGTGAGCACCGGATTGCTCCAGCGATCAAATATTCCATTGTAGAACTCTGTTTTATGATTACAGCATTTCAGGATACTCTCCTGCCGTCGCTTCATTTCAAAATAGGACGGGTGAATTTCAGACATCATTCGGCAATCTCCTCATCATTTCCAAACACATTCTCCCATTATGATACGGGCACTTCCACGGCTCCACAATTGGTTTCTTATTGGGGGCCCCTTTGTCATCCAAAGACCAAAACCATTCGCTTCCCGGACGCGGATCGACCACCGTTTGTTGAATATGGGCCCAGATTTTACGAACAATTTTCAAATAGGCGGAATCCCCTGTTTTCTGCCACATATTTGTAAAACCGATTACAGCTTCCGCCTGTACCCACCAAACCTGCGTTTTGTCGTCAACGCCGTTTTCACACTCATTAAAAACTCTGTTCTCATGCAGGCCGCGGCACAGTATATTTTCAGCCAGATCTGCTGTCATTTTTCCGACACGAGCCGAGAGGTCCGTGTCCTCCAGCAAATTACAGCCCCAGTCCAAAAGCCAGGATGCCTCTATATCGTGGCCATAGGAGTGAAGATCGATAAGAGAACGCCACTGCGCGTCAAAAAACACCTCCTGCCGGTGCAAGGCCGGAGCATATATCCTCTGGACAAAGCACTCCAGGATCCGGCGCATCGCCGCAGCCACCTGACTGTTTTGATCAACAGCATACAGCTGAGCATAGGCCTCAAAAATATGCAGCAGGGTATTCATTGTGCGCTGAGCCTCCACACCGTTCTCACTTAGTTTGTCATTCTCCGCTTTGTTCCACAGACGATCGAAAGCTTCGCTGTATCCGTTCCCGCCCCAACACTTCGTTTCAATCAGCTGGAACAGCGCATACGCCAGCTTTAATGCCTGTGTATCTCCGCTTGCAGCATAATAGGCTGAAAGCCCATACACCGCAAATGCTTGCGCATAAGTGTGCTTCGTTGTATCCGCCGGGCATCCATCGGCAGTGACACTCCAGTATACACCACCATTTTCCTTATCAACACACGCATCCGCCAAAAAACGATATGCATGCTCTGCACTTTCCAGAAGGTGTCTTTCGCCTAAAGCACGATACGCTTCACTGAAGACCCACAAAATCCGGCTATGTAGAATTGTTCCCTTATCCGCGTCAAAATCCGTCTTCAGATCATAGCTGACATATCCGCAAAATCCGCCTTTTTCATCGCGCAGCTTCTGCCAAAACGGAAGAATATGCTCTGTCAGCTCTTTTTGCATTTCCTGTTTTATTCCCACCGCTTGATATCACCTCCATCCAAGCTCTACGTCTGATTCATTTACATTACTATTCTCCTTGATGTACGCGACCACCGTTTCCAACGTCGTAAATGCCAGCGCCACATAACTGTCCGCCGCGCCATAGTACACAGCTATCCTGCCACTGTCTGCATCACATAATGCAGCGCAGGGAAAGCATACATTCGGTACAAAACCGCGCTCTTCGTATTCCGTTTCAGGTGTCAGCAGAAAATTCTTACAGCGATATTTTACTCGAGATGGATCCTTGCCGTCCAAAATAGCTCCGCCAATACTGTAGACATAACCGTTGCAGGTCCCCGCTACACCATGATAAAACAGCAGCCAGCCTTCGCTTGTTTCTATCGGCGCTGCGCCGCCGCCGATTTTAAGGCTTTCCCACCAGTTCGCGTTTTTCCCCATTACATGCCGGTGCATACCCCAAAATGTCATATCGGGGCTCTGGCTTAAAAAAATATCTCCAAACGGCGTATGTCCACTGTCACTCGGGCGGCTGAGCATGGCATATCGGCCATTCAATTTGCGTGGGAACAGCACTGCATTCCTGTTGAACGGAAGAAACGGATTTTCTATCCGGACAAATGTTTTAAAATCCGCCGTCTTTGCCATACCAATCGCAGCGCCATAAAAATCCTGGCACCAAATCATATAATATGTATCTTCCACTTTAACCAGGCGAGGATCATATGCATAAACCGGAATTGCTTCTTTTCCCTCTTCATCAACAAATGGAATCCGCTCTTCATTTATCTCCCAGTGTATTCCGTCTGAGCTGCGTCCCAAATAGATGCTCGGCACACCGTTTGTCTGTTCGCCGCGCAGCGCAGCGATATATCCGCCCTGATAGGGCACCACCGCACTGTTGAATACGCGCGCCACACCGGCGACAGGGTTACGCCGAATAATTGGATTTTCTGTATAGCGCCACAGCGGCGCCTTGCATCCGGCCGGTTTTTCCTGCCATGGAATGTTCGGCAAGGAGTCCCCGTTAATAAAGCTCACTTTCATACAATCACCCTCATGCAAATAGGTTTTTGATTTACTTTGTTTCATTCACCACATTTTGTGGATGTCCTGACAAAAACGCTGCCAGATTATCCACCGCACACCTCATAAGGCGCTCCCTGCTTTCCTTCGGCGCCCATGCGATATGCGGGGTGATAATACAATTTTTTGCCTTCAAAAGAGGATTATCCTGCTGGATCGGTTCAGCTGAAACAACATCCATTGCGGCAGCATATACTTTTCCCGAATTCAATGCTTCCGCCAGATCTTCTTCGACCACCAGAGGGCCGCGCGAATCGTTCAGCAAAATCACTCCATCTTTCATTTTGGCAATCGTTTCTTTGTTGATGATGCCTTTCGTATCTGGCATCAGCGGGCAGTGAAGCGTAATGATATCTGCCTTTTCCAAAACTGCATTCAAGGAAAGCAGTCCATCTCTTCCAGCGGTGTTCTCACCATCATATGGCAGAATTTCCATACCAAACGCCTGGGCAATTCGCGCAACAGCGCGCCCGATCCTCCCATAGCCAATGATCCCTAGCTTCTTACCCGCCAGCTCAATAAGCGGATAGTCCCAAAAGCACCAATCGATATTATTGCTCCATCTTCCCTCATGCACAGCCGCGCTGTGGTGCGCGACATGGTGGCAGATCTCCAGCAATAACGCAATGGTGTACTGCGCAACAGCATCTGTTCCATAGGTAGGAATATTGCATACCGATATTTTCTTTTTCCGCGCAGCTTCCGTATCCACCACGTTGTAGCCGGTAGCCAGAACTCCGATATAGCGCACATTGGGGCAAAGCTCCAGTGTCTGCCGGGTAATCGGCGCTTTATTTACAATCACCGCTTCTGCATTTCCAATCCGCTCGACGATCTTATCTTCCGGCGTCCGGTCATATACAGTTAATTCGCCCAGCTGTTCAAAGCCCTCCCAACTCAGGTCGCCGGGGTTTTCCGTATAGCCATCCAAAACTACGATTTTCATTATTCTCGCTCCTTATTTCTCTTCCAGCAATGCCCATGCACGATTCAAAACACGCTTTGCGCCTGCCAAAACAATCTCATGGTTCTCATCTTTCCAGGGCTTCACCTCGAAAGAGAGCACATACGGTTGAGTGGCGTTAAAAAAGCCCTCGTCCCTTAATATTTGCAGGAACTCCAACACCTGTGCCGTATCGTTCGCGCTCTTGGGGAAGCCAAAACGCGGATGCTGATCGCCATAAGCCTCTTTTTCACTTTCCACGACCGCATTTCCAATGTGGAAATGTGTGATATACGGGCGCAGCGTGCGTATCACAAAAGCACTTGTTTCATAAGTCGTCGTGAAATGACTCAGATCCACAAGCAATCCAAAATTTGGGCAGCTGGTGCGCATGTCCGCCGCAAATCGCGCCGCAAGCGGAGCCGGGCCGATCAAAGCTGCCTTATCCATATCATAGTCAAACAACTCAAGCTCCACAAACATACCCTTTTCCGCTGCACGGCCGCATACTGCACGAGTCGTCTTCAAAAGCTGTGCATAAGCCTGCTCCTTTGTGTCCTTTTCCCATTTTCCCGCCAGAAAAGCGATTCCGCCGGCGCCCAGATATTCCGCTTCCTCCAACGCCTCCAGCAGCGTTTCTTCCGCTTTTTCCCGCTCACTCTCATCCAGTGCATTGGGGTTCAATCCCGGCCCCAGCAGCCTAGGCTGTGCGCCATAGCATACCCTCATATGAGACTGCTGCAGCAAATCACGGGCTTCCTTGCGTTTTGCATCATCCGTAATGCGGCAAACCTCGACTGCGTCGAAATAATCGTCTGCCGCAATAGTCTTCAATGAATCGATCACCTCCCGCCCCGGATGGCTCATCCACTGTATTGTACCGATTTGAAAATACTTATGAATCGATTCTCTCATGTTTTTTCCTCCAGCTTATATATACTGTTGCTTTAAAAATTTCAAGCGCCTTACACAGCCAGGTGTGATCACACTATACACCTCTTCATATTTTCAGCAGTCCACACTGCTCAGTGTTGCTTCGCTCCTTTGCGGTTTACCGCACGCACAGCCGCAGCTTTTATTGCTGAAGCGTCCAGCCCGTACTTCTCCAGCAATGCACGATAGGCGCCTGACTCTGTATACACATCTCCCAAAGCGATCCATTCTACTGGTGCAAATATATCGTTTTGGAGCATGGCCTCCGCCACTGCACTGCATAGGCCTCCGGTACGATTGTGCTCCTGTGCGACCACCAAAGCGCCTGTTTCCTGCACCGCCTGCAATATTGCGCTTTCATCCAGAGGTTTTATTGTGAACATGTCCAGCACGCCCGCACTGATGCCATCCTGTTCAAGCGCATCAGCAGCGTGCAATGCCTCACTGACCATCACCCCGCATGCAATGATTGTGACATCCTTTCCCTTTCTTAAGTACTGCGCCTTTCCGATTTTAAATTCTGTTTGAGGTTCATAAAGATCTGGAAGTGCTTCACGAGAGAGGCGCAGATAAAATGGACCCGGCATTTCTATCGCGCTACGTACAAGGAAATCCGTAAGGCATGCGTCTGACGCTACCGCTACTGTGAAATTTGGCAGTGCACACGTTACAGCCAAATCATCTATGGCGTGGTGCGTGGGGCCATCATAGGAGTCCGAAAGCCCGCCATAGCCTCCCGCAAACTTCACGTTCATATCATTATAAGATGCCAACGCGCGCATGGACAGTAAGCCGTTCGAGGTCAAGAACATTGCAAAGCTATTGGCAAATGGAATTTTTCCCGCTGCTGCAAATCCGCATGCCATGGAACACATATTCGCCTCGGCAATCCCTACATTGAAAAAACGGCTTGGAAATTCCTGTGCAAACGCACCTGTCTTTGTCGAACTTGAAACATCTGCATTCAACACCACAACATCTGGGTTTTCCCTCCCATACTTTGCCAACGACAGACCATACGCCTCCCGAATGCTTACAGACATTGATTCTCACCCCTCAGTTCTTTCATAGCAATTTTATATTCCTCGTCTCCAATAGGGCTTCCATGCCATTTACTTTGCCCCTCCATGAAAGAAACGCCCTTGCCCTTGAGCGTTTTTGCGAGGATCACAGTCGGTATTTTTTTCGTCAATTTGGCTGTTTCGATCGCGTCCGACAAAGCTGCGACATCATGTCCGTCTACTTCGAGTACCTGAGCTCCGAATGCCTTGAATCTTTGCGCTAAATCCCTCATCGGCATAATTTGGTCACATGTACCATCCAACTGCACTCCGTTGTAGTCCACAATTGTAATCAAATTGTCCACTTCAAATTTGACTGCCGACATAACAGCTTCCCACACGGTTCCTTCATTCAACTCTCCATCCCCGGTGATCGCATAAGTATACGCATCGAGCCCATCCAGTTTTTGAGCCAGGGACATTCCAATAGCGGCGGAAAGCCCAATTCCCAGCGGCCCGGAAGCCAGATCTACCCCCGGCGTCGTCTTTGCACTTGGATGCCCGGGGAACCGGCCTCCACACTGCCGCAGCTGCGAAAGCTCCGCCTTGTCAAAAAAACCCTTTTCTGCCAAAATACGATACAGCATTGGCGCTGCATGGCCCTTGCACAATACCACACGATCCCGCTCTTTCCAATCAGGAGCAAGCGGGTCTACGCGGGCGTGGACAAAATAAATTACTGTCAAAATTTCAGTAACCGAAAGCGATCCACCAGGATGCCCCGTCTGAATCGCATGCAGCAGATCAATTACATCACATCGGAATGTTTCGCACAGCTTATTCAGGCTCTTTGTATCTACTGTCATCTTTATCCCCTCCCTTTTCTGCCGCCACAAAAGCGCTGTAAAAAAGGCTGTAGCGTTTTTATGGCATGTGCAGCCGCTCCATCCGGATTCGGCTCTGGCAAAATCTCGACTGATGCCCATCCCGCATATCCAATTTTGTCCAGCGCTGTAAAAACCTCAGTAAAGTCCAAATGTCCCCAGCCAGGCGCCAGACGATTTGAATCCGCCAGATGAATATACCGAATACTGTCTCCATATTCCTCTATGCTTTTTCCAATTGATTTTTCTTCAATATTCATGTGAAAGACGTCCGGCATAATTCCAACATATTTTGACTTTATGCCTTTCAGAAAATCCGCACATTGTGCTACGGTGTTAATAAAATTGATTTCATAACGGTTTACCGGCTCGACAATAATCGTTGTCCCAACACGCTCTGCAACAAAAAGAAGCTTTGAGAGCGAATCCAAGAACAATCGTTCTGTTTGCTCTCTTCTTTGACCAGGCGCTACTGAGCCCCGGGCTCTGCCCAAATTCACCATACAGCCGAATTCGCCTGCCAGCTTTACCAAATCAGACAATACCTGCACCGCTTCTGCACGCCTGCCGTTATCCGGATCTGCAAGATTCAGTCCAAGATCCGCAAACACCTGCCCTGTGCTGATCCCACTGATTTCCAGGTGATACTGCCTGCACAGACTTTTAATTTCGTGCTCCGAAATATCTTGGCGCGTCCGCAAAGCGAGCTCTATACCGTCATATCCGTATTGCTCCGCCTTTTTAAACGATGAATCAAAACCACGCCATACAACAAACGCGGACGGCCCGGCCTTTTCATCGGCTACTGCAACCGCTATTTTAATCACTCCGTACGCCTCCATCGTTAAGCATCAAATCTTTTTCCGGCTGCCAAGTGGAATTATTCAGCAAGCATTCTTCCTCCTGCTGCAACATAGCCAATGAAATTGCGTGGCGGCCCCCTTCATATTCATTTTCAAGCCAAGCCTGCAAAATATCCAAGATTTCAAACGGGCCTGTAATTTTCCCTCCCAAACACAACACATTCGAATTGTTGTGCCTGCGCGTCATTTTTGCCATATAGTGGCTGGTACATACAGAAGCCCGTACCCCTTTGAATTTGTTCGCTACCATGCTCATCCCAATTCCAGTGGAACAAATTAGGATACCACCATCTGCTTCTCCACTGGAAACTGCTCCCGCCACTTTCGCTGCATAATACGGATACCGCACGATCTGATCACTATCCGAACCTGCGTTGACCACTTCATAGCCCTTTTCCTGCAAATAGGAAACGATCATCCGCTTCGTTTCAACACCGCCGTGATCATTCCCAATGATGAGTTTCTTAAACATTAAATCCTCCTTCTCCGGCATTTATCGAATATCATATACCGAACGCAATCTTAACCCGTTCGGATTTCCTCGCAAAATTTCCACGATTTTGCTTTTGCCGCACAAATCAAAATAGTTGTCGCTCAATAAGAGCTCCGGGTCCTGCGCAGATATTTCCACATCTTTTGCAAACACATCCGATGACACCTCAATATGCCGCCCTTCCAATCGGTATTCCAAATGAGGCTTTTCGAAGCGATAATGCTTTGGCGCAGTAAAAAGAACTGTACCGCTGGATTTCATTTCATCCTGCACAAAAAATTCATAGCTGAAATAGTTCGAAGTGTGATCGATGGAGTCAAACACAATTTTTTCCAGCCACTGCGCAGAAAGAGCCGGTATTGTAAGCTTTCTCTCGCCTCTTTGCAGCACTTTATTTCTTGCATCCCTCAAAGTCCATCGCACAACGCCCAAAATTTCTTCGCGCGTTTCGTTCGCAACATTCAGCCTGACGGAATTTTCAAATGCAGACGGCTGCTCCACCACAGACATCCGCGCAGTGTTCTCGCCCGCCTCCTCACCGGAGATCATCACCGGAGCAAAAAAACGCTTCGCATAATAGTGCAAAGCCTTCCAGCGTCCAAAGTAGTCAACGCTGGCCCAGGACGCCCCCGGCCAAATATCGTTGAGCTGCCAATAAATCGCTCCCATGCATCGTCCGCGATTTCTACGCCAATGCTCTACACCATATCGAACCGCATTTGCCTGCAGCAGCTGTGAGGCGTACACTAACGTGTCCAGGTCGTGTGGGTACAAATAGGTTTCGGACAAATACGCCATTATTTTTCCATTTGCACCTTCGTTCCGTTGGTGCATCTCCATAACGCGTGAAAAAATATTTCTTTCCTCCGGCAAGGTAAAGCTTTCAATCGTTTTCATGCTGGGAAAAGCTTGAAAACCAAATTCTGACGCGTAGCGGAAAAAGAATTTTCGATACTCCGCAAAGGACTTTCCTCCGTGCCAAACCTCCCAATAGTGGACATCTCCCCGATCCGGAGAATTGGGTTCATCAAAACAGCCGCCGGATGACGGACTTGTCGGCCAATAAAAAGTATCCGGATCCTCTTTACGCAGGATCTCCGGAATAATATGCTCAAACATGCGGATGTAATCCGAACGTGTTTTACAATCTGCACCATAAGTGCCTTTGATCTGGAACATCTCCATCTCATTGTTTCCACACCACAATCCTAAACAGGCATGATGCCGAATACGCCGGATATTTTCAGTAATTTCTCGCCTGATACTTTCTTCAAATGCCTCTGTGAGGCGGTAGCAAGCACATGCAAACATAAAGTCCTGCCAGACAATAAGCCCCAATTCATCACAGACATCAAAAAATGTATCGTCAGGATAGTATCCCCCACCCCAAACCCGTATGCTGTTAAAATTTGCTATTGCACATTGCTCCAGCAAAAGCTGTGTCCTTTCCGGCGTGACCCGTGACAGAATATTATCCTCCGGTATATAATCCGCTCCCATGGAAAATATTTTTACTCCATTGACTTGAAACGCAAATTCTTCCCCATAGCAGTCTTTTTCCCGGCTCACTGTCAGCGTGCGAAGGCCGATGCGAAGACGTTTTTCGTCCAGCTTTTGAAATTTTTCATCCTCCAACCTGATTTTTAGAGTATAAACAGGATGTTCCCCATACCCATTCGGCCACCAGAGCCGCGGTTCCTTTACTATGAAGTCGACGCACGTCGCACCATCTTCCGTTAGCTGCTTTTTACATTCTGAAAAGAAGCCGTTTGGCCCCTCCAGCGTGCAGACAGCCCAATAAGCTGCCGGCAGCACGATCTTCCCCTGTACCCGTACTGTAACTTCAACGCCATGTTTCGTATGGTGTTGGCGGATCACAGCGTCTGCAATTTTTGCATTGTCGCATGCCTCAATAAAAATGCTTTTCCAAATTCCTGCGTCCGGCAGGCGGGGGCCCCAGTCCCAGCCAAACATGCAATGCGCTTTACGCAAGTGCGGGAATCCCGTCATTGCATGGCGTGACCCGCCAATGGGATCTGCTTTCCAGGCATTTTCAATATAACGGGTCGGAGAAGAAAAATGCAGCGCCAAACGGTTTTCTCCGTTCCGGAGATACGGCTTAACATCAAACTCCCAAGCACAGTGCATATTGTCCGCCGTACCAAGCGTCTGTCCGTTGAGCTCTATTCTGCACAAAGTGTCTAAGCCTTCACAGCACAATACCACTCGCCCGCAAGCTATTAGACCTGCGTCCGCTTTAAAACTGCGGCTGAACGTATAGTCACGTTCCATCAATGCAAGCGCCTGCAATTCATTTTCCCTGTAAAACGGGTTTTCCATCAATCCCGCATCCAGCAGAAAAGAGTAGACCGAGCCCGGCACATTGCCTTCGCATAGCACTGTTCCTTCGGTCGATAATGTCCATCGGCCGTTTAAATCAATCACCCGCATGTTTTTCTCCGTTCTATCTGCGTGCCAGTTTTCTGTAAATTTCATCGTAATATAAGGCGTTTTCTACCGGAGTATTGGCGGGGATGTGATTTCCCACAGCCATGATGTATCCCGGACAGTTTTTGGCGGTATCCATACAACGCTTTACCTCAGCCTCAATCTCCTCTTTTCCGCCCAGAAGTAGCGCATTTGTATCAACATTTCCAACAATCACATGGGTGCGTCCATATTCTTCCGCAATATAGGCCAGGTCTGTACCTGGTTCCAGTACAAAACCATTCACTCCGCACGCAGCAATATCATCAATAAACTGCGTATAATTTCCGTCCGAAGTAAACAGAATCTTTTTGCCCGCATCTATCAGTGGCCGAAACAAACGCCGATAATTTGGGAACACAAATGCACGGTAGAAATCCGGATGGATAAACGGACCGTTTCCCCATACGATGTCGTCGTGAACCATGACGACAGGGCTTTCACAGCAGGCCAGCGCCTCAAAATATTGTGCGATCCACTTGCAATACCGGTTGGTAAATTCGCCGAATGCGTTGGAGTCCGTTCCCGCCGCATACAAAAGCATATCCCAGCCCAGCAATTCGATCAGGCCGGAAACACATGTGATATAGATTCCCGTCATTTGTACGCAATCTGGTTGAAACGCCTGCATATGCCTGAAATTCTCGTTGAATTCCCGCACCAGCACTTGATGATCCCGCGCGCCAAATTCCTCAAATGGCTCAAACCGGAAGACATCCTCCGGCTCTTCAAAAAGCTCTGTTGTTTCTGCATCATAATCTGTTCCGCCATCAGCAAATACGGCATGTCCCATTTTTGTGCGTTTATCGCCAAACACATGACTATGTGTTAAAATATTCCAGAAAAATGCGTAATCCCATTCTTTCAGGAAGCGGCCCGCTGCCGCTCCCTGTACCTCCGGAGGACTGGATGCATTCACATCAATTCCTGTTACCGCTTTAATCAACGGCCAATGTCCATGCGCTGAATACTCTGTTCGCGGAACCATATCTGTCATCTCCAGATTGATGGCCGCCATACCGCTTGCATACGACATTTACTTTTCATCCTCCCCAACAGCCTTGCACAAACCAGCACATCGCACTTGCTCGTTTGCTTTCCGCACACTAATGTCTGCAAGCTTGCCCGCCAGTTCCTTCTGACGATCATAAGCGCCGGTCGTCTTCAGTTTCTCAACCCAGGCCGGACGAAGTCCACCTGCACCCGAATATGCTCCGGCAAGCGCTCCGGCCATCGTTGCAATCGTGTCTGCGTCTCTTCCAAAATTAGCGCCATACTCAATCGTTTTCGCCAAATCTCCGGCCGCCAGATAAAACAATGCTAAAGCGGCTGGGACTGTTTCACGGGAATCGCAGATCAGCGTTTGCCGCCCCTCCGCGTGATATTTCTCGCAAAACGCCTCATAATCATTCGTTTCTTTAGCCCATTGCAAAGCTCTTTCAATCAATCCGGACATTTCTGCTGCGCTGGCGCGGTGCAAATATGCCGTGCAGGCTTCAACCACGCTTTCCACCGTCGCTTCCGGTATAAAAGCATGTGCAATACCCGCTGCCATCGCACACGCAGCGTCACGGCAAAAACCAGTTTCGCCTGAATGGATCAATCCGGCTACATCATATGTTTCTATTGCGGCCTGACGCGGATTGCAAGCGTTGATGATACCCATGGGCGAAATCGACATCGCCGAGCTGGATGAATGCATATTGCCCCAGCCGGCATTCACCGGCAGCGAAATCCCGCATTCTACCTTATGCAGCATATTCCGTACCGGTGTAAAAAAGAGTTCATAGTATTGGTCGCGCACGTCAATAAACGCCTGAGCAAATTCATCTGCTGTAACGTATCCATCATTTTTAAGAATTGCATCACACAGAATCATCTTAATTGCGGAGTCGTCTGTGCCGTCGCCCGCGAAATCGCAAAGCCAATTGTATTCTGCTTTAATTTTTTCGCGGTCCCAGCCCTCGACCGGGGCTCCCATCGCGTCTCCGATTAAACCTCCAAGAAGGCACCCTAAAATTTTATTTTCAAATGTCTCTTTCAAGCCGATACCTCCTATTCAAAATCCGGAAAATTTGCACCGTAACGTTCCACCGTTTCCCGCAACGCCTCCAAATGGCCTTCCGGATATGCCATATGTTGGTCTACGTCGCAGAAATATCCGCCTTGTGCACCTAATTGGCGCATACGCTGTTTTGTTTCCGCTATAATCTTCTCTTTCGGTCCTCGAACGACGATATCCGAATTGACACCACCATGTAGAGCCATGCGCCCTTGCGTCACAGCGCGTACACGATCCAAATCATTCGCTGTTACCTGAATTGGATTCAATACATTTACGCCAAGGTCCATCAAAAGTTCAAGCACCGGTTCAATGTGTCCGCAGCTGTGGAATTCAATAATCGTTCCCCGTTCACGATACAACCGAAAGAGACGCTCGTATTCCGGCAGCATAAATTCCTTAATCATATCCACACTTACAATCAATGAATTTTGCGTGCCCAAGTCCTCTGAAAAGGAAACCGCTTCAACTCCCAAATCCAGATAGTGCCGTGCAATTCCCAGCTGAAAATCCATATACCTGTGGAACACTTCGCGCACAAACTCCGGCTCGGTATAAAAATAAACCAGCAGATTTTCCATACCAATCAATTTTTCCGCTTTTTCCATCAACAGGTTTCGGTGGCTTCCCGTTAAAAAAGTATCCGTGTCATGCGGGGCCTTTGCCATCTCGTAAATCTGTGAACAAATACGCGGGTCGTTCGGATCCGGCCACTTATAATTTTTTAATGCCTCAGGTTCTTCCAATGGATGATAAATCGGATATCCCATAATCCCTTCTTGTTTCTTTTCCCACTGGATTCCCCAAATGTCTGTCCACTTCGTATGCAGGGGGCTGTCGTCCCCTACTCCGTCGTACCCTTCATGGTTGCACCCCAAATAAGTTATCAAGTGCATCGGCAGGCCGCTCGTTATCCTTTCGGGTCGCTCAAAGCGCAGAGTGCGCAGCGCATTTTCGCGTTTGGACATCATTGTTTTTCATTCTCCCCCATTCCATAGCTTCTTGCGACATCAATCAGTGCCTTCAGGTTTTCATAAGGCACATCCACCTGGATCTCCTGTGACGGAGCCAAGATGTAGCCTCCATTCCGCGGCATAAAGGATATCAGGTCTTCCGCCTCATTCTTAACGTCCTGCGGCGTTCCGTACGGAAGTGTCCGCTGTGTGCTCAAGCCTCCCCAGAACGTAAGCGTATCCCCATAATTTTCTTTCAGATGCCTTACATCCATACATTCCGGCTGGACCGGGTTCACCGTCTGGATGCCCAGGTCAATAATATCCGGTAAAATCGTTTCGATGTTGCCGCAGGAATGCAGCCAGCAATCCTTTCCATGTGCCCGGATCAAATCAAATTCCCGCCGTTCGCCCGGCTCGATAAATTGCCGCCATGTTTGGGGTGACATTAACAATGAAGTCTGTGTGCCCCAATCACTTCCCAACAAGATACCGTCCACCTCGGGTGTCGAAGCGATATTATCCAGCATCACCATGTTTTTTTCAATGATAAAATCCAAAATGCGTTTTGAAAATTCAGGAGCTGCACACAAATCTGCCAAAAAGTTCTCGATCCCGCGCGCCATATTTGCTTTTTCAAAGTGGCTTCCGTAAATGACCGTTAAAATGTATACGTCAAAGTTTTCCCGCAAATATGCTACTTTCTGATAAAACCCCTCATAGCTGCCTGTGCCGCGGGTATGGGGTAATTCTTCCGGTTCATCTGGCATTGCATACTCTTCCGGCACCTGATACCAATCCCACCAGGGAGCGCCAATCGAAAAGACATGGTTTCCTATGGCAAGAGAAACCGCCTCCGAGAGGCTGAGATTGCCGGATTCATACGCATCCCTCACCTTGCTGTTTCCGTACTCCTCCAATACGCGCATACCATACGCGTCATATGCCTTCTGGGTAAAATTGATTGCATATGGAATGCGGTCGGCCTCCTTGTGTGCAATCGCGCGCTTCACCAAATCTCGGTTTGTCATCGCAAATTCCCTCTCCGAATTCATTTTTGAGTAACGTTAGTACAGCCTTAATGGCTTAAAACATATTTCTACATCGGCTCGCCGTTCCGGCGGCATTACAATTAATTCTTGAATCGCTCCGTTCTCAAAACGGCATTCCACTGTGGTATTCTTTGGCGCGGGAAGCTTGAAATGTACATTCCATTCCGGTTTCCAAGCGGGCAGAACATAAATTTTGTCTCCTTCAACCTGCAGAAGCATCAGCTGAAGCGTTGTCTGAAGGTTTGCCGCATGGTCAACATCCGGTACGCTGTCATAGCAAGGTCCCCACATTGCCGGATACTTATGCCCTGGATTATTCTGCGCACAATTATTGGACAGGATTTCCGCGCAGTCGCTGGAAAGTCCTAACAAAGCCGCAACCATTCCTACATATTGCCACCCGGAATAACTGTTCTCCATAGGATAGGATCCCAGTGCGTACGGCTGAAAGGCGCCTTCTTTCTGTCGCTCACAAAAATGATATGTATTATATCCTTTCTGATAATCACCATGATACTTCGTCACCAGGCGGTACGGGAAAATAGGATTCATCCATACGGGCTCTACGTTGCGCTGCTCCGCATACTCGTCTGCCGGTGCGAACCGATATCCCATAGGATGAACTTCCGTCGGCATATCCGGAACAATTTTTTTGTATTCACGGAAGTACTCAGCATACTCAGAAAGAACATTGTCCAGTGCTTCTACCCGCTCCAAAACAGCATATATACCCCCTACTACCGTGATAGGATTTTTGCAGTCATGGAATGTTTCCACACTGTGCAGCGGATAAAGAACCATCTTCCCGTTTTCGCGCTGTCTGAACCGTGTTTCTATTCCTCGCAGCAGGTCTTTTGCATACGGAAGAACATCCTGCAGCAAAAATTCCTCATCGCTGGTATAGTTATAGTAATCGAACATCATCAGCACCAACTCCAGGCCGGGAGAATAATCCACTGCGCCGCTCCACCGGCTTACCGCGTAGCCATCCGGTTTCCCCCGGCAATCCGTTCCATAGCAACCCAACGGCATCAAGCCGTAAGTGGTTATGATCTCGTTGTTGTACTGGCCTTCCCCGCCGTAGTACACTTTCGCTTTTGCTCGGTCAATGTCCCAAAATTTTCGGTAATGCCGGAACAAACGCCGTACATTTTCATATTCACCACGGCCCAGCATAGCGTGATACGGATGGCGCTGATTCTGCCAAAGGGTGCAGTGTCCCCACGGGCGCTCATCGAGGTTCAGCTCCACAGTTGGTTCGCCAAGCGGAGGTGCAGTCACGGCTCTGCCGAACGTACGCAAATCAATATGTATTCCATCGCCAGGCATCAGATTGAACAGCGCGCCGTTGAAAATGATGGGAAAATTCCCAGAACCACAGCACGCAAACATATATTTGGAGTGCACATACGCACGCGTAATTGGAGAGTTTCCCGGCAGCTCCTCCTGCTCTTCTCCCACATATTCCAGCAGCCCCTCTGCATAATGAGGCGGTTTACTGTCATCTCCATCAACCCAGATAAAGCTTTGCGACCAATAATTGTTCCACCATTCACGCGTATGCTCAAATGCAGCTTTCGCGTCAGGCGCCTGCTCAAACGCATGTGCCATACCGGCCTTCCAATCTTCGAGCGCTAAGTCCTGCCGGCTCATGGTAGCGGCTTTAAAGACAAAGCTGGTCGTTCCCTTCCGCTCCGCATCCACACCGTAGACTTTAAAGCCCTCGCCCCCGAGCATACCTCCAAATATCCTGTTTCCAAGCGTATCGGGGATCATGTCAATATACTGACCCAGTGCCTCTCCTTCTGCTGTCTCGCGCAATGTCGATTCACCGTTTTGATGATAAAAAAGAAGATTCTCTCCCCATTGCTCCACAATATCCGGAAGCTCCTGGAGCTCCTCTTGTTTCATATCGGGTTGAGCCAGTCTCCAGTTATGATAATGCACACGGACATCAACCGCCTTTTTGCTTGTTCCGCATACATAAATCACATCGCAGTCCTTTGCCACAAATATTTTCAAAGATACCGCGCGCTCTTTCTCCCCCGCCTCTATCGTCACGCTGCCGTCCTGCAGGTTTAACCGCTGCTCAAACGGCAGCTCGGGAGAAAAGGGGTTCGGTTCCATTTTTAGTGTTACTTTTCCGAGCTTAACATTCCGGTCCGTTTCAGCCATTGCGTCGGTGCGTGCAATATAAAACTGTACCCCGTCCCTTGTCACCCATAGGCTGACGCCCACTTCGCCGTTACCCAGAGGCACCGCACCCCGGTCACTATTAGAAAGATGATTCCATTTTAGGCTGTATTGCTCTAGTTTATCCATCCCAAAAACTCCTTCCAAAAAAGGCCGGCGGAACTTGCCGCCGGCCCTTTTTACTGCCTAACTTTATCCTTCAATAAACGCCTTCGCGTCTGCCCATGCAGCAGTCCACCACGCATCGGATTCGTCAGCACCGGCCTCATTCAGTTCAGCGATGATCTTATCGCGATTTGCAACAAACTCCTCTTCCGAAGCAGCGAGTACAACTTCAGGGATACCCCGGAACATGATCTCGTCCATTTTCGCATTGATACGCTGGATATCGTCCGAAGGCTGTGCCAGCGCATTGGGAATATCCTGCATCAGCGTGGAGTAGTCGTGCATTTTCCCCTCGGCAATCTTCTGTTCAAAGATCTGTGCCGGATAATCCACGCCGTAGTGTTCCGAAAACGCTTTGTCAAGTGGGGTCATGCTCTGTTCAAACAACTTGGAGCTAGCAAACAGATTGAGCGTTTCGCCGTCGGTAGACGAAATCGTACCGCCGCGGGTACCAAGCACATTCGTAAATCCGTTTGTACCCAGTTCTTTCTTAAATGCGTCGCCGTTCTCTGTATAAAGATCGATGATCTCCTGACGCAGCGTGGGCACGCCATCAACATAATCCCAGTGTTCGCCTTCAACGCCACTCAGCATGAAACGCACGCCCTCTTCCGAGAACAGGAAATCAATGAGTTCTACCGCACGCTCGGGATATTTGCAGTTCTTCGTTACGACAAGCAGTTTATTGGTCTGGCCAACATCGGAATTTAAATTGTAGTTAACAAAAGTACCGTCCACAGGAAGCGTCACATAACCATCCGTAGAAGTGGGATCCTTCGACAGCTGTTCGCTATAATAGTTTGCCGTCCAGAAGTTGGTCATTGCAGTCAGGTACTGGCCGGAAACCGTCTTTGCATTGTAATCTGCATTCTTCATCGTAAAGCTGTCCGGGTCAAACAGGCCCATCGAATTCGCCTTATACAAATAATGCAGGTTCTTCCACAGAGGGCTTTCCGTATCTGTGTACGCACAGATGATATCGTTGCTTGTAGCATCGTACAGATAGGCGTTCGGGCCCCAGTTGTACTGTCCGTTGGTCAGGGCGTTTCCAATCCACCACGACCACATCCCCCAGTCGTTGAACATGCCCATGCCATATACTTTCTTTCCATCCTCTGTGGTGGGGTGCAACCTCTGCATTTCCGCCAGCATTTCCAGGAATTCATCCTCATTGGTGATTTCCGGATAGCCAAGCTCCTCGTAATACTTCCAACGCACGAGGTAACCGCTGTTCGGGCGGATCTCAACGCCGGTAGAGCCGGCCAGCACAGGCAGGAAATAGATCTGGTCCGTGCCGTTCGAGAAGAACTTCTTGGAAAATTCAATGCGCTTTGGATAAGAATTCAGAATGTTGGATCCATATTCCTCCAGCATGTCATCAAGCGGAATGACCTGTCCGCCCTCGATCATCTGCGTAACCAGCCCAGAATTGACCATCATAATGTCCGGCAGATCGCCGCCGGCCAAGGAGACATTGATTTTTTCCGCGTCCATGCCTTCGAGTTTCAACTGGACGCCTAACTTTTCCTGCAGCACGTCGATTGTATGATAGGGATAATTCGGATCGTCATCGGAAGTACCCAAGCCTGTACCGCCAATCGTCAGGGTAATCGTCTCGCGTTCTTCCACTTCGCTGTTCGCGGCAGAACCGCTCGCGGGCTGTGCCGTCGAGCTGCTCGCGCCGCTGCATGCAGCCAAGGAGACAAGCATCAACACAGCAAGCATCAATGCTGTCCATTTCTTGAACATTCTTCTTTTCACTGAAAACTCCTCCTTTAAATTGTTTGGTTAACCTTTCACCGCTCCAAGCATAATACCTTTTGCAAAATATTTTTGCAGGAACGGATAAACCATGAAAATAGGGACAGTCGCGACGACCGTCATTGTCATGCGGATGCCTTCCGGTGTGACGGTAAGCGCATTCGCCAGCTCCGCTGCGTTCACATTAGAGGTTACAACGCTGCTCGCCTTTTGCGCTGCTTCGTTCAAATACTTATACAAAACATATTGTAATGTACTTAAGCTTTTATCCGGGCAGTACAGGTAATTATCGAACCAGGCATTCCACTGTCCTACCGCTGCAAACAAAGCGATCGTCGCCACGATGGACACGGACAATGGGAAAATAATTTTACGAAAAACAGTAAAATATCCTGCCCCATCCAGCATGGCAGATTCTTCAAGGGACGGTGGAATCTGCTCTATATAAGTTTTTAACAAAATAATATAATAAGCGGACAATGCATACGGCAGAATATAGACCAGGAAATTATTGCGCAAACCATAGGCCTTAATCGTAAGATAAACAGGGATTGTACCGGGGCTCAAATACATTGTTACAATGATAAACCGATAAATGAACTTGCGCGCCGGCAATTCGCTTTTGGTTACCAAGTACGCAACGAAGGTACAGCAGAACACAGTCGTCATAGTTCCAATGACCGTTCTCATCACTGAAACAAAAACGGAATGGAATATCCCTTCCAGCGCAAAAACAGATTTATAGTTGAATAATGTAAAATCTTTCGGCCATAAATATACGCCCTGATATACCTTTTGCGGGTCGCTTAAAGAATAAATCAGAATGTAATAAAACGGATAAATACATATGATCATATAAGCGATAAAAAATGCATAAATAAACAAATTGACAATTTTTCCGCTGAGTGTGCGTTCTTCAACACGCATGTTTATCCCTCCTTCCTTTCATTAGAAAATAGAATTGCCGCGAACCTTTTTCGAAATGAGGTTGACCGATCCCAGCAGCGTTACGCTGACAAACGTCTTCAACAACCCCATAGCCGTTGCATATGAAAAATCGTTATTCAAGATGCCCAACCGATAGATATAAACATCCAAAACTTCCAACTTATCCGCCACAATAGGATTTTTAAAGATGAAAAACTGATCAAAACCAGCCGAAAGCATGTTGCTTACAGACAACAACAGTAGCACGATAAAGGTTGGCATTAAGCCGGGGATAGTAACGTGCAACACACGCTTGAACCGACCTGCACCGTCAACGCTTGCCGCATCATACAGCTCATTATCGATCCCTGCCAATGCTGCTAAATAGATGATTGTATTCCATCCCAAGGACTTCCATGTAGACAGAGCCAACTGGAAAAACCATGCTACGTCAGAATTTGTTAAAACACTTGTAGCTTCTCCTGTATATCCAAATTTCGCCATCAACCCATTAATCATCCCATCATAAGAAAACAAAGCATATGCCATGGAAAATACTATGACCCAACTTATAAAATTTGGAATAGTCGTTACCGTCTGCGCTGCACGGCGAAACTTTGATGAGCGTACTTCATTTAGCAAAATTGCTACAATCATAGGGAGCGGAGCACAAGCCAGGTAAAGCCCACTCATTACAAGCGTGTTCCGCAGCACCAGCAATACTTCTTTATAATCTTTCGCCATCAGGCGAAAATACTTCAATCCTACAAATTCCGTCTCAAATAATGGAACACCTGCTTTATAATCAAAAAAAGAAATCAACCACCCCATCAAAGGAATATAGCAGAACATAAAAATGATAATTAAAAAAGGAAGTATCATTAAAAGGAGTTTATAATTTTTTCGTCTCCCACCGATGGAGCTTCCCACCAGTTTTTTTCTGCAGTCATTGTCTGTCACAGCTCCTTCCTATTCTGTTAATAATCATAACACTCTCCTCCTGCCAAACTGAAGAAACAATCCTTGGAAATCCATAGCATTTTTTCACACAAAAAAACAAAAAGGACAATCGTCAATTTTACGATTGTCCTTTTTATTGAAATTTTTGAAAAATTTACACAATTCTCGCCATTACAACATAAATACTGGTACCATGTCCCGGGTCACTCTCAATAGTCAGCCCATATTCGGAACCAAAATGAAGCCGGAGCCTCTGATTCACATTTTGTAACCCGATTCCTCCGCTGTCCTCTCGATTATGCTCAATTTTATCGCGCAATTCCGTCAAACAGGCTGGAGAAATACCGACACCGGAATCTTGTACTAAAAAAATCAGTTTCTCTCCTTCCCGCCGCGCTTTAATTTGAATGCTTCCCGTTTCGTTTGACATAAAGCCATGTGTTACGGCATTTTCGACAAGCGGCTGCAGAATAAACCGTATAATATTTTCTTCCATCAAGGCCTCATCTACATCCACTTTAAAAGAGATGTTGTTTCCATATCTAAAGTTTAAAATCGTAACATAATTTTGCAGATAGTCTAACTCTTGCCGCACTGTATGCGTTTCTTCCTGTGAACTGAATATTGGTCTTAATATCTTATTTAGCGCAACGATACACTCAACAATATTTTCCGCATCAATTACAGCCGCCATCCATTTTACCGTATTGAGCGTATTATATAGGAAATGGGGATTTATCTGATTTTGTAATGCGCGAATTTCTATTTTCGTCTTTTCTCGTTCAAATTTTTCCGTACGCTCCAGTAGTGTTCGAATATTGCAGGACATTTCATTAAAATGCAAAATTACAGTTCCAATCTCATTGTTGGGTATTTTTTGGACGCTCCTTCCAAATTCACCTTTTCCTAAATTTTCCATTTCTTCTGTCAATTTTTGAAGAGGATGCATCGTATGAGTAATCCAATAAGAGTAAATAGGCGTAATAATTCCCAAACTGATAAAACAGGAAATAAGCAAAATCATCGGAAAAAAATTCAAATCACGCGTAAAGTAATCTTTTGGAATTTCCGCAGCAATGTACCAACCTGTTTTTTGGATTTTGTAAAAAATCATCTGTCGTGTACTTTCAGTTCCCGATGTATTCACCTGTGTATACATCTCTCTCTCCGGGATCACTATTGCCGCCTCGATCTGTGTTCCGATCTTATCCGGAGTTTGGCTGGAAAAAATCATACCGTCCTTATCGACAAGGTCAATCTTAAATTCAGCGTCCTGCCATGACCTGCTATACGCTGCGCGCAGGCTCTCTTCCTTCAGATTTATAGATAACACTGACGATTGACGTTTTTCATAGAAAGTTTGGATTCCGAGTAATGCTGAAATAAAATGTTTGTCCTGATTTTGTTCTGTGTTTAGCCTACGCAGCAGCTGATATAACTCTGGTTCACTCGCCCAGATGATATTCGGGAAATCCCTTAAGGCCATTGCATAACAATCGAGCGAATACACCGGAAGATCTGCTTTTTTGCCGGAAATTGTTTGGCTCCGTGTAGTACCAAAGTAGGCGCCGTCTTCGCGGAACAGCATTGTAGAATGAATATTTTGATAGGTATTTAGTGTCTCATCCAGCATTTCCAGCAATTCGAGTGCGAGATAAATCGACGAGGCATCATTCATATCAACAAATTGATAATAGTCCTGAATGGTGTTATCAATTCGTAATTTGCGCGCCATCGTTTCAACATCTTCGAGATATACTGTGATGTTATCTTCAATTTGCTTAAACGTTTGCAAAAGCCGTTGTTCTGCCTGCGTTTTCACGCTTTTGAAAGCGATTGCATAACTGAGGCCTCCCACAATAGAAAACACCAGCAGGCTTAGGATAACATAGAACAAAACCAGCTGTGTGTGCAAACGCCCCCATCGAACTTTATTCTTTTTCTTCATTTTTAATGCACTTCCAGTCCTCCAATGCTTGTCTCCTATATTCGTTGGGCGTTCGGCCGACAATGCGTTTGAAAATACGGCTAAAATACGTATCCTCTGTGAAGCCCACCATTTGCGCAATGTCAATTAGATGATGGCTCGTTTCTGTCAACAAATGTTTTGCCTTTTCAATGCGCAGCTCGTTGATATAATCTACAAAATTAGTCCCCGTTTCCTTTTTAAACAGTGTCGAAAAGTAATTGGGATTTAACCCAACGTATCTTGCAACATCTCCCAATTGCAGAGGAGATGTGTAATTTTGTCGGATATAGCATACCGCACGCTCAATTTCATGACTGGAAAAAACCGTCGCCCGCATCTGTTTCTGAATTTGTCTCACAAACGTCTGACAAATGTCCTTCAGCTCTGCTGCACTTTCACTTTTTTGTATTTTATGCGTACTTGAAATCAACAGCTCAGAAAATTCTTCCGGATTGCGCCCTATTGAAAACACAAACCATAAAAGGCTCTCGCAAACCAATTCCCGAATGCCCGAGGTCGCATTCGGTGAAAGGTTTTCCAAGCGCTTTTCAAACTTCTGCGTACTGCCTTCATTCAGATGCAATACATCTTTTGGAAACTGCCGCAGCATCTCAAACTCTTTTTCTGCAATATCCTGCGCTGTCCCAAATTCAATAATTTCATTTGGTCCCAAAAAGAATTTTTTCTCCAGCGCCTGCGAAGCTTCCTTAAACATTTGCCCCATGTTTGCATATCCGCTGTATACATGACTGACGCCGAAAGTCGTGTGAATATTAAAATACTGGTACATGGTGTTTTGTATTTTCTCAAACCGCTGATGCACACGCTGCAGCGCCGTTTGCATCTCGCCACCTTCACCAAGCCCAATCAGAAACACATATTGAAATTGCTGATGCTGGAAAATCTCGCTGTATGGATAATCCTCCATTAAATCTTCTAACACGTTCAAAATAGAAAGCTTTGTCAGCTGTCCCTGCTTGTCGTTGAACAGCTGGCTCAATTTTTGGTGATCTTCTATCCCCATAATTGCAATCAGCATATTTTTTGAAGAAATACGCAGGCCGAGCGTCCGAATATACTCTTGGAATACGGGCGGCTCATAAATATTATAAAAAATCTGCCCCTTCAGAACCTTTTCCCGAATTGCATCCTTGTCATTGGAATGGATCATGATGCCTTCTGAAGCCTGTATTTGTGTTTGTCCTTCCTCCTGTAGCCTTCGCAGCACCTTCTCCAATTCCGGGATCGTCATGGAAAATTTACAGATGTAATCCGTCACATGGTAGGACACGGCCTGACGTGCCATCGAAAAATCTTCCACACAGGTAAGGATAATGATCTTCGTGTCATGATCCTTTTCACGTATCTTTTCAATCAAATCCATGCCGCCCAGAACCGGCATTTTCAGGTCGGTTATCACAATTTCAGGGTGCTGGGCTTCATAGACCTCCCATCCCTGCTGTCCATTACCGACATCTGCAATTACCTGCATATCATATTCTGCCCATGGTACAGAATTTTTAAGTCCCACACGCACTAGGACTTCATCTTCCACGATCAAAACCCTCTGCATTATTTTCACCTTGTATTCCTTTGCTTTTCCTTATGGACCGGTTCTCTGATACGCCCTATGCGACACTGTCATTTTGCCTAATTGAAGTATACGTTGTCTAAAGAAAATCTGTCAATTCTTCTTTTCCCCTTTTCAGAATCATCTGAAAAATCCACAAGGAAAACGAAATATCAGCATGTTGACTAAAAGAATCACCACCATCTATGATAAAAGAAAGTATAATTCATTAAATCCATTTCTTGCTTTTATAGGAGGTCAACATGGAACGTCCCCATTATCTTCCCACTTGGGAAAGTATCCATACGCATACATTGCCAAAATGGTTTGACGATTGTAAACTGGGGATTTTTATCCACTGGGGGCTTTATTCTGTCCCCGCTTGGGCGGAAATAACATGGGAACTCGGCGGCGAACCATCTGACCTGGAATGGTTCACACACAATCCATACGCTGAATGGTATCTAAGGAACCTCTGATTTAATCCGCACTACCGCGCATGCGCGAGAGATGGTAAAATAACACTATTAAAACGATGGTGGTGCAATAAAATGAAACAGGAAACATTTACAGACATCGAATACAGCTACCGCAAGAAGAAAACGAAGCGGGAGGAATTTCTGGAAATCATGGAGGAGATCAT
>JABLTT010083955.1_pt1 | contig 26481 bp, 25 predicted proteins | sample 7160061 | NCBI WGS metagenome assembly JABLTT01 (sample SAMN14651232, study PRJNA627086) | human gut metagenome | isolation source: feces | host: Homo sapiens
CCGGCCGACGCCGCCCTGTGCCACGCGGTGGGCCAGGCCTGCGGCGCCGTCCATGTGGAGACCCATGCCATCGGCCTGCCCATGTATGAGCTGACGGCCATCGTGCGGCGCGCGGCAGGGCAGGAGTGGAAAAGGGAGGTCAGAGAGAAGATCGCCTGGTACCTGGCCCGGCTGGAGGAGCAGCGGCAAAAAACAGCCGAAGACCCCGGGCCCTGGGCCGCCTTTTTGCTGAAAGCGCGGCCCAACAAGGAAGGGCTGCTGGCCGCAGCCAGAAAGCGGGGCAATTGACAACAGGCTGAAACATCGTATAATGGAGACAGGCCCAGGCCGTTCCGGCCGGGCCGCCCATTTTGACGATTGGATCGAATAAGGTAGAGGAGGCACACATTCCATGAGTGAAGCGTGCACGCACAATTGTGAGACCTGCGGGCAGAGCTGTGCCCAGCGCAGCGCGCCCCAGAATATGATGGAAAGACCCCACCCCATGAGCAGCATCAACCGCGTGATCGGCGTGGTCAGCGGCAAAGGCGGCGTGGGCAAGAGCCTGGTCACATCGCTGCTGGCCGTCTCCCTGCAGCGCAAAGGCTACCACACCGCCATCCTGGATGCGGATATCACAGGGCCGTCCATTCCCAAGATCTTCGGTGTACACGAAAAGGCCAAAGGCAACGGCCAGGGCATTTTGCCCGTAAAGACCGAGAGCGGTGTGGATATCATGTCCATCAACTTGCTGCTGGAACATGAGACAGACCCTGTGGTCTGGCGCGGGCCCGTGATCGCTACCACTGTCAAGCAGTTTTGGACCGATGTGATCTGGCAAGACGTGGACTATATGTTCGTGGACATGCCGCCGGGCACCGGCGATGTGCCGTTGACCGTTTACCAGTCGCTGCCCCTGGATGGCATCGTCATCGTCACATCCCCCCAAGACCTGGTCTCCATGATCGTGGGCAAGGCAGTGAAAATGGCCCAGCTGATGGATGTGCCGGTCATCGGCGTGGTGGAAAACATGAGCTATGTGGAGTGCCCCGACTGCGGCAAAAAGATCATGCTGTACGGCGAGGGCAAGACCGCCCAGGCCGTGGCAGAGCAGGATCTGTCTTTGCTGGCCCAAATGCCCATCGACCCCAAGCTGGCTGCCCTGTGCGACGCAGGCAAGATCGGGGAATTCCAGGGCGACTGGCTGGATGAGGCGGTCAAAGTGGTGGAAAATTTCCACAACTGGGACCTGGAGATGGAAGAAGAGGAAGAATAGGACGCAGCTTTTGAAAGCGCGGCACTTTGGCAAATACCCTCCGGCCTGCGGGCTGGAGGGTATTTGTGCCTGGCGCCACTCGGAAGAAAGAGGAGGGAGCCTATGCGGATCTTAGTGGATGCAGACGCCTGCCCGGTCAAGGGCATCGTGGTGGAGATGGCGCGGCAGCGGGGCATCCCCGTCCTGATGGTCACCGATACCAGCCACCGGATACAGGATGGATACAGCCAGGTGATCACTGTGGACAAAGGGAGGGACAGCGCTGACCTGCGCCTGGCCAACGAAATGGAGCCGGGCGACATCGTGGTGACCCAGGATTTCGGCGTGGCGGCCCTGGCCCTGGGAAAGGGCTGCCGGGCGCTGAGCCAAAACGGGCTGGTCTTCACGGGGCAAAACATGGACCAGCTGTTGTTTGAGCGCTACGTGGGCCAAAAAGTGCGCCGGGCCGGCAGGCGCACCCAGGGCCCCGGCAAGAGGACGGCGCAGCAGGATGCAGCCTTCCGGCAAGCGCTGGCCGGCCTGCTCCCGTGCCAATGAATCGCAGGGGGAGCCAGCGGTGGGCCCGGAACGTCGGGGACACCAAAGCCACACCATGGCTCCGGGCACAAAACAAGCGGCTTGAACCTTTCCAAAAGAAGGGCTCAGGCCGCTTGCTCTGTATTCGGTTGGTTTAACGCCTTTGCCAGGCAGCCCGTGCCTGCTTGGGCTGCCCGTCAGGCCCGTTCTGGATGTTCCGAAAAGTATTCTTTGGCAAACTTCATAAAAGCCTCTGCCGCCGGGGACAAGGGGCGGTCCTTGTGGTAGACAAAGTAGAACTTCCGCTTGAGGTATTCACTTTTCAGGTCAAAGGCCAGCAGCATGCCGAACCGCACATAGTCTTCTGCCGCGATGCGGGAGGTGATGGAGATGCCCAGCCCCTTGGCCACCGCCTGCTTGATGCTTTCGGTGCTGTCCATCTGGGCGATCACATGGAGGGCCTTGGGGTCCACCCCCATCTGGGTCAGGGAATCTTCGGTCTCCTTCCGGGTGCCGGAGCCGTACTCCCGCAGGATAAAGGGTTCCTTTTTCAGCAGGTCCAAGGGGAAATCCCCGCCCAATGCCCGGAATTTTTCCGAATTGGGCGTGACCACCACCAGCTGATCGTCGGCAAAGGGCTCGAAGATGCACTTGTTTTTTTCCATGGCCGTGCCCACGATGCCGATCTCCGCATCCATGTTGATGATGTGGTTGGCCACTTCCCGGCTGTCGTACTGCTTGAGGGAGAAGAACAGGTGGGGGTGGTCTTTGGCCATGCGGGGCAGCAGCTCAGGCAGCAGATACTGGGAGGGGACGGTGGAAGCAGCGATCTCCAGCGTGCCCCGGATGTCCGTGGTACAGCTTTTGACCGACAAGATCGCCTTGTCCCGCATCTTCAGCATCTCGCTGGCGTACTCGTAAAAGACTTTGCCGGCTTTGGAGGGATAGACTTCTTTGGTGGAGCGGATGATGAGTTTTGTGCCAAATTCGTTTTCCAATGCGCTGATGTGGGCGCTGATGGTGGGCTGGGAAAGGTAGATCTCTTCCGCCGCTTTGGAAAAACTTTTGAACTTGATGACGTTTACAAAGGCTTCCAGTTGTTTAAAATGCATGATGATGCCATCCTTTCCAGGGCTCTGTTTTGCAGGGGATGGACCCTTGCCAACAAGAGCTTGATGCGATATGATAGATGAGAACGCTGGAGCATGGATCGCGGCAGCGTAAGTGAGAAACGAAAGGCGGGATGGATGATGAGCGAGCAGCGCAGGCTGACCGAGCTGACCAAGAGCGGAGGGTGAGCATCCAAGATAGGGCCGGGTGTCCTCAGTGATGTTCTTGCAAAGCTCCCCAAGTTCCACGATGAAAACCTGCTGGTAGGCTTCGATTCCAGCGACGACGCCGCCGTTTATCGGGTGCGGGAAGATCTGGCCATCGTGCAGACGGTGGATTTCTTTCCCCCCATGGTGGACGACCCCTATACTTTTGGGCAGATTGCCGCCACCAATTCCCTCAGCGATATCTACGCCATGGGCGCCACGCCCACCACGGCCATGAACCTGATCTGCTTTCCCACCTGTCTGCCGGTCAGCGTCATGGGCGAGATCTTGGCCGGCGGCTATTCCAAGGTGCAGGAGGCGGGCGCCATCATCGCAGGCGGCCACACCATTGAAGATGAAGAGCCCAAATACGGGCTGTGTGCCACCGGGTTCATCCACCCGAAAGACGTGCTGACCAACGCGGGCTGCCAGGTGGGCGATGCCCTGGTGCTGACCAAGGCGCTGGGCACAGGCATTTTGTCCACTGCCAGCAAAGCGGACCTGCTGAGCGAAGAGGAATACCGCCGCATGGTGGAACTGATGACCACCCTCAACCGCAATGCCAGGGACTGCATGATCCGGGTGGGGGCCCACGCCTGCACCGACATCACCGGCTTTGGCCTGCTGGGCCATGCCTATGAGATGGCGGCAGGCAGCGGCATGACCGTCGTGCTGGATTCCCGCCGGGTGCCCATCGTGCCAAAGGCACTGGAATTGGCCCGGGAAGGGATCATCCCCAGCGGCGCCTACAACAATATGGGCTATATCCAAGACCAGATCCAAATTGCCAACACCGTGCCGCTGGAGGTCAGCGACGTGCTGGCAGACCCCCAGACTGCCGGGGGGCTGCTCATCGCGCTGCCGGAGCACAAGGCGCCGGAGCTGCTCTCCCAGCTGGAGGCGTTCACCGGCGACGCCCGCATGGTGGGCTATGTGAAGACCTTTAGCGGCAAGAGCTTGGAAGTGCGGTGAGCAAAAGAAAAAAGGGAGCCAGAGGGCGCGGCGCAGGCCGCGCCCTTTTCGCGCCTTTAGCCTTGAGACAGGATCTGCCGCAATCCTTCCAGGCAGATGTCCACTTCTTCCGGCGTGTTGTGGTGGCTGAAGGAAAAACGGACCGTGCCCTGGGGGAAAGTGCCCAGGGTCTGGTGGGCCCGGGGGGCGCAGTGCAGGCCGCAACGGGTCATGACCCCATAGCGGTCCGACAGCAGAAAGGCCACTTCGGCGTTGTCCATTTTTTCAAAATCCAGGGAGACGATGGCGGCCCGCTTGTCCGTATCCAGCTTGCCCACCACGCGGGTGTTGGGCAGCTGCTGCGCCCCATCCAAAAACCGCTGGCAGATGGCCAGCTCCTGCCGTGCGATGTTCTCCATGCCATATTCCTTCAAATACTGCAAAGCGGCGTGGAGGCCGGCGATGCCCGGCAGGTTCATGGTGCCCGCCTCGAACCGGTCCGGCATAAAGTCCGGCATCCGCTCGCTGTCGCTGCGGCTGCCCGTGCCGCCGGAGATCAGCGGGTCGATCTGGCCGGCCAGTTCTTCCCGCAGCAAAAAGCCGCCGATGCCCTGGGGCCCCCGGAGCCCCTTGTGGCCGGTGAAGCACAGCGCGTCGATGTGCAGCTGTTCCATATCGATGGGGAATACGCCGGCTGTCTGGGCCGTATCCACCACGAACACCAGGCCGTGGCGGGCACAGATCTGGCCGACTTCGGCAATGGGCAGCATGGTGCCGCACAGGTTGGAGGCGTGGAGCATCATCACCGCCCGGGTGTTGGGGCGGATCAGGTCTTCCACCCGCTGGGGGTCCAGCACCCCCTGGCGGTCGGCTTGGGCCACGTCGAAGGCCACGCCCCGGTCCGCCATCTGCACCAGCGGCCGCATCATGCCGTTGTGCTCCATGGAACTGACGATCACATGGTCGCCCGGGCGGAGCAGCCCTTTGATGATATAATTGAGGGAATAGGTGATGCTGGGGGTGAAGACCACATGGCTGGATGGGCCGAAGTGGAACAGGGAGCACAGCTGCTCCCGGGTGTCCAGCACCATGTCCGCCACTTCATAGGCTCCTTCGTAGCCGCCCCGGTTGATGTTGTAGGCGCCCCGCTCGATCAGCGAAGCGATGGCCTCGCCCACACCGGGGGCCTTGGGGAAGGAAGTACTTCCGTTGTCAAAGTAGATCTGCTGCAAAAAGAAAACCTCCCAGGCAAATGCCGATTGTGCGCCAGGGCATAGAGACCCCAGCATATAAGACCATTATACAATACCTGGGGACGCTTCTCCACACTTATCGACAAAATCTATAAATCATATTTGCTTTATCGAAAAGAAATATTATACTATTCTGCTAGAAAAGGATATAATGGGTGAGAAAAATGAACCAGATCTGGGCCGGCGCTGTGGGGGGCCGGCCACAAAAACGCAAAGGGGAATGAAGAAGTGAAGAACAAAAAAACGCTGTGGATGCTGCTGACAGGCCTCCTCATCGGCGCCATCGCCGTGGTGCTGGTGGCCTTTGGCAACCCGAAGAACATGGGCTTCTGCATCGCTTGCTTTATCCGCGATACGGCAGGCGGCCTGGGGATGCACCGGGCAGCCATCGTCCAATACATCCGGCCGGAGATCATCGGCTTGGTGCTGGGCGCCCTGATCATGGCAGTGGCCAGCAAGGAGTTCCGGGCCCAGGGCGGCTCTTCGCCGGTCACCCGGTTCGTATTGGGTATGTTCGTCATGGTGGGCGCCCTGATGTTCCTGGGCTGCCCGCTGCGCATGGTGCTGCGCATCGCCGGCGGCGACTTAAACGCCGTGGTGGGCCTGGTGGGCTTTGTAGGCGGCATCCTGTTGGGCATTCTGTGCCTGAACAAAGGGTTCAGCCTGCGGCGCACCTATGAGCAGAGCCCGCTGGAAGGCGGTATGATCTCGGTGGTCCATGTGGTGTTCCTGGTGCTGCTGGTGGCGGCCCCCTCCTTCATCCTGTTCAGCACAGAGGGCCCTGGCTCCATGCACGCCCCCATCGCCCTGTCCCTGGTGGCTGGCCTGGTGGTAGGCGCCCTGGCCCAGAAGACCCGTCTGTGCATGGTGGGCGGCATCCGCGATGCCGTGCTGTTCCGGGATTTCTATCTGCTGTGGGGCTTTATCGCCATCTTGGTGGCGGCCCTGATCGGCAACTTGGTCACAGGCAACTTCACCCTGAGCTTTGCCGGGCAGCCGGTGGCCCACACCGACGGCCTGTGGAACGCCCTTGGCATGGTGCTCACCGGCTTTGCCAGCGTGCTGCTGGGCGGCTGCCCGCTGCGCCAGCTGATCTTGGCGGGCAGCGGCAACAGCGACAGCGCCGTCACCGTGCTGGGCATGTTGGTCGGCGCCGCTGTGTGCCACAATTTCAGCCTGGCCTCTTCGGCCGATGGCCCCACGGCCAACGGCAAGATCGCTGTGATCGTCGGCCTGGTGGTAGTGGCGGCCATCGCCTTGCTGAACATCCAAAAACAGCGGAAAACAGGGAAAAACTGATCGGGAGGAATTTGACATGGCGGAAAATAACCGTGTGGTAGACGCCCGGGGGCGTTCTTGCCCGGAACCGGTGCTGATGACAAAGAAAGCCCTGGCTCAACAGAGCGGGCGGCTGCAGGTGCTGGTGGACAACCAAGTGGCGGTGGACAACATCACCCGCTTTGCCCAGAACAAAGGGCTGGCCGTGCGTGTGGAAAACAAAGGAAGCGACTTTCAGCTGACCATCGGTTAGGAGGCGTACGTTTGGTCTACATAGCCACTTTTTTCACCCACTATGGGGCCATGAGCTTCCACCGGGAGCAAAAGCGGCAGGGGCTCGCAGCCCAGATGATGCCGGTGCCCCGGGCCCTCAGCGCCTCCTGCGGCGTCTGCGTGCGGGTGGAGCAGCCGGAGCCGCCCCGGCAGGACCTGACGGATCTGGAAGGGATCTATGAAGAGGTGGAGGGCGGTTACCGCCCCATCTATCAGGCGGAATGAACAAGGCGTCAAGCCGCGTAAGCGGCGGAGGAAAGAAGGGCTGGGGAGCATTCCCCGGCCCTTCCGCTGTTTGCCCGATCTTTTGCCCATCCCCTTGCGGCATATCCCGGGGGTGATGTATAATAAGGCAGACATGCCCGGCGGCCGCCAAGGCGCCAGGCGATCAGAAAAACACGGGGCGACCCGGATGGGATGGTTGAGATACAAATGGAGATCAGAAAAGAATTGCTGCGCCAGATCCCCAAAGTGGACGAGGTGCTGGCCCGGCCGGCTGTGGCCCAGCTGGCGGAAAATGGCCGCAGCGCAGTCACCCAGGCGGTGCGCCAGGTGACAGAAGGGCTGCGCCAGGGCATACTGGAAGGGGAAGCCCCGGATGTTTCTGTGGAGCAGGTGGAGCGCCTGGTGCTGGCCGCGGTGGAGCAGGCCGGCCGTATGAGTTTGCGCCCGGTCATCAACGCCACGGGCATCGTGCTGCACACCAATTTGGGCCGTGCCGTGCTGAGCCACCAGGTGGCACAGCATGTGATGGAAGTGGCGGAAAACTACAACACGCTGGAATACAGCTGTGAAGCGGGCCGGCGGGGCAGCCGGTACGACCATGTGGAACAGCTGTTGTGCCGGCTCACCGGGGCAGAAGCGGCCTTGGTAGTCAACAACAACGCCGCCGCTGTGATGCTGATCTTGGGCACCATGGCCAAAGACCGGAACATCATCGTATCCCGGGGGGAACTGGTGGAGATCGGCGGCTCTTTCCGGGTGCCGGAGATCATGGAGCAGAGCAATTCCACCCTGGTGGAGGTGGGCACCACCAACAAGACCCATCCCCAGGATTATGAGCGGGCCATAGACGAACAGACGGCGGCGCTGCTCAAGGTGCACACCAGCAACTATAAGATCTTGGGCTTTACCGAGGAAGTATCCACCGAGGAGCTGGTGGAGATCGGCCACCGCCGGGGGCTGCCTGTGATCTATGACCTGGGCAGCGGCGCCTTGGCGGATCTGGACGCCTATGGCATTGGCAGCGAACCCACGGTGCAGCAGGCCATGGCCTCAGGGGCCGATGTGGTCAGTTTCAGCGGCGACAAGCTGCTGGGCGGCCCCCAGGCGGGCATCATTTTGGGCAAGGCCGGATGGATCGCCGCCATGAAGAAAAATCCACTGACAAGGGCGCTGCGCATCGACAAACTGACGCTGGCCGCCCTGGAGGCCACGCTGCGGATCTACCAGGAGCCGGAGCAGGTGGCAAAGCAGATCCCCACCTACCAGATGCTGTCCATGGGCCTGCCGGAGCTGAAAGCCCGGGGGCGCCGCCTGCTGCGCCGGCTGAACCAGGTGCCCGGCCTGCATGGCACCCTGGCGGAAGAACAGGGGCAGGTGGGGGGCGGCAGCGTGCCCACCCAGATGATCCCCACCTGGGCCGTGGCAGTGCAGCATGAGACCGTTTCGGTGGGCGAAATGGAAAAAAGGCTGCGCTTCTGCCGCATCCCCGTCATCGCCCGGGTCTCAAAGGACCGGCTGCTGCTGGATATGCGCACCACACAACCCGAATATTTTGACTACCTGGCCCGCTGCTTTGCGGAGATCACGGGACAGGCATCGCCGGAGGAGACGGAATGAACAACATCATCATTGGCACGGCAGGCCATGTGGACCATGGAAAGACCTGCTTGATCCGGGCCTTGACAGGCATTGAGACCGACCGCCTGCGGGAAGAGAAGAAGCGGGGCATCACCATTGAGCTGGGTTTTGCCTACCTGGATCTGCCCGACGGAGGCCGGGCGGGCATCATCGATGTGCCGGGCCACGAAAAGTTCGTGCGCAACATGCTGGCCGGGGCCGGCGGCATCGACCTGGCCCTGCTGATCGTGGCGGCGGATGAGGGCGTCATGCCCCAGACCGTGGAGCACCTGGGCATCCTGTCCCTGCTGGAGATCCAGCACGGCATCATCGTCCTGACGAAGATCGACACGGTGGACGAAGAGTGGCGGGAGCTGGTGGCCGAGGACATCCGCCAGCGGGTACAGGGAACCTTTTTGCAAGATGCGCCCTTGATCCCGGTCTCCTCCTACACCGGCGAGGGGATCGAGGAGCTGCGGCAGGAGATCTTCCGCCAGATCGAAAAGCTGGGGGGCAAAAAGCTGGATACACCCTTCCGCATCCCGGTGGACCGGGTCTTTTCCATGGAAGGATTCGGCACGGTGATCACCGGCACCATGATCGAGGGCAAACTGCAGGAAGGGGCGGAAGTGATGCTCTACCCCGGCGAAAAGCTGGGCAAGGTGCGCAACATCCAGGTCCATTCCCGCAGCGTGGATACCGCCTATGCAGGCCAGCGGGTGGCTGTGAACTTCTCCAATTTGAAAAAGACGGACATCCAGCGGGGCGATGTGGTGGCCCCGCCGGGCAGCATGCACACCACCATGATGGTGGACGTGCGGCTGAATATGCTGAAAGAAGCAGACCGTTCCATTAAAAACACCAGCCGCCTCCACTTTTACCATGGCAGCCGGGAAGTGCTGTGCAAGGCTGTGCTGCTGGAGCAAGAGGCGCTGGAGCCCGGGCAAAGCGGCTATGCCCAGCTGCGGCTGGAGGAGACGGTGGCCCTGAAAGCCGGCGACCACTTTGTGGTGCGGTTCTATTCCCCCTTGGAGACAGTGGGCGGCGGCGTCGTGCTAGACCCCAGCCCCCAAAAGCACAAGCGGGGCGACGCAGCAGTGCTGGAGAGCCTGGCCATATTGGAAAAAGGCACCCTGAAAGACAAGATCGAACAGGGCGTCAAAGAAGGGAGCCCTGCTTACCGGCCCCTGGATTTCGTGGCGGTGCAGTTTGGCGCCTCCAAAGAAGAGGCGGAACAGCTGGCAGGGCAGCTGGAGAGCGAAGGAAAGCTGGTCAAGATCACGGCGGGGCTGTATCTGCACCAGAGCTTTTTGGAGCGGCAGGGCAAGCGGCTCAGCGAGATATTGCGGCAATACCACACGGCCAACCCGCTGAAAGAAGGGATGAAGCGGGAAGAACTGCGCTCCCGGTTCCTGCCCCAGCAGGAGCAGGCGGTGGCCGACGGGCTGCTGGATTACTACGCCCGGGTGGAGCGGATCAAATTTACAAACGGCATGGCCTCTCTGTTCAAGTTCAAAGTGAAGGTGGATGAAGAGGCGGCGCGCATGACAGAAGCCATGGAAACGATCTACCGGCAGGCAGGGTATGCCCCGCCCACCACCGATGAAGTGCTGGGACAGATGGGCAAAGACCAGAAAAAGGCCCAGCAGGTCCACGCGGCACTGGTGGGCAGCGGCACGCTGGTGCGGATGGACGCCCAGATGTGTTTCCACCGGGAAGCCTACGACGAAGCGGTGCGCCAGATCGTGGAGCAGTGCCGGGCCCAGGGGCAGATCACATTGGCAGAGGTCCGGGATCTGCTGGGCACCTCCCGCAAATATGCCATGGCCATTTTGGATACCTTGGACCGGGAGAAAGTCACAAAGAAAGTGGGCGACGTGCGGGTGCTGGTGTAACAGGCAAACCAGAACAGACCCGCCCCATGGCGGCAAAAACAGCGGGAGTTTGAAAAGTATACCTTTTCAAACTCCCGCTGTTCCGCTGTAATTTGCTTCTATTTTATCAGATGGGGCTGTTTTTGGCAACTTTTTGGCGGGCATTTTCACCGGCTTTTTTTTGCTCTGAAAAGTATACCTTTTCCAGGTGGCGGCAAAGGCCTTTTCCCCTTTTCCGCTGGGAGAAAGAGAGGAATCCGACAGATGAACACACCGAAAAAAAGCCAACTCTTGCCCGCTCTGGTTCTGGGGATGGTGTCTGCTCTGCTCGCCAGTTTGCTGAACATCCTGCTGCCCATCCCGACCCCTGATGCCAACACTGCCTATGTGATCGCCATGATCAAAGCGGCTGCCGCCTTTGTTTTGGCAATGCTGGCCTACAGCAAGGCCATAGCCAAAATCCGCCTCTCATCCCTGTGGCTGGCGCTGTGTGCCGCTGCCGTGGGCATTTTGACAGTGGCGGTGCGCCAGCTGCTGTTGCAAAGCTTGCTGCAAGCAGGTTCGTCCTTGGTCAACAGTTGGTCCACCATCGCCCTGTTGATCGGGCTGGCCATCGCTGCCCTGGGGGCTTGGCGGGTGCTGGTCAAAAGCCAGCCGGCTGCCGGAGGGCAGAACGCCGGTGGCACTCCGGCGCCCCAGCCATTCGATCAGCCAACACAGCCCATTCCCGGGCAAGGCACAGAGGCCCTTGCAGGGCAGCGATCCCCTGCTGCCGGGGACGACGACTTGTGCGAACAGCTGCTGGCCTCCCTCCGGCCGCTGCTGAAGGCCCCGCTGACCGCTGTGCTTTGTGCCCGGGAAGAACTGCAGATCCAGAGCGACGGCGCCGGGGGCTATACCATCATCGGCTATGTCAATTCCCAAAACAGCTATGGCGCCATGATCAGGACCGGGTTCCGGGCCTCCGCCGTCTACCGCGATGGCCGGTGGCAGGTGCTGAGCATCAAAATGGAGAACCAGGCGGCCAAAAACCTGGCCTCCAGCTATGTGATCGGCATCGCCGTCACCCTGCTCCTGTTCGCATTTTTCTATTTCCTATTCTCTATGTAATAAAAAGAGAGCAGCCCCGGTGCCATTCAGAACCGGGGCCGCTCTATCCATGGGATACAGCCAGAGGAGGGAGAGATGCTTAATTTCCCAGCTTGGCTTTCAGCTGTACTTTGCCGATATGGCCGCCTTGGCAGGTCAGCAGCAGCGGAGCGCCTTCTTCACCGCGGACCAGCCAGCGCACTTCTTTGCACAAGGGCTCTGTTTCCACGGTGGTGGGGCCCATCCCTTCGTTGTGGGCCTGGATGCCGGCAAAGCCCTGGAGGTGGCCGATGGCCTGCCGGGCATCGCCCTCTACTTTGCATTCGCCCTCCAGTGTGACGGTGAGGGGGGGCAAGGCTTTGTTCTTCAGCCCTTCTTCAAACACATAGGTGGGCATATAGCCGTGGTTGCCCACCACGGCCCGGACCTCATAAAGGCCGGGGGCCAGCAGCCGGCTCTCCACCTGGTCGAAGACCACCCGGGGCAGGGTGCGGATCAGGCGCAGGGCAAAGCGGGTGTGCTTCTCCAGTTCCTGCTCCAGGAAGGGGATGGGCGGGTTTTGGGAAATGAATTTGTAATCCGGCCCGCCGATCTCCACCGGCCCCAGCTGGGGATGCTCAAAGGGGGTCCAGGGCAAAAAGCCTTGCCCTTCGGGCAGGTTTTCGTCCATCCATTTGAGGTATTTGACGGCGCAATCCAGCTCCTCTTCCTCGCTCTTGTCCTCTTTGGGCGGGTAATGGACTTCCACACCGGCCCGCTCGGCCAGGTCCCAACATTCGATGGTAAAAGCGGGGACGCCCAACAGGAAATGGCAGAAATCGTCAAAGCCGCCGCAGGTCTGGGGATGGGAAGCAGGCATATATTCCTCGTACAGGTTCAGCAGGGGGAAGCCGTTTTCCTGCTGGCCCATGCGGCCCAAGGCATGGTAAAGGGCCATATCTGCCGGGCAGGCCTCCTTGGGGCTCTTATAGCCCGGGGTGTAGAGGATCTGGCCGCCGGCCGTGTGCATATCCAGCACGCAGCACACGTTGGGGTGGCTCAAAAGGAAGCGGGCATTGGCCTGGGTCTCCGGGTTGGAAAGGGGATGGGCGCCGGAGCCGGCCTGCTGGCTCTCTTCCTGCCAGCCAATGGGGTAATTCCGGTTGAAATCGTTGCCGAATTCCGCCGGGGCCATGGGCACATGGAGCCCGTCATACCCTTCGATGACCCCTTCCGGGTAGACGTTGTAGAACTCGCCTTCGGTCTCGTCGGGCTGGCGCTTGACCATCAGCCGGGGGTCCTGGGGGGCGATCTTCCACACGCCATAGGGGGAGCGGACCCGCATCATGCGGCAGGCGCCGTCGCCGTCCAGATCGCCTTTGTGCAGGCCGGGCTGCCGCTGTTCATAGGGGTAGAGCCGGGGGGCGGAGCGGACATAATCCGGCGTGGTCAGGTAATGTTCGGAGCCGTCGGGGGAGACGCGGGGCACCGCATAGATGGTGTAGCGCTCCAGCAGCTGCCGGATGGCCGGATCGGACAGGTTGCTGAACAGCGTATCCAGAAAATACATGACCACCATGGAGCCCGTCACCTCGCCGGCATGGATGTTGGCTTCCATATAATAAGCGGGTTTGTCTTCAAAGGCGCCGGCGGCGGTGTCCGTCACCTCCAGCAGCCAGATGGAGCGGCCCTGGGGCGTCTGGCCGATGGATGACAACCGGGTCAGGGCCGGGTATTTTTCCGCATAGCCCTTCAGGATATCGGTGATCTCCTGGTAGCGGTAATAATGGTCGTACACGAAACTGCGTTGCATGGGGCAAAACCTCCCTTGTGCGCCCAAAGCGCTTTTTTCCAGTATACCGCGAAAGGGGCGGTCCCATCAAGGGGGAGGCAAAGGTTTCAAAGAATAATGACACAATCTATTGCAAAGACTGAAAAAGTGTGATATTATGAGTCACGGCTTTTAGAGAACCATGGGAGTAGATGGGTGCTGGTGTGCCCTCTGGTCTTCAAAACCAGTAATAGTGGTTAACAGCTGCTTAGGTGGGTTCGATTCCCACATACTCCCGCCAGTCTCATTCATAAAACCGATAAGAGCTATCAAGAAAAACTACTTGCCTTTTTCGTGTTTTATGTTAAAATATAGACGAACTGAATAAGCGGGATGAAACTTATCGGGAGAGACCCTTCAAAAGGGCGCCGAAGATGCAAGCGATGCCTTGTCGGAAGCAGCGCGAAACTTTCAGGCAAAAGGACCGAAGCGGACCGCACTCTGAAAAGCCAGCAGGCGCCCAAGGAGCAACGGCGCGCAGCAGATGCGCCGGAATCTCTCAGGCCAAAAAACGGAGTGGAACGGCAACGGGAAAAGCATTGGCTTTCAGTTGTCGTTTTTTTGTTGCAAACGTTGGGTTTATGCTTGCTTTTTTCAACGCCATAGGGTATGATAATGACAGAATGGCTTAGTAGGCAGTAGCAGATGGTATATTATTATATAGTATACCAACGCCTTTCAGTTCATTCCAATTCGATCAATGCAGAGCAGGAGAACGGCATGGCAAAATTCTTTATCGTGACGAATAACGAAATGGTGCGTGACAAATACGGCGCCCAGCACGAAGTGGAATTTCACCCGGTGCACTACACAGAGATCTTGCGCATGGTGCGCGATTATGTGCACGCTGGCCACAAGCTCCTTACCCATCCGCTGGCAGGCAGCATCAAGCCCAATGAGACACCTTATAAAACCGTGTTCCTCAGCAAGGCAAAAGGGTCGCTTGACAGCGAATCGCTGCGCATCATAGAAGATTGCATCATCGCGTGCAAAAAATTCGGCAAAGACCGTTTCCCCCAGATGCCCGATGATATGCGGCAGGATTTCCGCACCATTGACTGCAGTTTGGTGGACAACGCGATCGTTTCGGCGGTGCAGCAGTGACAGAGGCTTGATCAGTTTCTTAACACTATTAAGAAAATGATATACATTCAATTCATGGAGGTGCTCAAATTGAAACTGGAACTTGGATACGTCAATATCCATGATATTCAGTTCGCCGACCAGTCTAAGGTGGAAGGCGGTGTCCTGTATGTAAACAAAGAGGACATCAAGAACCTGGTGCTGGAAGACGAGAATATCAAATCTGTTGAGCTGGAAATCGCCAAACCCGGCGACAGCATCCGCATCATGCCTGTGAAGGATGTCATCGAGCCCCGCTGCAAAGTGGAAGGCCCTGGCGACATTTTCCCCGGCGTGATCTCCAAGGTTGACACCGTGGGCAGCGGCAAGACCAACGTGCTGCGCGGTTCCGCCGTCGTCACCACCGGTAAGATCGTTGCCTTCCAGGAAGGCATCATCGACATGAGCGGCGAAGGCGCTCAGTACACCCCCTTCTCCCAGACCAACAACCTGGTCCTGGTGCTGGAGCCCAGAGAGGGCATGGATCAGCACGAGCATGAGAAGGCTGTGCGTATGGCTGGCCTGAAGACCGCGAAATTCCTGGGCGAGCTGGCTAAGGATGTCACACCTGACGAGACCGAAGTCTTTGAGACCTACGGCGTCAAGGAAGGCATGGAGAAAATGCCGAACCTGCCCCGCGTAGCTTATGTCCAGATGCTGCAGAGCCAAGGCCTGATGCACGACACCTATGTGTACGGCGTCGATGCCAAGCGCACTCTGTCCACCATCATGAACCCCACCGAGGGCATGGATGGCGCCATTGTGAGCGGCAACTGCGTATCTGCTTGCGATAAGAACACGACCTATCATCACCTGAACAACCCCGTTGTGAAGGATCTGTTTGCCCAGCATGGCAAGACCCTGAACTTCGTCGGCATGATCCTGACAAACGAGAACGTTTATCTGGCTGACAAGCAGCGTTCTTCTGACTGGACCGCCAAGCTGTGCCGCTGGCTGGACCTGGATGGCGCTGTGGTTTCTCAGGAAGGCTTCGGCAACCCGGATACCGACCTGATCATGAACTGCAAGAAGATCGAAGAGCAGGGCGTGAAGACCGTTATCATCACCGACGAATATGCCGGCCAAGACGGCAAGTCCCAGTCCCTGGCTGACGCTGACCCGAAGGCTGATGCTGTGGTCACCGGCGGCAACGCCAACATGGTGATCCACCTGCCCAAGATGGACAAGGTCATCGGCTATCCCGAGACAGCCAACATCATCGCTGGCGGCCATGAAGGCAGCCTGAATGAAGACGGCAGCATCGATGCCGAGCTCCAGGTTATCACCGGCGCGACAAACGAACTCGGCTTTAACAAGCTGAGCGCTAGATAACGGAGAGGAGGACGAGAACAAATGAGCAAAATTAGAGTCGTTCATTATATCAACCAGTTCTTTGCCAACATCGGCGGCGAAGAAAAGGCCGACATCAAGCCGGAACTGCATGTGGGCGAAGTCATTGGCCCGGGCATGGCGTTCAAGGCTCAGTTCAAAGATGAGGCTGAAATCGTCGCTACCATCGTCTGCGGTGACTCCTACTTTGGCGAAAACACCAAAGAAGCCACTGCCACCATCATGGAGATGATCAAGGAGCAGAAGCCTGACCTGTTCATCGCCGGCCCTGCTTTTAACGCTGGCCGTTACGGCTTTGCCTGCGGCAACATCTGTAAAGCGGTCCACGACGAACTGGGCATCCCTGTTCTGACTGGTATGTACAAAGAGAACCCGGGCACCGATTATGCCAAGGACGTTCTGATGGTCTCCACCAAGAACAGTGCTGCTGGCATGCGTGACGCTGTGGGCAAGATGGCTCCTCTGGCCCTGAAGCTGGCCAAGGGCGAAGAGATCGGCGCTTCCGCTGTGGAAGGCTACATCCCCAATGGCATCCGCAAGAACTTCTTCGAGGAAGAGCGGGGCTCCAAGAGAGCGGTCGACATGCTGCTGAAGAAGCTGGCTGGCAAAGAGTATGTCACCGAGTATCCGATGCCCAACTTCGACCGTGTTGCTCCCAACCCGGCCGTGAAGGATATGGCTCACGCCACCATCGCTCTGGTTACTTCCGGCGGCATCGTGCCCAAGGGCAACCCGGATCACATCGAGTCTTCTTCTGCTTCCCACTATGGCAAGTATGACATCGAAGGCGTGATGGATCTGACCTCTGACACCTATGAGACAGCCCACGGCGGCTATGATCCCTCTTATGCCAATGCCGATCCGGACCGCGTTCTGCCGGTTGACGTGCTGCGCGACCTGGAGAAGGAAGGCAGAATCGGCAAGCTGCATCGTTACTTCTATACAACAGTTGGTAACGGCACTGCTGTTGCCAGCGCAAAAGCTTTTGCTGAAGAATTCTCCAAGGAGCTGAAGGCTGACGGTGTAGACGCCGTTATCCTCACCTCGACGTGAGGCACCTGCACACGTTGCGGTGCAACGTTGGTTAAAGAGATTGAACGTGCGGGCATCCCCGTTGTTCATATGTGCACAGTTACCCCGATTTCCATGACGGTCGGCGCCAACCGTATCGTCCCCACCATCGCCATCCCCCATCCGCTGGGCAACCCCGAGCTGTCCCATGAGGAAGAGAAGGCTCTGAGAAGAGGTCTGGTCGAAAAGGCTCTGAAGGCTCTGGAGACCGAAGTGACTGAGCAGACAATTTTTGAATAATTGTTAGGAGAGTCATTGCAATGAGCAAAGTTTACGACGTTATCATCATCGGCGCAGGCCCTGCAGGCCTTTCCGCCGCCCTGTATGCCGGCAGAGCGCGTCTGAGCACCTTGATCATTGAAAAGATCAAGGACGGCGGCCAGATCGTGATCACCGACGAGATCGAGAACTACCCCGGCGCTGTGGAAGGCGAATCCGGCCCCTCTTTGATCAAAAAGATGGTGGACCAGGCCAACCATTTTGGCGCGGAGAAAGTGTTTGACACCGTGGTGGATGTAGAGCTGGAAGGCGACATCAAGGTGATCAAAGGCAGCAAGAACGAATACCAGGGCAAGACTGTGATCATCGCCACCGGTGCTTCTCCGAAGCCCATTGGCTGCCCGGGTGAAAAAGAACTGACAGGCAAGGGCGTTTCCTACTGCGCGACCTGCGACGGCAACTTCTTTGAAGATATGGATATCTTTGTGGTTGGCGGCGGCGACAGCGCTGTAGAAGAAGCTCTGTACCTGACAAAGTTCGGCCGCAAGGTCACACTGATCCATCGCCGCGACGCGCTGAGAGCAGCAAAGTCGATCCAGGAGAAGGCTTTTGCCAACCCCAAGATGGACTTTATGTGGGATACCGTTGTAGAAGAGCTCAAGGGCGATGACATTCTGACCAGCATGGTCGTGAAGAACGTCAAGACCGGTGAAGTGAAAGAGATCGAAGCCAACCCGGATGACGGCACATTTGGCGTGTTCGTATTCATTGGATACGATCCCCAGTCCAAGGTCTTCGAAGGGAAGGTCAACATGGAACATGGCTACATCGTCACCGATGCAGACATGAAAACGAATATCCCGGGCGTGTTCGCCGCTGGCGATATCCGCGTCAAGAGCTTGCGCCAGGTAGTGACCGCTGCCGCCGACGGTGCGATTGCCGCCGTGCAGTGTGAGAAATACTTAGGCTAAGCGATAAACAATAACAAAGGAGGATATTCCAATGGTTGAGCTGAACAAAGAGAACTTTGAAGAAGAAGTACTGAAGGCAGAAGGCAAAGTGTTCGTCGATTTCTATGGCGACGGCTGCGTTCCTTGCGCTGCTCTGATGCCCTTCGTGCATCAGTATGCTGAGACCTATGGCGATAAAATGAAGTTCTGCGCCCTGAACACAACGAAGGCCCGCAGACTGGCCATTGCCCAAAAGGTCATGGGTCTGCCTGTTATGGCGATCTATGAGAACGGTGCTCAGATTGATGTGCTGGTCAAAGATGACTGCACAGCCGAGAGCATCGAAGAGATGATCAAAAAGCACATCTAAGCGTTAAGGTGTGTCTGCGTTACAACTGATTTCCTGCGTTAAGATGCGGCCTGGTTTAGGCTGGGCCGCATTTTCAACGGGGCTGTCTACCAAGACGGCTCGATACAAAAATCTACGAGAAGGAGGAAGAAGCCATGAGTATATTGTCTGGTAAGAAAGTTATTATCATCGGCGATAGAGATGGCATCCCAGGTCCCGCGATCGAAGAATGCGCGAAGACTGCGGGCGCGGACGTAGTATTCTCCTCTACGGAGTGCTTCGTCTGAACCGCCGCTGGCGCAATGGACCTGGAGAATCAGAAGAGAGTGAAGGAGTTTGCTGAGCAGTTTGGCGCAGAGAACATTGTTGTTCTGCTGGGCGCTGCCGAGGCTGAGGCTTCCGGCCTGGCCGCGGAGACTGTCACAGCTGGCGACCCCACTTATGCAGGTCCGTTGACAGGAGTCTCGTTGGGACTCACGGTTTATCACATTTGCGAGCCTGAAATCAAAGCTGAAGTCGACCCTGGTGTCTACGAAGACCAGATCTCCATGATGGAGATGGTTCTGGACATCGACGAGATCGTCAGCGAGATGAGCAGTATCAGAGAACAATACTGCAAATATCTCTAAGATTTAAGAACTATGGTGATATGGTGATCAAATCACCATATCACCATTTTCTTTGTCCGCCTCTTATGGCGTTAGTAAGGGCGGGCATACATTGCGGTGGCTGTTTGAAAGATACTGTTCATCGTACCAATCTGCAGCGCCGGCCGCCGGCCGGCTGACAAACTATGGCGAACTATTTGAAAGTGAGGCAGTGAACAAAATGAACAGCGTAATCAAAGGCGCAGGTTATGTGCTGGTGCACGCGCCTGATATGGTGCTGCATGCCGGTACCACTCAGACTACAGAAAAAATCGTAAACCCCGAATCCGAATATCTGAAGGAGCTGCCCAACCACATCCGCTCCTATGAAGATGTAGTGGCTTACATGCCCAACCAGACCTACATCGGCAACATGACACCGGAAGAGCTGGCGCAGCATGAACAGCCCTGGGTCGGCAAGAACATGGAAAATGCCCAGCGCTATGGCAAATTCGGCGAGATCATGCCCCAGGATGAGTTCCTGCTGTTGATGCAGGCCTGCGACGCTTTTGAGCTGCTCTATCTGGATAAGGCTTTCGTCGCTGCCACAAAAGATAAGCTGGCGGCTGACCCTGTTATCACCGAGGATATCATGGCCAAAGTGCTGGAGGGCATCGAAGGCACCGAGATCAAGCGCCTGGTGGATGAAGAGCATGCCGAGCCCCTGTATCACATGGGCAACCTGGTGGGCTGTGTCAAGCGCGCTCACGACGTGGATGTGAACCTGTCCGCTCATGTTATGTTTGAAAACATCGCCTGCAAGGCATCCAGCGTGCTGGCTCTGCTGCATGCCGTCAAAGCTGCCGGCATCGATAAGGCCGATGTGGAATACGTCATCGACTGCGCCGAAGAGGCCTGCGGCGATATGAACCAGCGCGGCGGCGGCAACTTCGCTAAGGCTGCGGCTGAGATCGCCGGCCTGGTCAACGCTTCCGGTTCCGACCTGCGCGGCTTCTGCGCCGCTCCCACCCATGCCATGATCGAGGCTGCTTCCCTGGTCAAGGCTGGCTCCTATAAGACCGTTGTCGTCACAGCCGGCGGCTGCACCGCCAAGCTGGGCATGAACGGCAAAGACCATGTGAAGAAGGGCCTGCCCGCCATCGAAGACGTGCTGGGCGGCTTTGCTGTGGTCGTCACCGCCAACGACGGCGTGAACCCCGAGATCAACCTGGATATGCTGGGCCGCCACAGCGTGGGCACAGGCTCCGCTCCCCAGAACGTCATCGGCTCCCTGGTGGCCGCTCCCCTGGAGAAGGGCAACCTGAAGATCACCGATATCGACAAGTATTCTCCCGAGATGCAGAACCCCGACATCACAAAGCCCGCTGGCGCTGGCGACGTGCCTCTGGCCAACTATAAGATGATCGGCGCTCTGGCTGTGAAGAACGGCGATATGGAGAAGAAGGACCTGGCCACATTCCCCGCCAAGCACGGCCTGGTCGGTTGGGCTCCCACCCAGGGCCACATCCCCTCTGGTGTGCCTTACATCGGCTTTGCCCGGGAGGATATCCTGGCTGGCAAGATCAACCGTGCCATGATCATCGGCAAGGGCTCTCTGTTCCTGGGCCGTATGACCAACCTGTTTGATGGTGTTTCCTTTATCATCCAGCCCAACAGCGGCGCTGGCGCCGAAGAGGGCGTATCCGAAGAGAAGGTCAAGGGCCTGATCGCAAAGGCCATGAAGGAGTTTGCTGAGACCCTGATGGCGGATGCCGAATAAGAGGTGTTGAAAAATGGCAAAGAGCTTTATTGAAAAGACCATTGCGAACACCTTCATGGAGATCGCGCAAGGTCTTGAGACAGGCAGCTTTGGCAAGCGGCCGAAGATCGCCCTGACAGGCATGGGCAGCGAACATGGCGAAGAGAACGCCATGGCTGCTGCCGTGATGGCTGCGCAAGAGGGCATCGATGTGTATTACATCGGCTCCCTGGAGCACGAAGGTGTCATCACTGTAAAAGTGGCCGACGATGAGGAAGGCCACAAGAAGATGGAAGAGATGCTGGCCAACAAAGAAGTGGATGCAGCTGTCACCATGCACTACCCGTTCCCCATCGGTGTTTCCACCGTGGGCCGTGTGGTCACACCGGGCAAGGGCAAAGAGATGTTCATTGCCACCACCACCGGTACTTCTTCCACTGACCGCATCGAAGGCATGATCAAAAACGCCATCTACGGCATCATCACCGCCAAGACCTGCGGCGTCAAAGATCCCACTGTGGGCATCCTGAACGTAGACGGCGCCCGCCAGACCGAAGGCGTGCTGAAGACTCTGGCCGAGAATGGGTATCCCATCCACTTTGCCGAGTCCTCCCGTGCAGACGGCGGCTGCGTGATGCGCGGCAACGACATGCTGGTCGGCTCGCCGGACATCATGGTCACCGACTCCCTGACGGGCAACATCATGGTCAAAATGCTGTCTTCCTATACTACCGGCGGCAGCTTTGAGGCGCTGGGCTATGGCTATGGCCCGGGCATCGGCGAAGGTTATGACCGCCTGGTCATGATCGTTTCCCGCGCTTCCGGCGCACCGGTCATCGCCGGCGCGATCCGCTATGCGGCCCAGCTGGTCCGCGGCAACCTGTTCAAGGTGGCCGAAGAAGAATTTGCCGCTGCCAACAAGGCCGGCCTGAAGAAGCTGCTGGATGAGCGCAAGGCCGCCGCAGCCAAATCTGCCGCACCGGCCGAAGAAGTGGTGGCGCCGCCCAAAGAGGTAGTCACTGGGGCCATTGCCGGCATCGAGATCATGGATCTGGATGACGCTGTGGCCGTGCTGTGGAAAAACAAGATCTACGCGGAAAGCGGCATGGGCTGTACAGGCCCTGTGGTGCTGGTTTCTGAAGCGAACTTGGCAAAGGCCACAGATCTGCTGAAAGAAGCAGGCTACGTGCAATAAAATACGGCGAACCAACAAAGGCAGGAGCTCTAGGGCTCCTGCCTTTTTGCGGTATAGGGGGCAGCCCTGCTGGATAAGGGGCTACCTTTTGTTGATGAGATCTGGTGCGGCAAAAACGTTTTCGCGGACAGAAAGGGAGACAAGATACCGCTCGCCCGCCGGAGGTTCCAAAACAGGAGGGAAGGGGCCAAAAGAGCGGGCAAAGCGCAGAGGGCCCTGCGAACTGGCTATCCTGGAGGCTTATAGCCGCTGGCGCTCCTTCAAGGCCGGCAGGCCGGCGAAGGAGGCAGCAGGGCGGCCAAGGGCTGGGGCAAAGGGCTTTCCACCTGGATGGCCTGGCCGGTGATGGGCTGGCGCAGGCAGATGCGGCTGGCATGCAGAGCATGGCCTTGCAAGATCTGGCGGCATTCGGTGCCATAGAGGAAATCACCGGCCAGAGGGTGGCCAATGGAGGCCATGTGCACCCGGATCTGATGGGTACGGCCGGTTTCCAGCCAGAGGCGCAGCAGGGCATAGGGGCCCCCTTCGGCCAGGGTCTCATAATGGGTCACAGCCCGGGCACCCCCGGGGTCCACCCGGCGGGCCAGCTGGCCGGGCACATCCAAGATCGGGGCGTCTACGACGCCCTGCCGGGGGCGTACGGCGCCGCAGACCAGGGCCAGATATTCCCGGTGGAAAGCGCCGGAATGCAGCATCTGCCCCAGCAGGCTGTGGGCATGGGCGTGCTTGGCCACCACCAGCAGGCCGGAGGTATTCCGGTCCAGCCGGTTGACTGCCCGGAAGACAAAGGGCGTGCCGCGCTGTTCCATAACATAGGCCAAGTGGTTGGCCAAGCTGTCGGTAAAATGCCCTTGAGAGGGATGGACCGGCACGCCGGCGGCTTTGTCCAGCACCAAAAGATCGGCGTCTTCATACCGGATGCACACCGGCCCGGGTACCGGCTGGATGTGGGGAGAAGGGGCTTCCTGGGGCAAACGGCAGCAAATGCAGTCGCCTGCTTGGGCCAGGCGGGTGGCAAAAGCCGGCTGGCCGTTGCACAAAATGCCGCCGCACTGTTTGAGCCGCTTGACCTGAGCAGCGGAAAAGCCCAGCCGCTGCCGCAAGATGGTTTGGAGCCGCAGGCCAGCCTCTTGCAGGGGCACGATATAGGTCAATTCTCGCTCCAAGGGCAGCACATCCTTTGCTCGTTTTAGCACCAGTATACCGGAAAAAGAGACAAAACACAAAGGTTTTGACGGAGGGCAGCTGCTATGGTATGATAGCGGCAGCAAGGGTAGATAGGAGGCAGAGCAGATGGAGCAGGTCAAAGGATTGGTGCTTTACGGTTCCAAATACGGCAGCACCCGCCGGTATGCCCAGGAGCTGGCCCGGCGGCTGGGCTTTGATTGCCTGGATCACCGCCAGGCAACGGGGCAGGAAGCAGGGCAATACCCGGTGATCGTCTATGGCGGCGGTCTGTATGCCGGTGGCGTGACAGGGCTGAAACAGACTTGCCGGCGGATGGAGCAGCCGGAGAGGGCCCAGTGGTTCTTTTTCACTGTGGGCCTTGCAGACCCGGCAGAAGCGGCCAACCAAGCCCACATCCGCCAAGGGCTGGCAGAGCAGATCCCGGTGTCTTTGGCCCGGCCGGACCGGTTTTTCTACCTGCGGGGGGCCATGGATTACAGCGCTTTGTCGGCGGCGCACCGGGCCATGATGTGGGGGCTGGTGCAAAAACTGAAGCACACGCCCGCCCCACGGCGCACCCCAGAGGATGAACAGCTGCTGGCCACCTATGGGCAGCGGATAGATTTTGTAGACCTGGCCTCTCTGGAACCGCTGTGCCAGGCCCTGACGGCCGCTGTCGAAGATTTTTGAGCCTTGTCATGATTTCCCCTTTACAAATGGAGACAAGCGTGGTATGATACCTACGACAAATGAGATTGATAGAGGCGCGATGCGAAAGAGTAAACGGGCTGAGAAGGTATTCGATGACCCCGTTGAAAGGTCAAATCGCCGAAACCGTTTTCCAGACATGGAAACGAGTTGGGCTTGGTGAAAAGATCATCAAGACTCCTGCCTGTGCGGCAGAGGAGCTATCGATGGGTTCTTTTCTCTGAGATTGAAAAGATTGCATCGGTAGATGCAATCTTTTTTTGTTGCCCAATGCGGCGGGGAATGCCGCAGAGAAGAGAACGGAGGAATTCCATTGAGTCAGAAGAAAACGCAGTCCCACACTGTGGAAGAGAGCAGCTCCGGGTTCCGCAAGGAGATCAGCTTATTCGGCGGCGTGAGCATCATCGGCGGCATCATGATCGGCTCGGGCATTTTCTACCTGGGCAGCTATGTGCTGCAGCGCAGCGAGATGAGCATGGGCCTTTCCCTGTTGGTCTGGATCTTGGGCGGCCTCATCTCCCTGATGGGGGGCCTGTGCTATGCCGAATTGGGGGCCGCCATGCCCAAGGCGGGCGGCAGCTATGTGTACCTCAGCCGGGCTTATCATCCGGCAGTGGGCTTTATGAGCGGCTTTTCCAGCTGGCTGTTGGGGGGCGCCGGTTCCATTGCCGCCATTGCCATCGCCTTCCCCAAGGCCTTTTCCAGCGTCATCCCCATGAGCGACACCACGGTCAAGGTCGTGGCAGTGGTCTTGATTCTGCTGCTGACGGCAGTCAACTATGTGGGCGTCAAGTCGGGCAGCCTGGTGCAGAACATCTTTATGGTGGCCAAGGTGGCTCCCATCCTGCTGATCTTGGTGCTGGGCCTCTTTGTGGGGCGGCAGAGCATTGATTGGAACCCCATCCCGGCTTCCAACCCCTCTTTCGGCGGTCTGATCGGCATGATCGCTTTTGCCACAGTGGCCTCCCTGTGGGCCTATGAAGGCTGGACCAACTTGAACACGGTCAGCGAAGAGATCCGCAACCCCAAAAAGAACATCCCCTTGGCGTTGATCATCGCCATCATCGGCTGCACGCTGCTGTTCACCCTGTTCAACCTGGCCATCTACCGGGTGCTGCCGGCCGGGGAGATCAGCGCGATGATCCAAAACGGCGACATCTACCTGGGCACCGAAGTGGCCAACCGGGTGCTGGGCAGCGCCGGGCAGATCATCGTGATCGCGGCTATGGCAACGGCGATTTTCGGCTCGCTCAACGGTTGTATCCTGGTGTTCCCGCGGCAGTATTACGCCATGGCAAAAGACGGCTATTTCTTCAAATCCTTTGCCAAACTGCATCCCAAGTATAAGACCCCTGCCACGGCCCTTTGGGTCCAAGCGGTCATCTCCATCGCCCTCGTCATGATGCGGGATCTGGATCAGCTGACGAATCTGGTCGTATTTTCCAGTATGTTTTTCAATACGCTGACCATTGGTTCTGTCTTTATCTTCCGCAAGCGCGACCCGGAGATGGAACGGCCCTACAAGGCCTGGGGGTATCCGGTGACAGTGGTCATCACCCTGCTGATCTTCATTGGCCTGCTGATCAATACGCTGATGGAAGATCCGGTCACATCGGTGATCGGCCTGGTGGTGCCGGCTGCCGGCTTCGTCTGCTACCACTTCTTCCGGTGGTACAACAACCGCCAACCCGCAAAATAAGCCGCTCGGCGGCTCAACCATGACAATCAAAACAGAGGACATATGTCCCCAAAAAAGGAGAGTGTCTGTGATGCATACAGTGATCTATCACGCCAATGCCTATGTGGCCCGGGATCGGTTTGCCCAGGCCCTGTGGATCGAGGACGGCGCCATCCGCCAAGTGGGGTCAGATGAAGAGATCTTGGCTGCGGCCCCGGCCGATGCCCAGCGCATCGATGCCCAGGGCCATACCCTGGTGCCCGGCTTCATCGATTCCCACCAGCATCTGTACCATGTGGGGCAGAACCTGCTGACAGTGGACCTGAGCCATTGCACCAGCCTGGATCAGATCGTCGAAGCGGGACGGCAGTTCATCCAGCAGCATCAGGTGCCCCCGGGAGAGACGGTACAGGGCTGGGGCTGGAACCAGGACTATTTCACAGAGGGGCCCCAAATGCCCACACGCCACACACTGGACCAGATCAGCACAGAGCATCCGCTGCTCTTTACACGGGCCTGCGGCCATGTGATGACCTGCAACACCTTGGCCCTGCAGAAAGCGGGGGTCTGGGATGAGGTGCCCCAGGTGGAAGGCGGCCAACTGGACCTGGAAGAAGACGGCCGGCCCAACGGCATCGTGCGGGAGAGCAATGCCAAACAGCTGTTTGACGGCCTGCTGCCCCAGGAGACCGAAGCCAAGCAAGAACAGATCTTGCAGGCGGCAATGGATTATGCCGCCAAAAAGGGAGTCACCTCGGTACAGACCAACGATGTGGCAGGGGATAATTTCGCCCAGATGCTGTCCCTTTACGACCGGATGGAGGACGATCTGCGGGCCATGGGCATCAATGAGGTGTTCCCACTGGGGA